>ERZ1022756.205-NODE-205-length-20255-cov-5.222723_pt1 | contig 20255 bp, 19 predicted proteins | sample MGYA00520902_ERZ1022756 | MGnify/ENA primary metagenome ERZ1022756 (study PRJEB33162, sample SAMN09537601) | freshwater metagenome | isolation source: freshwater | place: Canada:Alberta | collected 2017-07 | study: EMG produced TPA metagenomics assembly of the...
GAATCCTGTTGGACTCGAGCCTTCTGATGCGTGGTTTCCCAAGCACCTATAAGCAGCACCTTTCGAATCTAGGGCTTTCTCCTGACCTAGTCACGACCCTTGAGCAACAGTGGCTCAGCAAGGCAGCCGGTGATTACAGGGAGTGGTTGGTGAGCGAACTGGATCAGGGTCATTTGCCAAAGTCGCTCATGAGTCAGATGCCAACCCTCACCTCCAGGTTTGGTCACTCAAAGGCCAAGGACTGGCAGATGCTAAGCAATGTCCTGGACTCGCTGCACCTGAAGTATTGGGACTCGGATGACTCTCATGGGGCTCTCTCTGGAGTTGCCGAGGAAGCACTTTCACTATTCGATACCGCACACTTCCCCGGCTACATAGTCAGTGAATGGGGTGGGCATGATTGGCTGCCGCTTGAGGTGGCGAGCGGTTCGGACATGAGCTTCCAACACAAAGCGGCCGTCGCTAGCGTGCTGACCAATTCGCAAGAGAACCAGCCGCCTCCATAAAGAGATTTTCAAACAAACTGCTTTGATGAAGTCCATCGGGGCTCAGCTCCAAAAGAAGGAGAAGAAATGAAGTTCGCACCAAACCTTGAACTAATTTTTACCGAGCATGAGAGCATGATCGATCGCATCCGAGCCGCTCACTCCCTTGGATTCGAATTTGTCGAATTCTGGATGACCTCACACTTGCCTGTTGATGAGATGGCAGCAACGCTCAAGGAGCTGGGGATGAGCGCCTCGAGCGTATTGGCCGAACCCAGAACCAACTTCACCCTCCCGGGCACAGACCTGGAACCCTTTCGCGCTGGGCTCAAACTGAGCATGGAAAATGCCCAGAAGCTAGGCGCAAGTCGAGTTGTGGTGGGATCGGGGATCGGCTTCCCGGGCAAGAAGAGACAGCCTCAGCTAGACCTACTGATTGAGGTTTACTCCGAGGCTGTAAAGCTTGCCGAAACCATGGGAATCACTTTGGTTTTGGAGCCGGTGAACACAAGGGTTGACCACCCCGGTGCTCTGCTGGATCGAACCAGTGAGGGTATCTACATCGCCAAGGGTGTCAACAGCCCAAACTTCAAGATTCTCTACGACGTCTATCACTCGACGGTAGAGGGTGAAGATCCGCTAAACATCATCAAGACTGAGGGTCAGTGGATCGACTACATCCAGCTCGCGGATGCACCAGGCAGAGGCGAACCAGGAAGTGGCAAGATCGACTGGAAGCCAGTCCTGAATGCGATTGCTGCCTCCGGCTACAGCGGTCCGGTTGGTCTGGAGTACTACCCGACCAAAGAGTCCGCTAGTTCGCTGGAACACATCTCCAGCCTTTAGTCCAAGAGACTGCGCTCCACAATCGTGGAGCGCAGTTCTTTTTGACCTAGAGCTGCCCGACTAGTTTCTTTGCGCCAAGAACAGCAATCGCGATGCTCGTCAGCGTTGGGTTCATGGTGTTCGGAGTTGGAATGCAGCCGTTTCCACCAAGAAAGAGATTCTCATAGCCCCAGACTCTTGAATCTGGATCGCAAACACTGGTGCCATCATCCTGAGCACCAATTCGATGAGTACCCATGTAGTGCAGGGACGTACCGTTAGGCATGAGCCTCGGCTCACCGACCCCAGGTATGAATGCTCCAAGAGCATCAGCCGCGCGATGCATGTACTTCTTGGCCTGCTCCAATTCGTCAAGCTCGCGCTGGGTTATCTCGTATTTGATGTTGATGTTTGGTAGACCGCGGTAATCCAGCTCGTTGTCATCGAACCAGACTCGATCTTCCGCTCTTGGGAACTTTCTTCCACCCCACCCAGCCATCACATAACCAGCAGGGTTGTCCTTGTAGGGATTGTCATCGGCCAAAGGCATCGGTGTCTTGGTGACAAACATCAGCTGTGCAGAGAATGGGTGGTTGGGCTCTTGGAATGGGATTCGCGTCACAGCGCTAATCGGGTCGTTGGGGCTGAGTGCGCCCATTGCCCGCTCTGAGGCGAGCGCCGAATCACTCAGCTTGCCGCCAAATTTGCTGGCATCCAGAGCGATCACGCAAAAGATGACGGGATGCTCGGTCAAGTATCGGCCCAGCGCCTCGGGTCGAACCTCTGAGTTCCATAGCAACTGCGGGGTTCGCATCGCATCGGCTGCTACCACCACGGCATCTGCCTCAGCAAAGAATTTCTCTCCACTCACTGCATCTTGGTACTCAACACCGGTAGCTCTGCCGTCCTCGATCCGGACCTTGGTCACTAGCGAGAGCGGGCGAAGGGTGAAGCGCTTCGACAGCGGGTTTGCCGGGTCGATAAGCGGGCCGAACACAAAGTCTGTTCCGCCCCAGTGCATGGTGCCGTCTTCGCGCTCAACCGCTGAAACGGGCAGGAAGTTGGGCTGTCGGTCTGAGGTGAAGACGTCTGAAAACTCTTCTCGGAGTTGGTCTTTGATTGCTGCGCCAACACTCGATTTTGTAAAGGGAGTCTTGTTTACCTTGAGTAGTTCTTCGCCCCGGGAAATAGCAGTCTCCCAAAGCTGGTCGGAGATAAAGTCGATTCGCTCCGAGTCAAATGGTCTTGGGGTTGCGCAGGTCCAGTGTGAACCCTGACCTCCGACGTTGGTTGAAACCGATGCCATCGGCATGCCATCGGAATGACCCGAACCGGAGCCACCGAAGTCAATGAAGTGCGTGCCCTGCCTGGCGGTTAGGGTTCCCTCTTGCAAATACGGCAGTCCCAGTTTTGCGCGGGTGATCTCATCTGCCTGTGGGCCTTGGGACATGGTCCTTGCCCTAGCCCTGGCGTCATCATCTGCGATGTTCTTTACTGAAAGACCTGGGCGGTCGGTGAGTTGTGGCCCGAGCTCAAGCATTAGAACTTCGGCGGTCGGATGTCCCTCCAAAACCTCGCGCGCGTAACTGGCTCCAATAGGTCCTGAACCAACGATGACGACCTTGGGTGCATTCACGAGGGCTCCTTTCAATCGGTCTTTGTGAGCGAGGTCTTTGGCATGCGGAAGACGATGACCACCGCAAGCGCTGCTGCAATGGCACTCGCAAGAAATACCGCGTGGATGCCTGAGTAGTAAGCCTCAGCAACTTCAAGCCATTGGGTTGAGGACAGCTTGTCGATATCGGCCGGGCCCAGGCTCGAGATGTTTACGCCTGCGGGAAGGGAAATCTTGTTTAGGCCGGCAAGCAGGCCGTTGGTAAAGAGGATTCCAAAAATCGTGATTCCCAGTGCTGACCCGAGCTGTCGGGTTAGTGCGACAACAGAGGTTGCAGAGGCAAGTTGATTCTTTGGTGCTCCCGCCTGGACCAGGATGACTGGCAGCTGCCCGATAAAGCCCATGCCAATTGCAGCAGCAACCAAGATGCCAACGACGCCCCAGATTCCGTGCTCGGGACCAATCAGCTGGGCGGTCAAGAAGGCGGCCAGCCCAAGCAGCGAACCGACCTTGAGGAAGATTCTGTAGTGCCCGGTCTTCGAAACTCGTCGGCCGATGACAATTTGAATTGCGGTGAAAAAAGCAACCATCGGGAACATCACCATTCCGGCAATTGTGGCGCTCACGTTGAAGGACATTTGAACCAGCGAGGGTATGTAACCAACAACTCCAAACAGAGCGGTGCCGGTCAGTGCCACTAGCAACGCAGGGAGAGCAACGGCTGGGTTTTTAAACAGCTTCACCGGTAGCACCGGGTGCTCAATTTTTGACTCGAAGCTAAAGAACCACCAAGCGATCAGTGCGCAAGCCACAAGCCCGACCCAGAAAGTCCAGCCACCGATTGGGATTGCTCCACCCAATGAGAACAGGAAGGACGAAACGGAAACTACAAAGAGCGCTAGGAGGCCGGTTCCCTTCAGGTCGTAGGGGACTCGGCTTTCAGTCTTGTTCTCGACTGCCACATACCTGTATCCCATGATGACTGCCAGCAGGGCCAATGGGACATTGATGAAGAAGATCCAGCGCCAGCCTGGGCCATCCGATAGGAAGCCACCGAGGATCGGTCCAGACAAAGTTGCCACAGCCCAAACCAAACCGATAGGGGCAATGTATTTGGGGCGCAGTTGGGTTGGCAGTGCCTTAGAGATGATCGCGAGTGGCAGAAGGTTCAGCCCACCAGCACCAACACCCTGGAGAAAGCGAGCGAGGGTTAGCTGAGTGATGTCCTGGGAGAAGCCACAGGCAAGCGAACCCACAATGAATACCGCAATCGAAATAAGGAAGGCAGGACGCGCTCCAAATTGGTCGGCAACTCGCCCAAAGATTGGGGTCGCGATGGTGAGGCTGACGGTGTAAATCGCAATTACCAACGCCATGCCCTCGAGGGCGGAGAAACTAGAAACGATTTGAGGCAGGGCCGTTGCCACGATTGTGGTGTCCATGGCTGCTAGAAGCGCAACCGTGAGCATTGTTGCGTAGAGCTTGTTAAATCCAGCAGGAAGAGTATTCATTAAGTACAGACTCTACAGACTTTTGCACATCTAATGCATAAGTTTAGACTGGTGTGTAGTTCCTTGGGCTTCCTTCGGGCAGCCACGTGCGCATCCAAGTCCTGGAGAAAAGCTCGCCGATTGCCAACTGCGCGGCTCCAAGAATTCCCTCTTGGTGATTATCGAGTGCGGGAACAATCTTTAGGTCTCTGGTGGCCAGCGGAAGCGATCGGGAGTAAACCACCTGTCGCAGCGATGCCAGGAACAGGTCTCCGGCCTCGGCTATTGAGCCACCAACCACCACGATGTGAGGGTTGTAGAAACTCACAAGTGAGGCCACGGTGTTTGCCACAGTCCTTGCAGACTTGATGACCTGCTCAACAGCTCTCGCATCCCCAGCCTTTGCTGCAAGTGGGATGTCGGATGGAATCAAGTAGCCCTTTTCGGCAAAGAGTCTGCCCAGTTCGCCGCTTGGGTCCTTTTCCACGGCGCGCTCCAGGTCACGAACTAGCGCCCAGCCTCCGGCTACTGCCTCGAGGCAGCCAACCTGACCACAACGGCAGACAGCGGAAGAGTCACCCACCACAGAGGTGTGTCCGATATCGCCGGCAGCTCCGTTTGCCCCTCGGTGCACCTTGCCGGATGACAAGATGCCGGCACCGATTCCCGATCCGACCTTTACGAAGATTAGATCGAGCTTCGCCATATTTTCGGTGCGCTCGAGGATCTTGGCCTCGCCCAGTGCCATCAGGTTTACATCGTTGTCGACAAACGCTGGAGCACCGTAGAAGGGCTCCAGGTTCTCTCGAATGTTGTAGCCATTCCATCCCGGCATGATTGGAGGAGCGACCGGCTTTCCGCTCAAAAACTCAACTGGTCCTGGCACTCCGACCACTATCGCCCAGGGCTTTGGTGCGGCTGAGCCCTCCACCAACTCGGCAATCTTTTCCTTCATGAATGTCAAAGACTTATCAGGCCCAGTCGCAATGTCCCAAGAGTGGTGTGAGGAGGCAATTACAGCGCCTTCGAGGTCTGTCACCGCGAAACCGACGTGCTTAGCACCGAATACAGCAAGGTAGATTGCTCCAGCGCGGGCATTGAATTCCAACACCCTTGGCGCTCTGCCGCCATTGGATTCACCAAGATCGCCTTCAACCAGTAGCCCGAGCTCAATGGCCTCCTCGACTCGCTGGGAAACTATGCTCCGACCAAAGTTCGAGATTCTGCCCAGTTCGGGGCGACTTGTGGCGAGCTTCGTCCTGACTAAGTCAATGATGGTGATAAGTGAGTCAGTAACGTCTGGGTTGCTGCGAAGCTCTGCTGTCCCTGAACGGGCCCTCGAAGGTGTAGATACCATAACAATTAGCCTTTTGTAGAGGTCTATGCTAGCTTTTGTTGGAATTCAACATTAGGTTGTTGAAAACTTGGCAAAAGATCGAAAAAAATCCAATACGCCGAGCATACAGGCAAAGAGGCTTAGTAGAAGGATGCAGCTTTGAGTAAGAAAGCCGTGATTTTAGGCACCGGATTCATGGGGCATGTTCACGCCAGGGCCATCAGAACTCAAGGGTCGACAGTCGTTGGAGTTATGGGTTCATCCCAACAAACCAGCAGCTCCTTTGCTAATGAACTAGGCACTGCCAAGGCAATTCAAAGCCTCTCGGAGGCTCTCACCCTAGGTGCTGAGGTTGTGCACATTTGCACTCCAAACAACCTGCACTTCTCTCAGTTCAAGCAAGCCGCAGAACTCGGACTTTCCGTAGTCATCGAAAAGCCCGTTGCGCTGGACCTTGCTGAGGCAAAAGAGATGGTGGCTTTGTCAAGGAATCTAGCCATGACTGCGGTTCCCTTTGTCTACAGATTCCACCCGCTGGTTCTCGAGATTAGAAGGCGGATTCAAAGCGACCCGACTAATCGGCTTTGGCTTCTGCATGGCTCCTACTTGCAAGACTGGATTGCAAAACTAACCGGTTCAACCTGGCGCAAGCTAAGCGACAAGGGTGGCCGACTCAGAGCTTTTGGAGATATCGGCATCCACTGGTGTGACCTGATGGAATTTGTCACAGGTCACAAAATCACCCGCCTCTCTGCCAAGCTCGCCAACTCACATTCAGCCCAGGGCTCGGACACTGAAGATGGCGCGCTAATCATCTTTGAAACTGATCGCGGAGCATCCGGCAGTCTCGTGGTTTCCCAAGTCAGCCCTGGTCGCAGCAACCGCCTCTGGTTTAGCTTCGATGGCGAGCTCAACTCTTTCGAGTTTGACCAAGAGCACCCAGACTTTGCCTGGATGGGAACCCTTGGAGACAACGCAATCATTCGCAGAGACCCTGCCACTCAGCCAGAAGTATCGAGGGCTAATGCCCTGCCTCCTGGCCACGCCCAGGGCTACCAGAATGCATTCAATGACTTTGTTGAAGAGGCATACCAAGTGATTGACGGCAAAAAGTCGGATGTGCTGGCAACGGTTGCCGACGGCGCTCGGGCTGCCGCTATCGCCGAGGCAGTTTGGCTGTCCCAGTCCAGCGGCACTTGGGTCGAGGTACCTCAGCACCTGCCGGTTCAAACCATGGCGGCTGCGGGCGAATGAAGTCAGTAGTTGTAGTCGGATCTGGGCCTATCGGGTCGACCTTTGCGGTCGAACTGCTCAATGCAAACCCGAACCTAAAGGTGACGATGTTTGAGGTTGGCCCAAGGGTTAGCGAGCCCGCAGGTTCGCATGTCAAAAACCATCCGACTACTGAGGCAATTGCTCAGGCTCAGCTAAGAAGCCAAGGCCCAAACCCGGTCTCGCATGCAAGCTTCAGAGTTGGGGGCGGAGTTCTAGGAGCTCGCCCCGGAACCTTTTTGGCCGATGAGGACCCCACTGGGGACATGCCTGCTGCTGCAATGTCAGCGAATGTTGGAGGCATGGGAGCTCACTGGACTTGCGCTTGCCCCAAGCCATACGCAGAAGAAGTCATCCCCTTCATCCCCGAGGCAGAGTTTGACGAGCTCTTCAGCCGGGCGGAGAAATTGCTAAAGGTAACTCAAACGGCATTCCAGTTTTCCCTGCTTGGCGAGGAGCTGAGAAGCAGACTGAGCAAGAACTACGACCAGGGCAGAGATCCTCAACGCAAGGTTCAAGCCATGCCGCTTGCAGTTCAGGTAATCGACAAGAAGGTGTATTGGTCTGGCACCGATGTCATCTTTGAAGAGCTTTTGGACCCAAACCGTCTAGAGGTTGTGCCCGAAACTTTGGTCACGAAAGTGCTCTATAGCGAGGACCAGGTCACCGGTGTTGAGATCCAACATGGCGGATCAACGAGCATCGTGGCATGCGATGCGGTGATGGTCGCCGGAGATGCACTTAGAACTCCGCAGCTTCTGTTTGCCTCTGGAATTCGGCCGGACTCACTTGGACGCTACCTAAATGACCACGGCCAGATTCTTGGCTTAGCTACTTTGCCTCAGGACATTGAGGTTACTGAAATCCCAAGAGCAGACAACGCCAGCCTGCAGCAGTACTCGGGGGTGAGCTGGATTCCCTACGCGGGAAAGTCCTTCCCGTATCACGTGCAAATCATGCAGCAGGACACTTCGCCCATGCCGCTGAATCACATCCCCTCGCCTAGGCCCGGCTCTGTGGTGGGGTTCGGAGTATTTGTGCCGAAGGCTATTGATTCAGAAGACAGGGTCATTTTCTCTGAGCAAGACAAGGACAGGTTCGGCATGCCAGCGATGACCTTCCGCTACCGCTGGAACGCTGAAGATGAGCGTCGTATCGCCGGGGCAAAGCAAATGGTCTCCGAGGTTGCTAAGACTATTGGTGAGTCTCACGGCGAGCCTATTGTTCTCAAGCCCGGCTCATCGCTGCACTACATGGGCAGCACCAGAATGGGCGAGGATCCAGATACTTCAGTGTGCGATCCATACTCCCGAGTCTGGGGTTTCAAGAATCTTTTTGTCGGTGGAAATGGCGTCATTCCAACCGAAACCGCTGGCAATCCAACACCTACCTCGATGGCGTTGGCCATCAGGGCAGCACGCAAACTAGCAAAGGAGCTCTAGTTGATAGCAGAACTAATGATCGAGCGCAGCGAATTGGTGGTGCGCTCGGGAAGAGTAAGCGTCCCGGTGCGAATGCCCTGGTACCGAGCGTTGCCGATGTCTTCGGTGGAGGACATGGAGATCCAGCTAGATGGACACAGCGTCGAGCCCGACAGCATCACCTGGACAGTTGAAGGCAGGACTTACACCCGCGCTGAACTAACTGGCAGCTGGCAGCAGTGGTGGTTCCCTACCGACACTGCGTATATGACTGGCGATCTTCCAGCTGGGTACACCCCCGGCGAAACAGCGGAGGTCACTATCCGCCTGGGTGTTTACATCCCCTACATCAATGCTGGTGCTGGGATTCTGAAAATCGTTGAGAAGGACTCGAAGTCCCTCCCAGTAAGGAGCGAAAATTGATTCCGGGACACCTTCAAGGAGTAACGCTTTACAGCTTCACTCGACTGTTTCACGATCGCAAGCAAACCCTTGAGAGCCTGATTCGCGAGGTTGCTGAACGCAAGCTCGGTCCAGGACTGGAGATCATTGGCTTCTCAAGCTTCAGAGGTTTTCCTAACCTCTCACCGGATTACGTAAAGGAAATCAGGACACTGATTGACCAGACCGGATTGATTCCAACCAGCCTGGCCGCCAATGCGGACTTTGGTATTCGTCGTGATCGCAACCTAACCCCGCAGGAAGCCGTTGACTACATGGCTGCTCAGATCAAGGCAGCCAAGGACCTTGGCTTCCCGCTGGTTCGAGTTCAGATTTCACTGACTCCGGATGACATGGAGGCTTTGCTGCCAATTGCAGAGAAGCTTGATGTGAAGTTGGGCCTAGAGGTTCACGCGCACCACTCCCCAATGGACCCAAAGATGGTTGCTCACCGCGAGCGCTATGAGAAGTTGGACTCAGGATATTTGGGATTTGTTCCTGACTTTGGAGCAACCACATCTGCAGTTTCTCCGTCACTAAAGGAGAAGTATCGCCGCCTAGGAATCCGTGAAGATTTCATCGAACTGCTCGATGCAACTTGGCAGCGACACCACCTCGCCGGACCTCCGATGACCGACCAAGATCAGGCTGCTCGATTCGGAGAATTCATCGGCCTGGCTCACCAGAACGGTTACCCGGACCTGGGTGTTGAGCTTGCCGTCAACCTAACTGGACTGCACGGCCACGCTAATCCCGACGACTGGGCGAGCATGCTGCATTTGGTATGGCACACCCACGCCAAGTTCTTTGGAATTGTGAATGGGGATGAGCCCGCCACAGACCTTGCACACCTAATGAAGGTCTTCTGTGAGAACAACTACACCGGATCAATGTCTAGCGAGTATGAAGGCTGGCACTGGAACTGGTGGGATGACCCATTCGAGATGGTCGAAGGTCACCAGGCAGCAATTCGCAAGCACTGTGCGGATAACGGTCGCGCTGTTAGAACTGAAATCTAAGGAGTATCAATGGCTACCCACGACACAGTAATCAATAAGCAGAGTCTCTCTGCTACCGATAACGGACTCTCGCTTGCACTGACTGTTCCCTGGTACCGCAGCCTCTGGGTTTCCTCGGTTAGCACAGTCACCGTTGCAATCGACGGCAAAGAAGTTCCTCAGGACAAGCTCAGATTCCGGATCAACGGAAAGAGCTTCAAGATGGAAGACGTTCCAAAGCAGTGGGAAGAGCTCTGGTTCATGCAGGACCGAGCTCATCTAGACATGGACCTTGGCGCTGCAGGCGAAGTTGGCGCAGACCACGAGGTTACTTTCCACACTGAGCTGAGACTGCCCTACATGCAAATCAAGCCCGGCTTCTATTTGCCAAACATTGTTCACCAAGTTGTCCACCTGAAAGTGCAGGCAAAGTCATGACTCAAACTAAGGCTAAATTCAAACTAGGAGTAACCCTTTACTCCTTCTCTGCCGAGTGGGCCGCCGGTGTCTACGACCTGGACAGCATGCTTCGTCGAGTAGACGAAATGGGCATTGGCCCGGGAGTTGAGATCATGGCTTCTCAAACCGTGAGAACCTACCCCCACACCTCGGATGAGTTCATCAAGCAGTGGCTCGGATACTGCGATAAGTATGGCTTTGAGCCCTCCGCCTACGGCACCAACCTGGACATGGGTCGCAACCGCGAGCGCGAGATGAACCTGGACGAGGAGTATGAGTTTGTGCTGACTCAAATCCAAGCCGGAGCGAAAATGGGCTTCAAGGTAATCAAGATTCAGAATGCCGGCCAGGAGCTTCTCACTCGTCTTCTTCCGACAGCGGAGAAGCTAAACGTGAAGCTCGGTTATGAGATCCATGCCCCTGAAGGACCTAACACTCCAAAGATCATGGCGATCCGCGAGACCTACGACAAGCTCGGTTCACCGCTGTTGGGCTTTGTGCCTGACTTCTCTTCAACGATGTTCTCGATGGGTCGCACAATGCTGCAGGCCCTCAGGGACAAGGGACTAGACGACTTGGCAATTGAAAAGGTCAAGGAACTTTGGGCCTCGGATGACCCTGTTTACGAACGCATCAATGCACTGATTTCCTACCTTGAGTCACGGAGCATTGATCCGAACCGGCTTGGACCATTTGGTCGAATGGCATTCAACATGAATGGGCACATCGCGCCTGAAGAGTGGAACGACATCATGCACCAGGTTGTGCACATTCACGCAAAGTTCTTCGACATGAACCCCGACGGCCAGGTAGATGCCATCGACTACCCCAAGCACGTGCGTATCTTTGCTGAGGGTGGTTATGACGGCTACATCTCCAGTGAGTGGGAAGGCCACGCCTTCGCCGACATGGGAGACATCGATCCTTTCGACGAGGTTCGCAGACAGCAAGACTTGATGCTCAAACACATGTAGTTAGAAGTAACGAGAGGACTAAAAAATGGCAACAACCCATCCAGTAACGCTATTCACGGGTCAGTGGGCTGACCTTCCCTTCGAGCAGGTTGCCAAGTACGCTCACGAATTTGGCTACGACGGACTTGAGATTGCCACTAGCGGCGACCACCTTGACCTTGCTCGCGCTGATGAGGACCCGTCCTACCTGGCTGAGCGCAAAGCGATTCTGGACCGGTATGGCCTGAAGGTCTTCGCAATCTCTAACCACCTGGGTGGCCAGGCGATCTGCGACAGCCCGATCGACTTCCGTCACGAGGCAATCCTTCGCCCCTACATCTGGGGTGACGGAGACGCTGAGGGCGTTCGTCAGCGTGCTGCCGAGGAGATGAAGCGTGCGGCTCGCGTAGCTCGAAAGATGGGGATTGACACTGTTGTCGGCTTCACCGGATCAAGTATCTGGCAGTACGTTGCAATGTTCCCGCCGGTTCCAGCATCTGCAATCGAGGCTGGCTACGAGGACTTCGCAAAGCGCTGGAACCCAATTCTGGATGTCTTTGATTCAGAGGGTGTGCGCTTTGCGCACGAGGTTCACCCAGGTGAAATTGCCTACGACTACTACACAAGTGTTCGATCTCTTGAGGCAATAAACCACCGCAAGTCGTTTGGTTTCAACTGGGACCCTTCGCACATGATGTGGCAGGGCATTGACCCGGTGTCATTCATCGTTGACTTCCCAGATCGCATCTACCACGTGGACTGCAAGGACACCAAAATCAAGCGCAACAACGGCAGGGTCGGAGTTATGGGATCACACCTTCCGTGGGGAGACCCTCGACGCGGTTGGGATTTCGTATCCACCGGTCACGGTGACGTCCCATGGGAAGACTCGTTCCGAGCCCTCAAGAGCATCGGCTACAAGGGACCGATTTCGGTCGAGTGGGAAGACGCCGGAATGGACCGCCTTCACGGAGCCAAAGAGGCTTGCCAGTTTGTGAAGTCCCTACTTTGGGAATTGCCCAGCGCTTCCTTTGACGCGGCATTCTCCAACAACTAAAGAGCTGCTCTGTAAAAGGAGACGCGCGATAGCGACTAGAAACCCCGGTGGCATTCTCTCCCCGCCGGGGTTTTGCTATTTCCAGAACGCCTCGACTTGTGTTCCACTGAGCGGAAGGTCAAAATTGGGAGACTTGAATCAAAAGGAGGACTGATTGCAGCCCGCTGACGATCTGCGCTCCTCTGTTTCAAGGGCTTTTGCCGTTCTAGACACATTTGACTCTGCCCATCGCAGGCAAAAACTCTCGGCAGTTGCCCGAAGATGTGGCCTTCCACTTACAACCGTGCATCGCATGGTCGGCGAGCTGGTGGCCCAGGGTGCACTGACCAGGACCCCAGACGGTTCTTACGAAATCGGCAGCAAGGTTTGGAACCTTGGCATTCTTGCCTCGCTGCATGCCGACCTAAGAGAAATTGCACTTCCATACATGGAAGACATCTACCAGGTTGCGAACGCCGCTGTGCAGATTGCCGTTCTGGATGGAATTCGTTGCTTGATTGTGGAGCGAATCGCGGGATCGCGAACCCTCGAGGTGGTTAGTAAACCTGGGGCGCGACTGCCGTTGCACGCCACCGGAGTGGGAAAAGTGCTGTTGGCCTTTGGTGGCGATGAGCTTCAGGATGCTGCCCTAAAGAACCTCGATTCATACACTCCGAAAACAATCACCAAGCAGTCGGAAATCGAGAGCCAATTGGATGCAATCCGGCAGCGTGGGTATTCGGTTTCCAGCGAGGAGCTGACCTTGGGAGCAGCTTCAATTGCAGTGCCGATCAGGGGTCGTGGTAACCGGGTTATCGCCGCGCTGGGAATTGTTGCACCGGTTAAGTCAATGGACTCCGCTCAGATGGTCTCTGTGTTGCGAATCACCTCACAGGCCCTTTCAGGCAAGTTGGTCGGCTTTGGCCTGGGCGACTCGCTACCGATCAGATAGTCAGTAAATCAGCCTTCCGCTGAGCGGAAGTCTGCATTTGTTTTCAACCAGCATCCTGTTGTCTTGTCTTCATGAAGACACAGGTTGCGATTATTGGGGCGGGCCCATCTGGCTTACTGCTGAGCAGGTATCTGGCAAAGCATGGCGTTGAGTCCATCGTCATTGAGGACCGAGACCGAGAGTACGTTGAGTCCAGAATCAGAGCTGGACTTCTGGAGTCGCAGACTGTCTCACTCATGGATGAACTTGGTTTGGCTGACAGGCTCAAGCGAGAGGGCCTAGAGCACAAGGGTGTTTATCTGCAGTTGCCCGGTGAGCGGAAGCGCTTTGATTTCGAGGAACTGATTGGCTACACCGTCTGGGTCTATGGGCAGACCGAGATCCAGAAGGACCTCGGCAGAGCTTGCGACGCAGCGGGACAGCAAATCTTCTATGAGGTATCGGATGTTCAGTTTTCCGACATCGAGACTGAGACTCCAAAGGTGCGCTTTGTCGACAGCGATGGAAATGCTCAGGTCATTGAGTGTGCAATCATCGCCGGTTGCGATGGCTTCTGGGGCCCTTCAAGAAAGGCCATTCCTGGTGTAGAGGTCGGGACCTTCGAGAGAACGTATCCGTTCTCATGGCTTGGAGTCTTGGCCAATGTTGCGCCTTCTACCGACGAACTGATTTATGCCTGGCACCCGGATGGCTTCGCGATGCACTCCATGCGTTCTCCAGAGGTGAGCCGTCTGTATCTGCAGGTTGACCCAGATGACGACATTGCCAACTGGTCTGACGACCGAATTTGGGAAGCACTTTCAACTCGAATGGCAGTTGATGACTGGGAGCTCAAAACAGGTGAGATCACTGAGAAGAGCATCTTGGCGATGCGCTCCTTTGTAGCGGGCAAGCTCAGCCACGGGAGATTGTTCTTGGTTGGCGATGCCGGCCACATCGTGCCTCCCACCGGAGCCAAGGGTCTGAACTCAGCCGCAAACGACGTCCGATTCTTGGGTGAGGGGATTGTGAGCTTCTTCAACCAAGGTAGCGACGCACTTCTAAATGCCTACCCAGAACGCGCAAAGGAAACCATTTGGAGGGTTACTCACTTCTCCTGGTGGCTGACCACCATGCTGCACACCCATGGCAACGAGTTTGACAACCAATTGCAGCTCTCGCAGCTGAAGCACCTCTTCCGTAACGAAGCACTTCAGATGAACTTCGCTCAAAACTATGTGGGGATCAGGTAATGGCAAGAGTAGTTAGAGGAACACCAAGGACCGACCTAGCAATCGTTGATGCTTTGGCAAAGCTAGGCTCTGCAACCGTTCACGAGGCGCAGGGCAGAATTGGCCTCCTGAACCACAGGCTTAGGCCGATTTTTCCAGCGATGATCGCTGGTAATGCGCTGACCTGTGAGGTTGCACCAGGTGACAACTGGTCGATTCACGTTGCTGTCGAGCAGGCCAAGCCTGGAGACATCCTGGTTGTATCTCCAACTTCCCCTTGCGATGATGGCTACCTCGGAGATCTATTGGCGGAGAGCCTGATGGCTCATGGTGTCCGAGGTCTAATCATCGACGCGGGAGTTCGCGACGTTGCAACCCTCACGGAGATGGGCTTTCCCGTCTGGTCAAAGTGCGTTTCTGCCCAAGGGACCGTGAAAGAAACTCCGGGCAGCGTTCAGGTTCCCCTGCAGCTGGCGAACCAAATGGTCTTCCCTGGAGATGTCGTAGTGGCAGATTTGGACGGTGTTTGCATCGTGCGGAGACAGGATGCAGCAGCGGTTTTGGCTAGTGCGCAAAAGCGCGAGGCTAATGAGACCGAGAAGCGAGCTCGCCTCGCATCGGGCGAGCTGGGATTAGACATCTACGCGATGCGGGAGAAGCTTGCTGCCAAGGGTCTGGTTTATGAGGACTACCAGGAATGACTTCTAGCCAGCGCGCAATTCCATGCTCAGTAATTCGAGGGGGGACCTCGAAGGGACTGTTCTTCTTGGCATCGGATTTGCCGGCTGACAAACCAACTAGGGATCGAGTGCTGCTCTCGGCCATGGGGTCTCCAGATCCAAGAGAGATCGATGGAATGGGCGGGGGTCACCCCCTCACCTCAAAGGTTGCGGTTGTAAAGCGCTCAGAGCGCGAAGGGGTAGATGTCGACTACCTCTTTCTTCAGGTTTGGCCCGATCGCGCCGAGGTAAGTGACCAGCAGAACTGCGGAAACATCCTCGCTGGGGTCGGTCCCTTTGCAATTGAGACCGGACTGGTCAAACCGACCGGTGATATCACCTCAATCAGGATCTACATGGAGAACACTCAGTCGATTGCGACTGCAGAGGTGCAGACTCCTCAAGGTGTGGTGAACTACGAAGGCAGCGCTTGGATTGATGGCGTCCCGGGAACCCATGCGCCAATAAATCTAAACTTTGAGGACATCGCGGGCTCGAGCTGCGGAGCACTGCTACCCACCGGCAATGCATCCGATGTGGTGGCTGGTGTTGAGGTAACACTGATTGACAATGGCATGCCGGTGGTTTGTCTTCGCGCATCAGACTTTGGCATCAGCGGCCAGGAGTCTCCTGCCGACCTAGAAGCTAATTCAGCACTAACCACAAAACTCGAAGAGGTTCGCTTGGCAGCTGGGAAGCTCATGAACCTTGGTGATGTCACCAACCAGACTGTTCCCAAAATGAGTCTTCTTTCCAGTGCGACGGGCACCGGAGTGTTGAGCACTAGAACCTTCATCCCACATCGCTGCCATGAGGCGATTGGAGTGCTGGGAGCTGTTTCGGTTGCTACTGCCACCATGGTTCCCGGCAGCGTTGCGGCAAAAATCGCAGGTGTCAGCGAGCTAAAGGGCAGCATGGACGTTGAGGTCGAGCACCCAACCGGCTCCTTCACTGTGAGCATGGAGCTAGACACGAGTGCAACAGAACTAACGGTTACAAAATCAGCCCAACTTAGAACTGCTCGCCTTCTGATGTCCGGAAGTGTGTTTGTTCCTCAATCCATCTGGAGCTCTAAATGATCATCGATTGTCACGGCCACTACACCACCGCTCCGGCCTCTCACACTAAGTGGAGAGAGGATCAGCTCGCCGCGTTCCATCGCGGAGAGGCTGCCCCTGCCTACCCGGAGATCAGTGACGAAGAGATCACCAGCACGATTGAGAAAAACCAGCTTCGACTAATCCTGGAGCGTGGCAGCGACCTTACGATCTTCTCGCCAAGAGCATCTGCAATGGGTCACCATGAGGGCGACCAAAAGGTGAGCTTGGACTGGACGGTTGCCTCCAACAATCTGATCAAGCGAGTCGTAGACCTTTTTCCCGATTACTTCATCGGGGTTTGCCAGTTGCCGCAATCACCAAAGGCGGACCTGACTGAATCTATTCGCGAGCTTGAAAGATGCGTCAACGAGCTGGGCTTTGTGGGATGCAACCTAAACCCTGACCCTTCAGGTGGCATGTGGCAGACAGTTCCACTGACGGACAAGTTCTGGTACCCGCTCTACGAGAAAATGGTTGAGCTTGACGTTCCAGCCATGATCCACGTTTCGGCCAGCTGCAACGAGAACTTCCACGCAACCGGTGCTCACTACATGAACGCCGACACCACAGCATTCATGCAGCTACTGCAGGGAAATCTGTTCAAGGATTTCCCAACCTTGCGATTCATCATTCCTCACGGTGGCGGGGCTGTTCCCTACCACTGGGGTCGTTACCGCGGACTGGCGGACATGTTGAGCCAGCCAAGCCTCGACACACACCTGATGAACAACGTCTTCTTCGACACCTGCGTTTACCACCAGCCAGGAATCGACTTGCTGCTCGAGGTCATTGAAAACAAGAACGTGCTTTTCGGGTCGGAAATGATCGGTGCCGTTCGAGGCATTGACCCCACCACCGGGAACTTCTTCGACGACACCAAGAAATACATCCTTGCTGCCGATATCTCTGAACCAGAAAAGCAGAGCATCTTCGAACACAACGTTCGAAAGGTTTTCCCGAGGCTTGACTCCGCACTCAAAGGGCGTGGAATTTGAGCATGACTTTTCAGAAGGATGCTGATTGGCTGGATTGGCACCCCAACCCATCTAAGCCGGAGTTCAAGGTCCCTGCCGGCTCAGTAGATGCACACTGCCATGTCTTTGGACCTGGAGACGAATTCCCGTTTGCCCCGGAGAGAAAATACACCCCTTGCGATGCAAGTCGCGAGCAGCTTTTTGCTCTCCGAAACCGACTTGGATTTGAGCGATCAGTTGTCGTTCAGGCAACCTGTCACGGCTCAGACAACAGTGCGCTACTGGATGTTCTTGAGCATTCCAACGACTCCGCTCGCGGGGTTGTAACCATCGAGCCTTCGACATCGACATCAGAGCTGATGCGGATGCATGAGCTGGGTGTTCGAGGTGCCAGATTCAACTACGTAAAGCGGTTGGTGAATCCAAAGCCGGACGACTACTACCGCGAGATCATCGAGAAGATCAAGCCGCTGGGCTGGCACGTTGTGCTCTACTTTGAACCCGAGGATCTAACTGAGCGGTGGGATTTCTTCACCTCACTTGGATTGCCGATTGTGGTGGACCACATGGGAAGACCCGATGTGTCAAAGAGCATCGAGGGTCCAGAGTTTGGACTGTTTCTTGAGTTCATGAGGCGCCACGATGTTTACGCAAAAGTGAGCTGCCCGGAACGACTATCAAAGACGGGTTCTCCCGAGTATCTCGATGTGGTGCCGTTTGCCCGGCTAGTCACCGAAGAATTCTCAGACCGAGTTTTATGGGGCACCGACTGGCCTCACCCGAACCTAAAGAACGAAATGCCCGATGATGGCAAGTTGGTCGACTATGTGCCCTCGATTGCCAGAACCGAATCTCTGCAGCAGAAACTCCTAGTAACTAACCCAACCAGTCTGTATTGGAGCTAGAAATGAAACCAAACTACGACGCGTTCAAAGACATCCCCGGCACCACGATCTTCACCGTGGAAATGGCCAGGACCGGCTTCTGGCTGAACCAGTTCTGCATGAGCCTTCGTTCCGAAGAGAACCGCAAGCGATTTCTTTCCAACGAAGCGGCTTATCTAGAAGAGTGGAAGATGACCAGCGAGCAGAAGCAAGCGGTGTTGGACAGAGACTTCCAGAAAATGCTTGAGCTCGGAGGCAATGTTTACTTCCTCTCGAAGATATTCGCCTCTGAGGGAATCTCCTATGTCGAGGCCGTAAGCACGATGACAGATTTGAGCGTTGATGAGTACAAGCAGATGATGCTTGACGGCGGCCGCAACATCGAGGGCTGGCGCTCCAAGAAGGAAAGAGGAGAAGCCTGATGGCAAGAATTACCGGAGGCATTACCACCTCACACGTTCCAGCCGTTGGAGCGGCAATTGACATGCAGCGAGAGAACGAGCCCTACTGGAAGCCAATGTTTGAGGGTTACGAGTTCTCCAAGCAGTGGATGAAGGACAACACTCCAGATGTGGCAATCATTGTTTACAACGACCACGCTTCCTACTTTGGCATGGAGATTATGCCCACCTTCGCGATGGGTGTAGCGGATAGCTTTGCCATCTGCGATGAAGGCTACGGCCCACGACCTGTGCCTGTGGTCGAAGGCGCACCTGAGCTTGCTACCCACCTGGTCGGCTCGCTGATTACAGATGACTTTGACATGACGGTTCTGAATGTCCTCGAGGTTGACCATGGACTGACAGTGCCAATGTCATTGATGTTTGGAACTCCAGACAAGTGGCCCACAAAGGTGATTCCACTTGCGGTCAACGTGGTTATGAATCCTCAACCTTCGGGAGAGCGCTGCCTTTCAATTGGCAAGGCCATCAGAAGAGCGGTTGAACAGTTTGATGGAGACCTGAACGTGCAAGTTTGGGGAACCGGAGGCATGAGCCACCAGATTCAAGGTGCAAGAGCCGGACTAATCAATCAGCCCTGGGACAAAAAGTTCATGGACGACCTGGTTAGTGACCCAGAGACTCTGCAATACAAGCCACACTTGGAGTACATGGTTGAGGCGGGCTCGGAAGGGGTCGAACTAATCATGTGGTTGATCATGCGAGGAGCTCTTGGCGAGAAGGTCAATGAGGTCTACCGCTTCTATCACGTTCCAGCGTCCAACACTGCTGTTGGGCACCTAATTCTGACCCCTAAAGAGGACTAATGACCGTCAAACTAGCCGTCGTCGGACTTGGTGCTTTTGGACAAAAGCACCTGGATGCACTTGCTTTGATCCCAGATGCTCAAATTCAATATGTTGCCCACAGCAAAATGGATATCGCCCAAGAGGTGGCGGCAAAGTACTCGGCCCGGGGAGCATTTACCGACTACGCGGAACTGTTGAGCCAACCAGACCTAGATGGTGTGATCTTGGCCACCCCAACTCACATGCACCTCGAGCAGACCTTGATGGCCTTGAAGGCAGGAAAGCATGTTCAGGTTGAGATTCCCATGGCAGATAGCTTGAGCGGAGTGCAGCAAATAGTTGAGGCTCAGCAGCGCACGGGTTTGGTGGCGATGGCCGGCCACACTAGACGGTTCAACCCCTCGCATCAGTTTGTCCACAACAAGATCGTGGCGGGTGAGCTTTCTATCCAGCAGCTGGATGTTCAGACCTACTTCTTCAGAAGAACAAACATGAACGCGCTGGGGAATCCACGCTCGTGGACTGACCACTTGCTTTGGCACCACGCTGCTCACACCGTAGATCTGTTCCAGTACCAAACTGGTGAGCGCGTTGTGAAGGCAAATGCAATCCAGGGACCCAAGCACCCAGAGCTTGGAATTGCAATGGACATGTCTATTCAGTTGAAGAGTGAGAGTGGCAAGCTCTGCACCCTCTCGCTCTCGTTCAACAACGACGGACCGCTTGGTTCTTTCTTCAGATACATCTGCGACAACGGAACCTTCCTTGCCCGCTATGACGACCTACTCAATGGCAAAGAAGAAGCCATCGACGTGAGCAAGGTAGCTGTTTCACT
>ERZ1022756.206-NODE-206-length-20208-cov-27.096710_pt1 | contig 20208 bp, 18 predicted proteins | sample MGYA00520902_ERZ1022756 | MGnify/ENA primary metagenome ERZ1022756 (study PRJEB33162, sample SAMN09537601) | freshwater metagenome | isolation source: freshwater | place: Canada:Alberta | collected 2017-07 | study: EMG produced TPA metagenomics assembly of the...
GTAGTTGCAGCGCCTGTAATTTCCGTTCCTGCTGCATCATCTACTGACGCAGGCTACGTGACACCTTTGGTTAGAAAGTTTGCTCAGGATTCTGGAGTGGACCTTTCTCGAGTTTCTGGAACTGGAGTTGGGGGACGCATCCGTAAGGAAGATGTCATGGCAGCCACTTCTGGCCCAGCCACAAACACCGCGGCTACATCCGCTCCTCACGTACCAGCACCGGTTAGCGCGCAGCGCGGAACCAGTGAACCAATGTCTAGGCTTCGTAAGGTTCTTGCCGAGCGTGCTGTGGCATCTATGGTTTCTTCTGCTCAGCTAACAACTGTTGTTGAAGTTGACGTGACCCGTATTGCTGAAATGCGTAAGAGTGTCCAGGCTCGCTTCACCGCGGCTACCGGCACAAAGTTGAACTTCATGCCATTTTTCTTCCTTGCAAGCGCCGAAGCCCTGCGCTCCCACCCGAAGCTGAATGCTTCCATAGAGGGCGAAACCATTCACTACCACCCGAGTGAGAACATCAGCTTTGCCGTGGACACTGATCGAGGTCTTTTGACTCCAGTAATCCGGGATGCTGCGTCATTGAACTTGGCTCAGATTGCACAGCAGATTGCGGATCTTGCATCGCGTACTCGCGAGAACAAGCTAAAGCCAGACGAGATGATGGGTGGCACCTTCACCCTCACAAACACTGGCTCGCGCGGAGCATTGTTTGACACCCCGGTCGTTTTCTTGCCTCAGGTTGCAATCTTGGGAACTGGAGTTGTTTCGAAGCGTCCAGTTGTAATCACTGGTAGCGATGGCCAAGAATCGATAGCCATCCGTTCGATGGTTTACCTGGCTCTTAGCTACGATCACCGACTAGTCGATGGTGCTGACGCTTCTAGGTATCTTGTTGATGTCAAAGCTCGTCTTGAAGAAGCAAATTTCCAGAACAACTTAGGGATCTAGCCCCTGGCTCAGTTCGACTAGCTTTCCGCTTGCGGAGAGATCTAGTCGGTAGTGGAGTGATTTCGATCTGCCGTCCTGGCATTGAATAGAACCTTTAACACTTTGCGCTGAACCGATAGTTTGCTGAACCTCCAGAGTTAAAAGCCCCAGCTTCGAATCAACAAGGACCTCTCTGGAAGTTGATGACGAGGATAAATCCATACTGGAGGCAATCCAGCTCTCCAATTTCCCGCGCTCGAGATCCAATGCGCAAGTTGCCTCCGGGGTTTCGATTGCCGTTTGTTCAGCTGCTTTGGGTGATGAGGTAGCAAGTATCGCCAGTACCAAACTCGTCAGAGCTACCACTGCAGGTCCGATAAGAACTCGAGACTCAAACCTCTTGTTCCTACCGGCACTGACAAAACCAACATCAGGAACCAGAACTTGCTGGCTCAAGCATTCTTTGGCGCGAGTGGCTAAAACCGGAAGTACTTCACGAGCGCTGGGGACATCGCTAATCACTAACCAAGGTTTGCCAGCTTCAATGACTGAGTACTCGATGCCGGATTGCTCAAGCTGCTCGGCTATTGCTGGCCAACTCGGGCCAGCAAACTTTCCACGAAAAACAAGCAAGGAGTTTCCCGAATGGTCTTTAGCTCGAAAAACAATCAGTGCTCCTGCGGGAATTGCCTTGTCCAAAACAATTCCCTTAGCGGCCAAAAGACGCTCATGTGATTGCCTCATCGTCACAAGCTAGCTATATCCAGCTTCCTTCTGGGCGCGAAACTTGTTTCTTGGGATAACTCTTAGACTTGGGGCGTGCCGGAATTTCTAACCGCAGGACTAGATCCCAATTTCGTGCCCTACCTTGAAGGGCTCTCCCTTCAGCGAGCTATCCACAAAGAAGTAGTTGAGGGTCTAAGGCCAGATACTTGCATCCTGCTTGAGCACGTGAGCACTTATACCGCAGGAAAGCGCACCGAAGACTCCGAACGCCCAACTGATGGTACCGAGGTGATTGATGTTGATCGCGGTGGCAAGATCACTTGGCACGGACCAGGTCAGTTGGTTGGTTACCCGATCATGAGGCTTCCAAATCCCATTGACGTTGTTGGATACGTTCGCTGGCTTGAACAAGTGCTAATTGATGTCTGCGCTGACTTTGGTCTAGCAACCGAACGCGTGGAAGGTCGCTCAGGCGTCTGGGCTCCGATTGCTGGCACGCACGTAAAGATTGCGGCAATTGGAATCCGAGTGGCCGAGCACACCACCATGCACGGCTTTGCCCTTAACTGTTCCAACTCGCTGGAGCCCTACGACACCATTGTTGCCTGCGGTATCAAGGACGCGGGCTCAAGCACCATTTCGGCTCTAACCGGCAAACTCGTCACCCCAGCGATGGCCGCTGAGCGAGTTAAAGTGCGACTTCAAGACATTGCTAAAGTTGTAGCATGACCCAGACCGATCCTGGAACAAAGCCTGCAAAGAAGATGCTTCGCATCGAGGCTCGCAACTCAGCCGTTCCGATCGAGCGTAAGCCAGAGTGGATCAAAACTGTTGCAAAAATGGGTCCTGAGTATCAGGCCATGCACAAGCTGGTTAAATCAGAAAACTTACACACTGTTTGCCAGGAAGCTGGATGCCCAAACATCTACGAGTGCTGGGAAGACCGTGAAGCAACATTTTTGATTGGTGGATCCCAGTGCACCAGAAGATGTGATTTCTGTCAGATTGATACCGGCAAACCGGTGGCTTTTGATCCGGATGAGCCAAGACGAGTAGCGGTCTCGGTTCGCCAAATGGAGCTGCGCTACGCAACTGTGACCGGTGTTGCTCGAGATGATTTGCCAGACGAAGGTGCTTGGTTGTACGCCGAGACAATTAAGCAAATTCACAAGAAGTCCCCCGGGACTGGTGTAGAAATTTTGGTTCCAGACTTTTCTGGCAAGCCCGCGCTGCTGCAGAAAGTATTTGATGCTAAACCAGAGGTTTTTGCACACAACGTTGAGACCGTCCCGAGGATCTTCAAGGAAATCAGACCAGCTTTTAGCTACGAGCGTTCGCTAGATGTTTTGACCCAAGCCCGAAACGCTGGAATGGTGACCAAATCAAACCTGATTCTGGGCATGGGTGAAACTCGCGAAGAAATCTCTCAGGCGATGGTCGATTTGTTCAATGCCGGAACAGATATCTTGACTATTACCCAGTACTTGAGACCAACACCAAAGCACCATCCGGTGAACCGTTGGGTAAAGCCGCAGGAGTTTGTGGAACTCAAAGATGAGGCAGAGGCACTTGGCTACCTAGGTGTACTGAGTGGTCCTTTGGTTCGCTCCTCCTACCGTGCCGGAAGATTGTGGGCTCAGTCCATGAACAAAAAGGGCCTGCCTGTTCCCCCAAACCTTCAACACCTAGCCGACGCGGCCGCCAAAGATGGCTTCGCTCAGGCAGTCGCATAATAAAAAAAGGAAATCATGGCAGAGAAAACACCTAAGGTTCAAAAAGAGCCGGGCAAGATCAAGCAGCTTTTTCAGGTTTACAAACTAACCGCTAAGGCAGACAAGAACTTTGTCTTAGCAGGAGTCCTTGCCTTTATTGCTCCGCTAGCAATTGGAACTTTGGCGATTGTGTTGTTCTTTAGAGACTCTGCGTTGACAGTTTTCCTGTGGGCTATAACCACTTTGCTCTTTAGCTTCCTTAGCGCTCTAACCGTTTTGTCCCGCAGAGCAGAAAAAGCAGCTTTCATGAGAATCGCCGGCCAGCCTGGTGCAGTAGCCGCGGTAATTGGCTCGACCCTGAAGCGCGGCTATTCAACAAGTGAGATGCCAGTTGCCGTGGATCCAAAATCCAGGGACGCGGTCTACCGAGCGGTTGGAAAAGCTGGTGTTGTCTTGATTGCGGAGGGTAACTCAGCCAGAGTTAGGCAACTGATTGAAGATGAGAAGCGAAAGGTCTCAAGGGCCATTCCTGGAGTGACAATCCCTGTGATTTGGGTAAACCAAGACCCGTCTGCAACCCCGCTTCACGCTCTCACCAAGACCATCTACAAGCTCAAAAAAGCCCTTACCAGGGCTGAGATTTCGGTTGTAAACAAGAGATTGGCTGGTTTGGGCCTAAACATCCCAATTCCGAAGGGCATTGATCCAAACCGGATGCGCCCCGGCCGCCGGATGTAAGTTTTACATTCCTGAAACATTTCAAGAACTTTCTGAAACATCCTTCTAGCTAGAGTTATGGCTAATCGGAGCTTTTAGGGCCCGCAGAGAAACCACCGAAGGGAAGCCATCATGTTCAAGACCGCCTCAGAAGTCGTGAAATTCATCAAGGATAACGACGTCAAATTCCTAGACGTTCGATTCACTGACCTGCCTGGAGTTCAGCAGCACTTCAACTTGCCAGCTGCCATGATCGATGAGCAATTCTTTATTGACGGTCAGCTCTTCGATGGTTCTTCGATTCGCGGCTTTGCATCTATTCATGAATCCGACATGCAGCTGATTCCTGATGTCACAACCGCTTACCTTGATGCATTCCGCGTCGAGAAGACCCTGATTATGATCTTCGATATCTACAACCCAAGAAACGGTGAGATCTACGCTCGCGACCCACGCCAGGTTGCAAAGAAAGCTCAGGCATACCTGGGAACTACCGGACTTGCCGACACCGCGTTTTTTGCTCCTGAGGCAGAGTTTTTCATCTTTGATGATGTTCGCTACGAGAACAAGCAGAACACTGCGTACCATTTCATCGACAGCTCAGAGGCTGCTTGGAACTCCGGCCGTAAAGAAGAAGGCGGAAACCTAGCCAACAAGACTCCTTTCAAGGGCGGCTACTTCCCTGTTCCACCAGTTGATCAGCATGCTGACATGCGAGACCAGATTGTTCTTGAACTAGAAGCAGCTGGCCTGTCGGTAGAGCGAAGCCACCATGAAGTTGGAACAGCTGGTCAAGGTGAAATCAACTACCGCTTCGACACTCTGCTGCATGCAGCCGATGACATTTTGAAGTTCAAGTACATTGTCAAAAACGTTGCCCATGCGTTCGGCAAGACTGCAACCTTCATGCCAAAGCCACTATTTGGTGACAATGGTTCAGGTATGCACGTTCATCAGTCGCTCTGGAAAGACGGCAAGCCATTGTTCTATGACGAGTCTGGCTACGGTGGTCTAAGCGACATGGCTCGCTGGTACATCGGTGGAATCTTGAAGCACGCTCCTAGCTTGCTCGCCTTCACTAACCCGAGCGTGAACTCTTACCACCGACTAGTTCCTGGCTTTGAAGCGCCGGTGAACTTGGTTTACTCGGCTGGAAACCGCTCTGCGGCTATCCGCATCCCGATGACCGGAACCAACCCGAAGGCTAAGCGCATCGAGTTCCGAGCTCCAGACGCTTCTTCAAACCCATACCTAGCTTTCGCAGCGATGCTGATGGCAGGACTAGATGGCATCAAGAACCGTATCGAGCCACACGAGCCAGTGGACAAGGATCTCTACGAATTGCCTCCAGAGGAAGCCAAGCTAATTCCTCAGGTTCCTGGAACTCTAGAAGAAGTCCTTCAGGCCCTTGAAAAAGATCACGACTACCTACTTGCAGGAGATGTGTTTACCAAGGACCTAATCGAAACCTGGATCGACTACAAGCGTGAGAAGGAAATTGCGCCTCTTGCAATGAGACCTCACCCTTACGAGTTCGAGCTGTACTACGGCGTCTAGTCGAAAAAGAGTTTTTCAAAAACAGCGCGTCCGCGACGGGTGGCAGCTAGATAGTCTTGCTCAAGGCTGCTAGCTCCCCCTCGCGGATAGCCAGTTAAGCGTGCGATTCCCTCAAGCTGAGCTCTATCTAAAGGCAAAACATCAGTTCGCTTGTTCAAATACAACATTGCGCTTGAGCGAATCGAAGATGAAATTACCCAAGCCTCTTTTAACACCCTGGCGTCAGAGTTCGAAATCAATCCACAGGCCTCCATCTGCTCTAAAGCGGGGAGGGTATGCGGAGTTTGGATCTGCGGATATTCACTGGCGTGCTTGAGCTGGAGTAGCTGGACCAGCCACTCAACATCACTGATTGATCCTCGGCCAAGCTTTAGATGACGTTTGGGGTCAGCGCCTTGAGGGAGTCTTTCAACTTCGACTCTGGCTTTGATCCTTCGGATTTCAACTATTGCCGACTGCTCGATTTTCTCGGGATAGCGATACTTATCGATTAGCTCCACAAAAGCCTTGGCTATCGCAGGTGCTCCGGAAATTAATCTGGCGCGAAGTAGTGCTTGGGATTCCCAGGTACCCGCCCAGCGCTTGTAGTAAGCCGCGTAGGAATCAATTGATCTAACAATCGGACCATTTTTACCCTCTGGGCGAAGATCCAAATCAAGCTCGAACTCCAACGCCTGATCGGCCGAGAGTCTTCTTATCTCAGAAACCAATATCTCGGCTTCGGCCTGGGCCTTGTTGACATCCTCACCGAGTGGGCGATAAACAAACATGAGATCAGCATCAGAACCAAAGCCCAGCTCTGCTCCACCAAATCGTCCCATTGCTACCATCGCCAACTCGTGGCTTAGTGGCCCCTGCTTTTCAATAAGGAACTTGGTTGCAATTTCTTGGATGGCAACAAGGTAGCTCTCCGTAATTGCGCTAAGCCCCTGAGAGGTTCTTTCTAGGTCGATAGTCCCAAGCGCTGCTCCTATTGCAACGCGCAACGTTTCCTTGCGCCTTATTGCTCTCAAGCTGGCCGCAGCTAGCTCTGGATCCTCGTGGCGCGAAATGATCGCCTCGAATTGAGCGCTGAGTGCCTCCAAGGTTTCAGGTTCCAGTTCGTCTTCGCGATCGAACCAAGCAGCAGCTTCCGGCATTTTCTCAAAAAGATTTGTAGCCAGGCGACTGGTTGAGAATACTTGAGTCATTCGCTTGGCAGCACCCGATGAGTCTCGCAACATGCGAAGGTACCAGTGTGAGTCTCCGAGATCTTCGCTGAGTCTTCTAAATGCCAAAAGGGCAGCGTCTGGATCTGTACCTTCGGCGAACCACTGGAGCAAAACCGGAAGGAGTTGTCTTTGAATTGCCGCTCGTCTGGACAACCCCGAGGTTAGGGCACTTATATGTGCCAACGCGCCTTTAGTGTCTCCGAATCCAATTGCGGCCAGTCGCTCCTGTGCTTGCGCAGTGGTAAGTTCAAGATCTTCTTGGCTAAGACCGGAAACGGCACTAAGTAGCGGCCTATAGAAAAGCTGCTGATGCAAATCCCTTACCTCGAGCTTGACCTGCTCCCAACGAGCAATAAGCTCCGAAGCTGTTAGATCCAAAGAAACCGCTCGAGCAATTGAGCGTCTCGCGCTTTCATCCGTTGGCATCAGGTGAGTTCGGCGCATCGCAGAAAGTTGAATTCGATGCTCTAGGAGCCTGAGGAACCGATAGTGAGAACTGAAACGCTCAGCGTCTTCACGTCCAATGTAGCTGCCATTAGAAAGTGCCTCGAGTGCGCCCAGGGTATCCCGGACTCGAAGGGAGCTATCTACGCGACCATGAACTAATTGCAGTAACTGAACAGTGAACTCTATGTCCCGAAGTCCCCCAGGGCCTAATTTGATTTGGGCATCCACTTCACTGTTTGGGATATTGTCAGTGACTTTCTGACGCATCTTCTGAACAGAGTCAACGAAGTTTTCGCGAACCGTGCTTTCCCAAACCTTTGGCCAGATACGTTTGATGTATTCAGAGCCAAGCTCAGAATCACCAGCTATTGGTCTTGCCTTCAACAAGGCTTGAAACTCCCAGCTTTCTGCCCAACGGTCGTAGTAGCTTAAGTGGGAATCTAGTGACCTAACCAAAGCTCCTGATTTGCCCTCAGGGCGCAAGTTTGCATCCACTTGCCAAAGAGCTGGCTCGGTTCCCACCTCGTCCATAATGCGCATCATGCGAGTCACCAACTTGGTGGCAATCTCCAGAGCTCTAGCTGACTCTACGTCTCCGGAAGGTTCGGCGACGAAGATCACATCAACATCTGAGATGTAGTTGAGTTCTCTTGCTCCACACTTACCCATTCCGATAACTGCAACCCTGGTATCAGCAACTTCCTGCACCGGATAGCTAATCGAGTTTCCGGGACTTGAGATTTCCTTACGCGCAAGAACTAAGCCTGCATCCAACGTAGCTCCAGCCAAATCAGCCAAGCTAGCTGCCACTAATCCAACCCCAGCTACCGGATCGATTTGCTCTAAATCAAAGCTTGCAATCTTCATCAACTGCGTGCGGTAGGAAACACGAATCTCTGTCACTGAGTCGGTCTTTGACAGCAAAGCCTTGGTGTGGTCACCTTCGGTTGGTAATTGCTGAGACTGCTCGAGTAGTTGCAGTTGATCAATGTGTCGATCCAAAAACTCATGCAGCGCAGTTGACGCTCCAAGAATCAGGCAAAGCCTGCCAAGTGCTTCTGACTTAGTTACAAAAGTCTTTAGCTCTCCAGGGTGGCTTCTGTACAGACGAAGCAAAAGCTCTAAAGCCTGATCGGGGTTTTGAGATTTGGAAACAAACTCCAGAACGGACTCGGATTTGGTTCCAATAAGAGCCGTCAGCTCGTCAAGGTTTTTTAGCGCTGGCTCCAAATTGATGAAACCAAAGCCGGCTAGCTCAGAGAGCCCGGTGGTGCGCTCAAGAGCCATGAGTTTCTAGAGCGTCTCGAAGTTCTGCTTGAGCTCGAAAGGAGTCACCTGGGCTCGGTAAGCAGACCACTCGGCCTGCTTGTTAGCAAGCACGTAGCTAAAGACCTGCTCGCCAAGTGTTTCAGCAGCTAGCTCAGACTCTTCAAGTTTTCTGATCGCGTGATCAAGAGACTGAGGCAGTGGCTGAATTCCCATCGCGCGACGCTCTGAGTCAGTTAGATCCCAAACGTTGTCTTCGGTTTCTGCTGGTAGCTCGTACTCGTTCTCAATTCCCTTTAGCCCTGCTGCTAGTAGCAGCGCATAGGCAAGGTAAGGATTCGCAGCAGAATCGATTGCGCGGTACTCAATTCTTGAAGATTGACCCTTGTCTGGCTTGTATAACGGAACACGAATTAGAGCTGAGCGGTTGTTGTGGCCCCAGCAAACAAAGCTTGGTGCCTCTCCGCCGCCCCAGAGGCGCTTGTAGGAGTTCACATACTGGTTTGTAACAGCGGTGATTTCAGGTGCGTGACGCAATAGACCTGCGATGAACTGTCGACCAACCTTCGAAAGGTGATACTGACCACTGGCGTCATAGAAAGCGTTGGTGTCACCCTCGAACAGCGACATGTGAGTGTGCATTCCAGAACCAGGGTGCTCCGTAAATGGCTTAGGCATAAAGGTCGCATAGACACCTTGCTCTATCGCAACTTCCTTAATAACAGTTCTGAACGTCATGATGTTATCTGCCATGGTCAACGCGTCAGCATAACGAAGGTCAATTTCGTTTTGACCAGGTCCACCTTCGTGGTGACTGAACTCAACAGAGATACCAAGTTGCTCAAGCATCGATACTGCGCGACGCCTGAAATCGTGAGCCGTTCCACCCGGAACGTTGTCGAAGTAACCTGCCTTATCTACAGGAATCGGACCCTCAGGGCCAATCTGGGAAGACTTTAAAAGATAGAACTCAATTTCAGGATGAATGTAGAAGGAAAAACCCAAATCGTTAGCCTTTGCCAATGCGCGGCGAAGCACGTTTCTTGGATCAGCTGCTGCTGGCTGACCATCGGGGGTCATGATGTCGCAGAACATCCTTGCGGTTGGGTCAATTTCTCCGCGCCAAGGAAGGATTTGGAAAGTTGAAGGATCTGGCTGAGCCAGCATGTCGGCTTCATAACTTCTGGAAAGGCCTTCGATGGCAGAGCCGTCAAAACCCAACCCTTCCGCGAATGCGCCCTCAACCTCAGCTGGCGCGATTGCAACAGACTTTAGGGTTCCAGCTACGTCAGTGAACCAAAGTCGCACGAACTTAACGCCGCGCTCTTCGATGGTTCGAAGCACAAAATCGCGCTGCTTATCCATGAAAATCCTCTTCCTTGCCTGCTACTAGGCTAATGCTTATGCCCGCCGTTCGCGTAGCCATGGCCCAGATAAACCCTACAGTTGGGGATCTTGCGGGCAACAGCGCAAAAATCCTTGATGCCGCCAAGCGCGCGCACTCGCAAGGCGCCCAAATTGTGCTTTTCCCAGAGCTTGCCCTAACTGGCTACCCAATCGAAGATCTAGCCCTCAGCCGTGACTTTCTCGATGCAAGTGAAAAAGCTCTTCAAGGTATAGCCGCCAGCGCTGATCAAATAGGTATTGGAGAGCTCACACTGGTAGTTGGCTATCCGGGCTTTTCTGATCAACCTTCCAGTTGGGCAATCGGTGCGAATAAGGCAGCTCTAATCTCAAAGGGCAAAGTCTCAGATAGTTATTCCAAACATCACCTTCCTAACTACTCGGTGTTTGACGAGTATCGAGTTTTTGTACCGGGGCAGAACTTGCTGACCTTTGAATTACACGGCCTAAAGTTTGCAACTGTAATCTGCGAAGACATCTGGCAATCCGGTGGGCCAGTTGCTCAGATTGCTTCTGCGAACGTAGATCTGACTCTGGTGCTAAATGGCTCCCCTTTTGAAACAAGCAAAACTGACTCACGCCTAGAGCTGGTGCAATCACTTGCCAGAAACCAATCAACCGCTGTTGCATACGTGAATCTTGTTGGTGGCCAAGACGACCTGGTTTTCGATGGTGACAGTTTTGTAGTAGACGAAAGCGGAAAGCAAATACTGCGTGCTGAGCAATTCAAGGAAGACCTCAGCATTTTCGATATCGAATCAAAATCGAAAGTAACAGCAGTGACTGCAAGTGCGGATCCCAAGGCACCCATTGAGCAGATTTGGGATGCTCTTGTTCTAGGTTTGGGTGACTACGTTCGCAAGAATGGTTTTGCATCTGTAGTTCTTGGACTCTCGGGTGGAATCGACTCTGCGGTTTGCGCAAGCATCGCAGTTGATGCGCTGGGTCCAAAGAACGTGTTTGGTGTAGCCATGCCAAGCAAATACTCTTCGGAGCACTCGCTTACCGACGCACGTTCCCTTGCTCAAAACACTGGTCTTGTTTATTCAGAGCAGCCAATTGAAACGATGGTTGATACTGCGATGAATCAACTAAATCTTGATGGCCTTGCCGCAGAGAACCTGCAAGCTCGAATTCGAGCAGTGATACTGATGGGTCTTTCAAATCAAAATGGTCACTTGGTTTTGACTACCGGAAACAAGTCTGAGCTAGCAGTGGGCTATTCAACAATTTATGGTGATTCTGTGGGTGGCTTTGCTCCGATCAAGGATGTTGAAAAGAGCTTGGTATGGGAACTGGCCAAGTACCGTAATGAGCGGGCCGCTAAGTCAGGATCTACTCCCCCAATTCCCGAATCATCAATTTCCAAGGCACCTTCGGCTGAACTGCGTCCAGGTCAAACAGATCAGGACTCACTTCCCGACTATTTCGTTCTAGATCAGGTTCTCGAGCTTCACATCGAGCAAAGACTTTCAGCATCCGAGATCACAGCCAGAGGTTTCGACAAAGCTCTCGTAGATTCTGTTCTAAAGCTGGTCAAAGCAGCGGAATGGAAGAGGCGTCAGGCAGCGATTGGACCTAGGATTACTAAACTTGCCTTTGGTCGAGAGCGGCGAATGCCGATCACCGGCTGGTCTAAGTAGGAGACGATGAGCACCTCACTCAAGAAAATTCGCACCAGCACCTTGGCTTCAATGAAGCAAGCTGGCGAAAAATTTGCCTGCCTTACAAGCTACGACGCTCTAACCGCACAAATCTTTGATGAAGCAGGCATAGAAGTGATCTTGGTAGGAGATTCTGCCGGAAACACAGTCTTAGGACATGAGAACACACTCGAAGTAACACTCGATGAAATGATCAGCTTCGGCAGAGCAGTTGCCACAGCTGCCAAGCACTCACTCGTTGTTATGGACATGCCTTTTGGATCCTATGAGGTTAGTGCTGAGCAGGCTGTTGAGAGCGCAATAAAGCTGATGAAGCAAACCGGAGCTTCTGCCGTGAAGCTAGAAGGTGGTAGCAACCGAGTTGCGCAGATTGAAGCGATTGTGGCTGCCGGAATTCCAGTGATGGGGCACCTAGGTTTCACGCCGCAGTCGGTTCATGCAATCGGGGGTTTCAAAGTTCAAGGACGAGGCGATTCTGCAAAAGATCTTCTGGACCAGGCTAAGCAACTTCAAGGCGCAGGCGCGTTTTCGCTTGTTCTGGAGATGGTGCCCGCCTCGGTAGCCGAATCAATCACGAAGGAACTAACCATTCCAACTATTGGAATCGGCGCAGGAAACAAAACCGATGGTCAGATCTTGGTGTGGCAGGATTTTGCTGGGCTTTCAACCGGTTCTAGAAAATTTGTGAAGCAGTATTCGAACCTAAGAGATGATCTTGCCAATGCCGCAAAGTCGTACCGTGCGGATGTTCAGTCATCAAGCTTTCCTTCTAAGGAACACTCCTTCGAGGACTAGTCCTCTTCGCTTTCCTGTTGCCTCCAGGCCTCTGATCTAGCCTTCACGATTGCCTCCGCGTTAGCGGCCTCGGCCTCAGTATCAAAAGGGCCAATTCGATCCTCGGATGAGCTTTTGAGGCCAAGCTCAACCTGCTTGGTCTTCAAGTTAAACCAGTACTTGGGAGAATCTGACACTTCGTGCACCTTCCGGGTATAGAAATGAGCCTAACGCGCAACCCAAAATAGACTGGAGCAATGCCCAGAGATAGCCAAACAGGATTTCTTACGCCTGGCGTTATCTCTAAACAACTTCCTGTACCGGCAGCTATTGTGCGGCCAGAGTACGTTGGAAAACCGGCCCCTGCTGAGTGGACTGGATCCCACGTGAAATCTCCCGAGCAAATTGAAAAGATTCGGGCGGCTGGAAAGATTGCTGCAGAAGCTATTGCCCTGGTTGGAGTAAACGCCAAAGCTGGCACCACTACCGATGAGCTAGATAAGTTGGCTCACGATTACATAATCTCCCAAGGCGCTTACCCTTCAACACTTGGCTACCGAGGCTTTCCCAAGTCCTGTTGCACCTCATTGAATGAAGTCATTTGCCACGGAATACCTGATGACACCATCTTGCAAGATGGCGACATTTTGAATGTTGACATCACAGCGTACAAAGATGGATTCCATGGCGATAGCAACGCAACTTTTCTTGTTGGCGATGTTGCAAGGGAAGTTGTTGACCTAGTGCAAAGAACAAAAGAAGCTCTCGACCGAGCAATCGCTGTTGTCATGCCTGGACGTCCCATAAACGTAATCGGCCGAACCATCGAGTCTTATGCAAAGAGATTCAACTACGGTGTTGTGAGAGATTTCACAGGCCACGGTATTGGCGAAGCTTTCCATTCCGGTCTAGTGATTCCCCACTTTGACGCTGCTCCAAATTATGCAAACACTATGGAAGTGGGCATGGTTTTCACGATCGAACCGATGCTGACTCTTGGTACCCACGAGTGGGACATCTGGAGTGATAACTGGACAGTGACTACCAAAGATAAATCAATTACTGCCCAGTTTGAACACACCCTGGTGGTGACCGAGTCGGGCGCTGAAGTACTAACACTGCCCTAGACTGAAATTTCTATGAGCAAAGCAATTGGAATCGATATCGGTGGAACCGGCATTAAAGGTGCACTGGTAAACACCAAAAAAGGTCAATTGATCGGCGAGCGAATTCGCTTTGACACCCCAGAAGGTGCAACTCCAGAAGAAGTGATTGCTAAAGTCGCCGAGATTGTTGACCAGCTAGATACTGACAAAGACACCCCAATTGGCATTTGCTTTCCGGCCATTATAAAAGACGGTGTCACTCTCTCTGCCGCCAATGTGTCTAAAGACTGGGTGGGGCTCAAAGCTGAGAAACTTTTTTCTAAGGCTCTGGATCGCAAAGTTGTTTTGCTCAACGATGCCGATGCGGCTGGTGTTGCCGAGATTAAGTACGGGGCTGGCCAAGAGCGCAAAGGCCTAGTTCTAATGGTCACTCTTGGAACTGGAATCGGAACCGCCATGTTTATGAACGGAAAACTCATCCCGAACAGCGAGCTTGGTCATATTGAGATTGATGGTTTGGACTACGAGAGCATGGCTTCATACTCTGCCAAAGAGCGCGAGGGTTTAAGTTTTGCGGACTGGGCAAAGCGCCTCACCAAGTACTTCTCGGCCGTTGATCGACTGCTGAGCCCGGATTTGATAATTGTTGGCGGCGGCATCTCCAAGCAGCACGAAGAGTTCTTGCCGCTGGTTGAATCAAAAGTGAAACTTGTTCCAGCAGAATCAAAAAACAATGCTGGAATCATCGGAGCTGCCTTTATCGCTCGGAAACGGCTAAAGCCGGAGTAAGTGGATGGGCCGGCTATTACGCCGGGTTTTGTCCTTCTTTCGAAGTGACGGTCATCTATCTAGGACACTGATTGCCCAGTGCCTCAAGCGACCTACCCGTGAGCTTGGGCGAGCAGCCCTCAAGCGCTCACTGTTTGGTCTTGCTCCAAATGAGGTTTACCTAGCCGACTCAATCACTTGAATCGCTGGTGGTCTCTTACACCACCGTTTCACCCTTACCGATTTCTCGGCGGTTTGCTTTCTGTTGCACTATCTCTCGGGTTACCCCGGGTGGGCGTTACCCACCATTTTGCTCTTTGGAGCCCGGACGTTCCTCGTCAGTAAACTGCCGCGACCGCCTTGCCGACCCATCCAGCGATAAGTCTAGCTGTGGCACTCAAGAAGATAAATGGGCGGTGGAGTTTGAGCAGACCACTTCTGCTGCCTCATGCCCCCAGTAGCGGGCAATCGAAATAGAAGCAGGTCCAATGTTGGTGCGCCAGAAACCGGCAACTGATGAATCGTTAGCGAGCCTAAGCAGTGCTCTAATAGGCATGACGTGAGCGACCACAACAACTGTCTGCCCGGAGTACTGCTCGAGTATCGAATCAAACGCCCGTCTTACCCGAGTATCGAAATCCTTTAGGGACTCTCCTCCTGGAGGTGCCACCTCAAAAGATCCCCGCCAAGCGTTGTATTCTTCCTCAAAGGCAGCAACCATCTCCTCGTTGGTAAGGCCATCCCACTCACCAAAACCAATCTCTGCCAAATCAGAATTTAAGACCATTGGAAGAGCTACCCGATTAGCAATTGCTTGCGCAGTTTGCTGGGCTCGTGCGATCGGTGAGTGAACGACTGCAACTGGTGCATCCAGATAAGCGAAATTACCTGAATGCCCGAGCTTAGCCAGCTCCTCGGCAACTTGTCTGGCGTCTTGTTTTCCAAGCTCTGACAGATCAGGGTTCTCGCCATCCCCACCTGAGATCTTTCTAGATTCAGTCAAAGCAGTTCTTCCGTGCCGAACCAAAATCAGAGTCGTGGCTTCTTGGGTGTTTGGACGTGGCGCTCTAATCGAAGATGGCTCACCGCTGTTGAATTCAACCGCGGAGGCAACTGGGTCGCCCGCGTAATCCATGGCTTTATTAGCAAGAGCATCAGCCAGGCCATTTTGTTCTCTGGGAATCCAAACAAACTGAACATCTTTCGTGGCAATTAGCTTTTGCACTCTTGCCCCAAGGGCCATCATGTCCGGGTGCTTGATTTTCCATCGCCCCGACATCTGCTCAACCACAAGCTTTGAGTCCATACGGACCACCACAGTTGCCGCTGGGTCGATCTCGAAAGCTGCTTCCAGACCAAAGACTACGGCTGTGTATTCAGCAACGTTGTTAGTTGCGATTCCAACCGGTTCCGATATTTCCCTGAGTACTTTTCCTGTTTCTGCGTCAATTACGACTGCGCCGGCTCCGGCAATGCCTGGATTTCCGCGAGAGCCGCCATCGGCTTCAATAATCAGTTTCATGATCGCACCAGGTATGCCTGGCAGTTTGGACACTCAGATATCTCATCCGCTGGAAGCGCAACAATTTCTTCCAAGTTAGTTGCCGTAATTGAGATACGACAAGCTCCGCACTCGCGGCCGGTTAGTCTGCCAACCGCAACGGCTCTGTCGGCTTTTCGCTGATAAGCAACTGCAAGTTCTGGATCAATAAGACCAACCAAAGCGACTCTTTTAGCAGTTAGTTCGGCGCGCTGTGAGTCAAGGGTGGAGGCATTAGAGGATAAAGCTGACCGCAGTGAATTGAGTTCGGATTCGGCTTCCGCTTTTGCATTTTCCGCAGCAATCAGTTCAGCTCTTACCTTATCGAGCTCTTCCATGATTCCCAGCTCGGTGTCTTCTAGTTCACTCTTTCTTTTCGCCAAAGTGATCAGTTCGTGCTCAATGCCTTGGGCATCCTTCGAAGACGATGTGGTTGATAGGCGCTGGTTGTCCTTGTTGATTCTGTTCTCAACTAATTCAAGATCATTTTCCGAACGCTTCAGCTCTAGCTCCAGATCGCCCACTTTGTTTCTTGCATCGATTAGCTGATCAGAAAGGGCTAGTGCTTTCTCGCTTGCAATCTGAATATCCGTAGCGGCAAGTAACTTTGTTTTTTCACTTGCGTTCTTGACAAGATTTAGGTCGAGCTCAACAAGTTCCAACAGGCGCTTTTGGTCCTGCAGGTTAGCCTTCACTGTTGCTCTTTCCTGAAACCGTCATGGCCCAAGGGTCAGTCGATACTTGGCTGACGTGAAAGCTAACTTCTGGCAACGCATCGGTGAGAACTTTCCTAGTTGGCTCAAGCCACAGGCTCTCTGCAGCGTAGTGAGAAACATCAATTAGAGCCAGTGGCAAAGTCGGGTCTGATATTGCATCAAGTGTCACGTGGTGCCTGAGGTCACTGGTGACTAACACTTGCGCACCACTTGCGGCAGCGGCCGGGATAAAGCTATCGCCTGCTCCCCCAACTACAGCGATTGTGTCAACCATCAAGTTGAGATCTCCCGCTACGCGAATTGGAGCATTCGTTTCTGGCAGTTGTGCGGCAACAAATCTTGCAAACTCTGAGAGCTTCAAACTGGTTTTTAGTTTTCCAATACGTCCGTGTCCAATTCCAGCTCCGGTTGGAACCAGTGGAGTACTGCCTACAAGACCAAGCGCACCGGCAAGAACATCCGATACCCCGCCAATTACGATGTCAGCATTGGTGTGCGCGGAGTACAGCGCAATTGAATTTTTGACCGCAAATGAAACAATCTCGCCCTTTAGTTGTTCTTCTGCCAAGAAGTTCACGCCCTTTAGCAAAAGCGGATGATGAGAAACCACTAACTCGCAGCCCATTGCTTTGGCTTCGGCCAGGATTTCGCGGGTCACATCTACGCAAAGCAAAACCTTGGTGATTTGTTGGTTTGCATTACCGATAGTCAGACCTGGCCGATCCCACTCTTCCGCTCCAGACATTGGCCAGAGAGACTCGAAAGTGGTCAGTAGTTGCGACAGCGGTAGCGACATCGGTTTACTGGGCAGCGTCAAGGAATTCCTTGAGCTCCTGGCGTCTTTGATCTAACTCGGCGAGGTTTCTTTCTTGTTTTTTGATTCTTGGGATTCCAAAAATCACTGGGAACAAGGCGGCCAAACCAAAGGCCATTGCGATGCCGATGTTCGATCCGGCAATCTCAAAAATCTCTGGGGTGAAATCTCCTAGGTAGCCACTCCAGCCAGAAAGCTGCGGTCCGCCGTTTAGATATCCAAACCCAAGTGCCACGGCTAGTAAGAAACCAAAAGTGTTCGCTAGGTTAAAGCGGCCATAGAAGCCGTACTCGCGAGTTAGTGATACCTCGTGGTACCCACGGGTTCTAATAAGAGCATCTGAGATAAACACTCCCGCCCAGGCGGAGGCCACAACCGCAGCTAAAAGCACCAATTCAAGAATTGACTCGTGAAGGGTTGATACTGCAACCAGCAAGCTCGGCACCAAGACGGCGGTAAGAAGAAGTACTGCACCAATTACCGCAGCTAGCCAGCCTGGCATTCTGGCAAGGCCGGTTAGATTTCCCGAAAGCGAATACATAGAGGCGATGACTAGATACAGAAGCGATAATCCAACTGCAACTACAAAGATGACAAATACCCACACTGGCGCAGAAGCAGCAACCGTTGCTAAGACTTCATTACTAAATGAAGTACCTAAGGTATCTCCCGCCATGAACAGCCAAAGCAGTCCGAGTACACCGGTTAGCAGCGGTAGAAACAGTGTTGATACAAAACTCAAAAAGAACACCTTGGATCCAGGTGTATCGGCCGGCAGTTTTCTGGCAAAATCTCCTGCAAACGAAAGTACCGCAAAACCAAAAAGGGCCAAGGCAAAAAGCCCCAAATCAATTAGCGATGGTCCGGCGATGGGTTCACCTTGAGCTAGGTCTTGAAGTGAATAGGTACTTGCTACGAAGTACACAAATGTTCCAAGTCCAATAATTGTCGCAACAGCAGTGACTTGCTGAAAGCGCAGCACTACTTGCCCTCCGACAGCGGCGATGATTGACCCAGCGAGAACCAATGGAACAAGAACGAATAGTGAAGAAGTGAACTCGGCCGGGAAAACCAATCTCTCAGCTACTGACGCAAACCATGGCTGGTTGAAGATCAGCGGCGATATCACTCTTGAAGCGAAGTACACAAAAGCCGCAGCCCAGAAAAGCTTCGCAAGAAACATCAACGTTGCTGGCATGGAGTTCCCCCACACTCCAAAGGCAGCTCTAGAAACGATTGTGAGGGAACTTGATGCGCGAACAGCAGCCATTGATCCAACGGAGGCAAGAAGTGAAGTTGCAAATAGCACAGTAGAGAGCAAGATCACCGACTGCGCCAACGAGGCTCCAGCATCCTTGATTATTGCTGCCGCAACCAGAGCTAGCGGTGTAGCAGCAATAGCAAGCCAGGACCAGCTCAATGCAAATCCTGTTTGTGTGGGACCGGCTTCTTGCTCAGATGAGCTATCTTTGTTTTCCCAATCACGCTCTGCTTCGGTTTCCGTGACTGCTACGGCAACTGAAGAAGCAACTGGCTCAGGTTCGGTGAGTTTGTCTTGCGCGTCAACAATTGGCTGTTCGAACACTTGCTCGGTAGCGGAAGAAGCTTGAACAACTGGTTCTTGCAAACTCTCTGGTTCGGTAGCTACCTCTGCATAGCTGGCATTTAATGCAGCCACTATATCTTCAATTCGCTCAGGTGCGGCAGTTGGGCTTGAGTACGAAGGAACTGGATCAACTTCAGGCTCGGGAACAACCACAGGCGTTGCAGCAGGTGCGAGCATGCTTTCGTTTGCAACGGGTGCAACAACAGGTGGTGTAATCACTACTGGATCTTGGAAAATCTCTGGCTCAACAGGAGAAGGAGCGGTTGCTGCGTGCATTTGGGCTTCTAATTGCCACTTGGACAATTCCAGCGCGTCTTCCTGACGAAGCCTGGACTGCTCTTCGATTAGTGCCATCGCCGCTACCAAGCCTTCTGGCTGCAACTGCAGTTCGGCAATTTTTGCGTTCAGCTGGGCATCAGGCATAGCCTTCGGGGCTGGGGGGTTCGGTTGAAACATAGCCAAATCCTATCCCCGCTAATGCAAATGGTCGCTATCTGTGGGCCCTACCGGGCTCGAACCGATGACATCCACGGTGTAAACGTGGCGCTCTACCAACTGAGCTAAAGGCCCTCAAACATGCGCCATAAGGCAACTAGAAAACTCTACTACAAAGCCGCCAGAGCCTCGTGGTAGCTTGCAAGATCACGGGCTTCGCCTGGACCATTTACAAACTTGGCGCGCACTATCCCATCGGTGTCGATAAGGAATGTGCCGCGAATGGCAAAGCCCAAATCATCCTTGAAAACGCCATACTGCTGTGCCACGCCACCGTGCGGCCAGAAATCTGCCAGTACCTGGAACTTGTAGCCCTCTTTTTCAGCAAAAAGCTTCTGGGTGTACTTGGAATCAACTGAGATAGCCATAAGCTCAACGTCTTTGGACTCAAAGGCAGCAAAGTTATCGCGCAGCTCACACAGCTCACCGGTGCAGGTACCCGAGAACGATAACGGGTAGAAAACCAGCACCACTGGCTTTTTGCCAGCGTATGACGAGAGCCTTATGGACTCCCCGTGCTGATTGATGAGCTCAAAATCTGGGGCCTTGTCGCCGATTTCTACTGCCATGACTCTCCTAAAGGGTTAGTGCTTCCAAGAGTACTTACTTACCCGCCCAAAGCCCAAATGGAGGACCTCGCAAACTGGGTAAACTGCTAGGAGCCTAAACAAATAGGCCTCCCTGGCAAGATCACAAAACTGAAGCTTGCCGCCTTTTTTGACGAAAGGACCCGCGTTGTCCATTAACAACAATGACGC
>ERZ1022756.207-NODE-207-length-20115-cov-10.031605_pt1 | contig 20115 bp, 19 predicted proteins | sample MGYA00520902_ERZ1022756 | MGnify/ENA primary metagenome ERZ1022756 (study PRJEB33162, sample SAMN09537601) | freshwater metagenome | isolation source: freshwater | place: Canada:Alberta | collected 2017-07 | study: EMG produced TPA metagenomics assembly of the...
ACACCGGATTCACCGCGTTGGGCCAGAATCTCAAGGATCGTTAGTGCTCGATCTACAGATTGGACGGAGCTAGCTTCCGCCAAATGAGTGTTGCCCATGGCGCAACGTTATGCGTCATGGGCAACACTTGTCAGGCGTTTTATCAATTTGTTAGAACAAACCGACAACTTCACCATTTTCGAGCTTGATGGTATTTGCAGCTGGAACCTTTGGCAGGCCTGGCATTGTCATGATGTCGCCAGTTACGACAACGATGAACTCGGCACCAGCGCTCAATCGGATCTCCCGAATCGCAACAGTGTGGCCAGATGGCGCACCCTTGGCTGCTGCATCAGTTGAGAATGAGTACTGAGTCTTTGCCATGCAAATAGGGAAGTGGCCATAGCCGGCATCTTCAAATACCTTGAACTGATCCTTTACGCTCTTGTCGGCGACAACCTCGGCTGCATCGTAGATTTCAGTTGCGATTGTTGAGACCTTGTCCCAAAGTGACATGTTGTCTGGATAAAGCGGCTTGAAAGCAGCAACGCCACTTTCAGCTAGTTCAACAACCTTCTTTGCAAGTTCTGTTGTTCCCTTACTGCCTTCTGCCCAGTGGGTACAACGAATTGCATCTACGCCCATTTCGGCGCAGTACTTTTGCACTGCAGCAAATTCAGCATCGGTATCAGTTGTGAAGTTGTTAACTCCAACAACAACTGGAACGCCGAACTTTTGCACGTTACGAATATGGCGACCAAGGTTTGCAAGCCCAGCTTCAACCGCAGCAACGTTTTCTTTTCCAAGATCATCCTTGGCAACGCCACCATGCATCTTTAGTGCACGAACAGTCGCAACAATTACTGCAGCAGCTGGTTCAAGTTTTGCCTTGCGACACTTAATGTCGAAGAACTTCTCAGCACCAAGATCTGCACCGAATCCAGCTTCAGTAACTACATAGTCACCAAGCTTTAGGGCAGTGTCAGTTGCCAATACGGTGTTGCAACCGTGAGCAATGTTGGCAAACGGTCCGCCGTGAACAAACGCAGGATTATTCTCAAGCGTCTGAACCAAGTTAGGCATCAGTGCATCTTTAAGAAGAACTGTCATCGCACCATTTGCATTTAGCTGAGCTGCAGTTACGGCAACCTTGTCACGGGTGTAGCCAACAACGATGTTTCCAAGACGTCGCTCTAGATCATCTAGGTCCATAGCTAGACAAAGAATTGCCATAACTTCGCTGGCAACCGTGATGTCAAAGCCAGCTTCACGAGGGTAACCATTTCCTGGTCCACCAAGAGCAGCAGTGATCTCGCGCAACGCACGATCGTTCATGTCGATAACGCGCTTCCATGCAATGCGTCGCACATCGATACCAAGGTCGTTGCCCCAGTAGATGTGGTTATCAAGCATTGCTGAGAGCAAGTTATGTGCAGCACCAATGGCATGGAAGTCACCAGTGAAATGAAGGTTGATATCTTCCATCGGAACTACCTGAGCAAAACCGCCACCTGCAGCGCCGCCCTTCATGCCAAAGCATGGACCAAGGGATGGTTCGCGCAAACAAACGATTGCCTTCTTACCAATGGCATTCAAGCCATCGCCCAAGCCAACTGTCGTTGTTGTCTTACCTTCACCCGCAGGTGTCGGTGTCATGGCAGTTACCAGGATTAGCTTGCCGTTTGGCTTTGATTTCAGCGAAGAAATGAAGTCCATGTTGATCTTGGCCTTGGTTGGACCATAGTTCAGAACTGCATCTGCTGGAATACCGATTTTTGCTGCAACCGAAACAATAGGTTCAGTCGTAGCTGCCCGAGCAATATCGATATCTGATTTCATGCTAGTAACTCCTTCTTGCGCTTGTCGACCCATTCGTCAAGCTCTTCTTTGATTGCGGAATCCATTGCTGGAGGTTCGTATTCGTCGATCATTTTGTGTGCAAGTTCGTTTGCACGTACATCTGTTGTCTTTGATCCATTTCGTGACCAGCGATCAAAGTTATCTGATGAAGAAAGGAATGGACGGTAGAAGCAGTCACGGAAACGTTCCATGGTGTGCATGGTTCCTAGGAAGTGACCTCCATGTCCGGCTTCTTCATGTGCACCGAATGCAAGTGAGGCTTCATCAATTTCAAATGGCGTGAACTCAGCCTTCATAGCCTGAAGTATTTCAACATCCATTACAAACTTTTCGTAACTTGCAACTAGGCCACCTTCGAGCCAGCCAGCAGCGTGCATTACGAAGTTGGTGCCAGCTAGGAATGTTGCATGCATTGTCATCAAAGTTTGGTAACCCGCCTGCGCATCAACAGTCTGTGCAGCGTTTAGCCCACCTCCACCACGGAATGGCAAGTTGAAGTGACGTGCAATTTGGCCAGTGCAAAGCAGACCCATTGCAGATTCTGGAGTACCGAACATTGGGGAACCGGACTGCATATCAATGTTTGAAAGGAATGAACCAAACACAACTGGGCAACCTGGACGAACCAGCTGTGCCAACGCAATACCGCTTAATGCTTCAGCAATTTGCTGAACTAAAGAAGCCGGAATTGTTACTGGGCTCATTGCACCCATCAATAGGAATGGCGTAAGTACGCAAGGCTGACCAGCTTCGCTGTACTCAAACAATGATTCCAACATGCGATCATCCCAGCGAAGCGGGGAGTTGCAGTTGATCAAAGAAATAATCGCTGGGGTCTTCTCGATGCTTTCGCGGGAACCGAAAACAATCTCAGCCATTTTGATTGTGTCTCTTGCATTCAAACCAGTAACAACGTTACCCATGAACGGCTTATCGCTAAGCGTCATTAAGTTGTAGATCATGTCAATGTGACGAGTGTCAAGATGCGCATCGTTAGGTTCAACAACAACGCTGCTTGAAACATCAAGATCATCAAACATGTGTCCAAGCTTGGTTAAGTTTTGGAAGTCAGCCATTGTTCCATCACGACGTTCACCTAGGTCGCGAACGAATGGCGGGCCGTAAACGCCGGCAAACACCATGTTCTCGCCACCAATGATGACGCTTTTCTCTGGGTTGCGTGCCTGCAAATTGAACTCACTCGGCGCCTTCTTAACTTGCTCCAGAATCCAATCAGGATCGAACTTTACGTTGTTGCCTTCAACTTTTTGGCCGGCAGCGCGGAACATATCTAATGCGCGCTCGTGCATAAACTCAATTCCCATTTCGGAAACGATTTTGCGCCAACCCTTATCCAGGACTGCCATGGCATCCTGCGACAGAATTTCATAACGTGGGCTTTTGTTCTGGAACATTACTGGCTCCTGTTGTGCGGCTATCAAGATTGATAACAAGTTGAAATTTTTCATCAAAAGGGCTTGACGAATACCCGATATGTTAGCGTACGATGTGGAACATAGGTTCCAGATCGTGAAACTTTATCAAAAGCTTCGGATCTAGATTTGACCTCTATATAGGGGGAGGCGAGATGAGCGAAGAGTTAGGCGAAAAGCCAGTAACTGGAACGCAATCAATCGATCGCGCCTGTGACCTATTGATCAGGGTTATGAATTCTGAAGACCCACAAACTTTGAGCGAATTAGTTGCGGCCACCGGTTTAGCAAAAGGTACAACTTCCCGCATTCTCAGTGCCTTGGAGCGAAGTGGGCTTTTGGCTCGAAGCACAGTGGGCGGATTTGAAGCTGGGCCAGTTTTAAATCAGTTCGCAGTCCGCGGTGGCGCTTACACAGCTTTGATTGGCTCATTAACTCCAGCTATGGAGCGGATAGCTGACATTACGCACGAAACGGTCAGCCTGGCGGTAACCGGACATACCGGCATCGACAATATTGCTCAGGTTGAAGGCTCATACCTATTAGGTAGCCGTAACTGGGTAGGTGAAAGTGTGCCATCACATTGTTCAGCAGCTGGCAAAGTGCTAATTGCTTTTGGCGGAGCTACTGTGCCAAGTACTTTGGCGCCCCGCACTACTGAAACCATCACAGATTTCGCGTTATTGGACCAGCACATTCGAAAAGCACGCGAAGTTGGTTACGCAGTTATTCGTAACGAACTCGAACAAGGCCTGATTGCAGTTGCGATCCCAGTTCTAGGTGCAAACGGAAAAGCAATCGCGGCTTTGTCGGTAAGTGGTCCGGCTGAGAGAATTACCCCAGGCGATGAATTACATATCGCACAACTTATGCGTCGAGAATTAAACCAAGTGCAAGGCTTACAACAAGAAGGAGCGGCATGACACCCGACGAAATCCTAAAGGAAATGTACGAACGCACCATGGAAGGCAATGCACCTCGCGTGCTAGAGCTAACCCACATGGGACTTGATGCAGGACTAACACCTGACTCAATCTTGTTCGATGCATTGATCCCATCTCTTGAAGAAGTTGGCGCTCGGTTCGAGCGTGGTGACTACTTCGTACCTGAAATGTTGATTGCAGGCCGAGCAATGAGTGGCGCATTAGATGTTTTACGTCCGCTACTTGCAGACACTGGTGCCGAAACTGTTGGCACTTTCCTAATGGGAACTGTTAAGGGCGACGTTCACGACATTGGCAAGAACCTTGTCAACATCATGCTTGAAGGCGCCGGCTTCCAGGTAATTGATATTGGTGTTCAGTGCGCTCCAGAAAAATTCATTGATGCAATCAAGGAACATCAGCCAGACGTTGTTGGTATGTCCGCATTCCTAACAACTACAATGCCGATGTTCAAGGTAAACATTCATGAAATTACTAAGGCTGGCATGCGTGATGACGTAATCATCATGGTTGGTGGAGCTCCAGTAACTCAGGAATACGCAGATGTTGTTGGCGCAGACGGCTATGCCGCAGATGCATCAACTGCAGTGCGTAAGGCCAAGGAACTGATCGCTGTTAAGCGCGGAAGCTAAATTCCGAAATGACAACCTTTATCGCCACTATTGAACACGTAGTCAAGGGACCTGTTTGGGGTTGCCAGGACTGCGGGCAATGTGTTTTGCATTCAACAGGCATGACCTGCCCAATGAATTGCCCAAAGACCTTGCGTAACGGACCTTGTGGTGGCGTGCGAGAAAACGGTCATTGCGAAGTTAAGCCAGAGATGAAATGTGTTTGGCTTAAGGCTTATGACCGCACGCAAGATTGGCCATTGCCGTCATCGTGGAAGGACGAATACAACCACTTGCGTCCACCGGTTGATAACCGCCTAAAGGGAACTTCTTCTTGGAAGAACTTCTTCACTAAGCGGGATCGCTGGACTCCAGCCGGTTGGAAAAACACCACAGATGAATCAGTTTCGCAGGGAGTTGATCACTAGTGTCAACACTCGAGCACAAGTTAATGAACACAACTGAAACTGTTTTCACTGCTGAATTCCACACCCTTGATGGAAATGGTTTTGAAAAAGCCAAGAAGTATGCAGATCGCTTCCGCGGTTGGTTTGACGGCGTAAACGCAACTGATAACACAGCTGCTCATGCGCACGTTTCAAACGTGGCTTCGGCAATTGCAATGAAGCAACTCGGACTGGAACCAATTCTGCAGGTTGTCTGCCGCGACAAAAATCGTTTGGCACAACAAGCTGACATCATGGGCGCATCCATGTTTGGTGTTGAAAACTTCGTTGCTCTCACTGGCGATGACGTAACTGCTGGCGATGAAACCGAAGCGCGTCGGGTTTTTGATTTAGATGGTCCGCAACTTGTTCGCCTGATGAGTACTATCAAGCGCGGCGAATACATGTCAGGTCGCAAGATTGATCCAGCTCCACACATGTTTATTGGTGCAGTTGAGAATCCTGGTGCTCCACCGTTTGAGTACCGTGTGCAGCGAGTAGCTAAGAAATACGCAGCTGGCGCAAAGTTCTTGCAGCTTCAGATTTGTTACCACCAAGATCGACTAGAGAAATTCTGCGCTGGAGTTCGTGATGCTGGACTTGCCGGCAAGATTGCGATCATCCCAACTGTTGTGTTGGTTAAAGGCGCTCGACCATTGAACTTTATGCACAACAGCGTTCCAGGAATTGATGTCCCAGCTGATCAGATTGCCCGAGTTGAAAAGGCAGCTGACCCGGCCGAGGAAGCGTACTTACAAACTCTAGAGTTCGCTAAGCACGCCTTGGCGCAACCAGCAGTTCGTGGCCTACACATAACTGACTTTAGAAACGATGACACTTTAGAACGACTAATGACAGATCTCGGCAGAGTTCGCGAGATAACAACCAATAACGCAACAACAAACGAAGTAAAGGACGACCATGCATACAGTGCTTAGTTCCGCCACCAAGACAGTAACGATTGGTGACGACGTCCCATTCGTAATCATTGGCGAGCGCCTAAACCCAACCGGCCGCAAACTATTCCAAGAAAAGCTTCGCGCGGATGATCTTTCAACAATCAACATTGACGTAGCTGATCAGGTTGCTGGTGGCTGCGACATGCTTGACGTAAACATGGGTGTGCCACTTACTGATGAACCAGATTTACTTGCCAGGGCGATCAAGCTCGTTCAGTCCCTAACGGATCTGCCCATTTGCATTGACTCATCTGTAATCGAAGCGCTTGATGCAGGTTTGGCAGTTTATGAAGGTAAAGCACTTGTTAACTCAATGACTGGCGAAGATGATCGCATGGACGCAATTCTTCCGCTTGTTAAGAAGTATGACGCTGCAATCCTGGCTCTTCCGAATGATGAAATTGAAATCCCGATGCTTGCCAAGGACCGAATGGTTATTGTCGAGAAGATTGTTCGTCGCGTTGAAAAAGAAGGAATTTCACTTGAAAACCTTCTGATCGATCCATTGGCAATGCCAGTTGGCGCTGATCCAGAAAACGCAAAGAATACATTGGAAACCATCTACTTAGTCAAAGAAAAGTACGGCTTGAATATGTCGATTGGTGCTTCAAACGTTTCATTTGGTCTGCCAAATCGTCACGCACTGAATGCTGCATTTATGCCAATGGCAATGTCCATGGGTCTAACTTCAGCAATCATGGACGGTCGTACCCCAGAAGTAGTGCAGGCGGTACGTGCCGCAGATCTACTGCTTGGATTAGACCAATGGGGCGCAAATTGGATCACCAATTTCCGCGCAAACAAAGAAGCGTAATTTCTAACCTAGGCGAAAGATAAAACGTGCCAAACGAAGAAAGCACCAAGACTGACACCACAGTTAGTGGACTCGGTCGCGTTCAATTGCAGTTCACACCAAGTGGAATTGATGTTCGCGTCCCACCGGGTGTCACCGTCTTTGATGCTGCATCTTGGAATGGTCTAGCGATTGACTCAACTTGCGGTGGCCATGGAACTTGCAAGAAGTGCAAGATCCAGGTCATCGAAGGTGAAGTGCCGGTATCACGTCTGGACATTCGCGCCTTTAGCCCAGAGCAACTAGAAGATGGCTGGCGCTTAGCTTGTGTCGCGCGAGCCAATGGAAATCTAAAGGTTGATGTCCCACCACTTTCAACTCGTCCTAAAGCCGCGACAGTTGGTGTTGGCCGACAGGTTATTTTGCGTCCAGCAGTTCAAAAGCGTTATGTAGAACTTGTTGAACCAACGCTTCATGATCAGCGCCCAGACATTGATCGCTTACGCGATGCCATGGATGACTTGGAGTTTGAAGCAGACCTATCAGTTCTAAAGACACTTCCAACTGTGCTTCGCAAGAACGATTTCAAAGTAACTGCAGTTGTTGTGAACGAAGCTTTGATTGCAGTTGAACCAGGGGATACCTCCGCACAGAACTATGCAATTGGTATCGATCTTGGCACTACAACTGTTGTGGCTACGTTATTGGATCTTGTAACTGGAACTCCAATGGCCGTGAAGTCGATGCTAAACAAGCAGCAGCCATTCGGTGCCGACGTTATCTCACGTATTTCAGCGACCATGATGGATCCGTTAGCAGCCGGTTTGATGCAAACTGCTGGCCTGGCGACTCTGAATGAATTAATTGCTGAAGTTTGTGCCGAGGCTGAAATCTCTGCAGATCAGGTTTATGAAATTGCAATCGCAGGCAATGCCACAATGGTCGAAATCTTGCTTGGTGTAGATCCAGAACCAGTTGGTGTCGCTCCATTCATTACTGCTGCTCAAAAGTGGCCAGTATTCACCGCTGCCGAAGTTGGCATCGAATTGTTGCCATCTGCGCGAGTTTTCTTATTCCCAGCCTTTGGTGCGTACGTCGGTGGCGACATTGTCGCCGGTGTTCTAGCAACAGGAATGGATCGCGACAAGCGAGTTCGCCTTCTAATTGACGTCGGTACAAACTGCGAAATCGTACTTTCCAATGGTGACCAAATTCTTACAACTGCAGCCCCAGCAGGTCCTGCATTTGAAGCAGCTTCAATTGCTTGCGGTATGCGCGCAGCTGATGGCGCGATTGAAGTAGTCCAGGTAACTGATGAAGGAATTCAGCTTGGCGTTATTGGCGATGCCACTCCAGTTGGAATTTGTGGCTCAGGACTTGTTGACGCAGTTTATGTTTTGCATAAAGCAAAACTGATTGATGATTCGGGCAGATTTGTTACTGATGAAGATGCCCTAAAGATTGCGCCACATTTAGCATCACGTCTCTTGACTCGTGAGGCCGGAGATCGCATCTTTGTGCTGCACTGGGATGGCGAAGAGCCAACGGTTTATTTGTCACAGCGCGATGTACGTGAACTTCAGTTTGCCAAGGCATCCATTGCAACCGGATGGCGTTTACTACTTGAAGAAGTAGGTCTAGTTGATGACGATGTACAGCAGGTCTTGCTTGCAGGCTCCTTCGGTTCTTACTTGTCACCAACTTCAGCAATTGGTATCGGACTAGTTCCAAAACTTCCTGTCATGCGAATTGTTAGCGCCGGAAACGTTGCTGGCGAAGGCGCAAAGATGGTGCTGTTATCCAGCACTGAACGAAGTGGCGCAACAACTTTGCTAGATGAAGTTGATTATGTTGAACTTTCTGATCGCCCTGATTTCAACGACAAGTTCTTCTTGGAGCTGGCTCTACCATCATGAGCGTTGCAGTTATAGCTTGCGGTGCACTGGCAGCCCACGTGCACGAGATCGCTGATCGCAAAAATCTTGTATTGCGTATCGAACCAATTAACCCGATGCTGCATAACCGACCAGAGGGTATTGCGCCTGAAGTTGAAAAAATGATTCTGGAATTACAGCCAACCCATGATCGTGTCGCAATTGCCTACGCTGACTGTGGTACTTATGGCGCACTTGATGAACTTTGCGACAAGTATCAAGTTTCTCGACTTTCCGGTGACCATTGCTACGACGTTTTTGCAACTGCAGAAAAGATGAAAGCCGAGTTCGAGGCAGTTCCTGGAACTTATGTATTCACTGACTATTTGGTTAAGACTTTCCGTCGGAGTGTTATGCAGGAAATGGGTCTAGATCGTTACCCAGAACTACGCGATGACTACTTTCACTCGTACAAACGAGTGCTTTGGTTAGCGCAACATCAAACCCCTGAACTTGAGGCTGCAGCAAAAGATGCAGCCGAATTGATTGGACTACCGCTTGAAATCATTCAGGTGGGCGACCAGCACTTAGAAGAACAACTGCTAGAACTAATTGGAGCGCCAAGTGAGTAATTACTCGGAAGAAAGCATTCTCAACTTCTTGGGACCTTATAAAGGTGACGGGTCAACGATTTTGCGTTCTTTGCAGTTAGTGCAGGAGCTACTTGGTTACGTTCCAGATAGTGCGCTTGACCTCATTGCGAAGAATTCCAATGTTTCGCGCGCTGAAGTTTATGGAGTTTTCACTTTTTACAGTGATTTCCGATCAACGCCACCTGCAAAGGTTGTCGTAAAGGTTTGTGTCGCCGAAGCCTGCCAGGCATCGGGAAGTGCGAGCTTGATCAGCGAGCTACACGACAAGGGTTACGACATCCACAAGGGAAACATCAAAGATGACATCCAAATGGAACAAACGTTTTGCTTAGGTAACTGTGCGCTTGGACCAGCTGCCATGGTGAATGGTGCGCCAATTGGCAGAGCAACTTGCGAAAGAATTTTTGCAGCTACTTCGGCGGTGACAGCATGACAAAAATCTATGTTCCTTTAGATTCAGCCGCGCTATCCATGGGTGCCAATGAAGTTGCTCAGGCAATTTCTGTGCAGGCCGCCAAGGCCAGCCTTGATGTAACAGTTGTGCGCAATGGCTCACGCGGGATGCTTTGGCTTGAGCCATTAGTAGAAGTTGAAACTGACGCTGGTCGAGTTGGCTATGCAAATGTTTCGGCTGATCAGATTCCAGAGTTGATTGCTGCTGGTTTCTTATCTGGAGGCTCACACGATTCCTGCTTAGGGCTGGTTGAAGAATTAGATTTCATAAAGGAACAAACTCGAATTACATTTGCTCGCGTTGGCGTAATCGATCCACTTTCATTGGCCGATTATGAAGCTCACGGTGGCCTTAAAGGTTTGCGTAATGCCATAGCCATGAGTCCAGAAAAGATCGTCACTGAAGTTACGGAATCAGGACTTCGCGGTCGCGGTGGCGCAGGTTTCCCAGCGGGCATCAAGTGGAACACAGTATTAAATACTGAGTCAGATCAAAAATACATTTGCTGCAACGCCGATGAAGGTGACAGTGGAACCTTTGCCGATCGAATGCTTATGGAAGGTGACCCGTTCACTCTTATCGAAGGCATGATCATTGCTGGAATTGCTGTAGGAGCAACTGAAGGTTTGATTTACGTCAGATCTGAATACCCACATGCAATTGATGTATTAAATCAAGCAATTGCGATTGCAAACGAAAATAAAGTCCTTGGAGATTCAGTTCTTGGCTCCGGGTTCAAATTCAATTTAGAAGTGCGAGTCGGTGCTGGCAGTTATGTCTGCGGCGAAGAGACTGCAATGCTGGAAAGCCTGGAAGGGAAGCGTGGCATGGTTCGCGCTAAGCCACCGATTCCAGCTCTTGTTGGACTGTTTGGAAAACCAACCGTAATCAACAATGTGATGACTTTGTCAGCTGTTCCAATGATTCTTGCTGATGGCGCCGCCTCATACCAATCATTTGGTGTTGACCGTTCCCGTGGAACCCAAGTATTCCAACTTGCTGGAAATATTTTGCGCGGTGGCATTGTTGAACTGCCATTTGGAATCACACTTGGTGACCTAGTCAACACAATCGGTGGTGGTACTCATAGCGGTCGACCAATTAAGACGGTTCAAATCGGGGGACCACTGGGTGCCTACCTTGGCGTTGAATCATGGGATGTACCAATGGGATATGAATCCTTGGCTGAAGTTGGCGGCATGCTTGGTCACGGTGGAGTTGTGGTTTTTGATGACACCGTAAACATGGCTAAACAGGCCCGGTTTGCGATGGAATTCTGCGCCGAGGAATCATGCGGCAAGTGCACACCATGTCGTATTGGTTCGACCCGCGGTGTTGAAGTAATTGATCGCATCGTTGCTGGCGAAGAGCAAGCTAAAAACCTCGAACTTCTTGAAGATTTATGCGAAGTCATGACCGATGGCTCACTATGTGCAATGGGTGGTTTAACACCACTTCCAGTACGTAGCGCACTCAAGTTATTTCCAGCCGATTTTGGTATAAAGGTAGAGGTGAAGTGATGACATTACTTTCAGATCCACGCGGAACAATGCCGATGCGCTCTGGCATCGGCGAAGCTGATTACGGCACCCCAAAATCAACCTCTGAAGTCATGGTCAGCGTCACCATTGACGGTGAAACTCATGTAGTTCCAGAAGGTACCTCAGTAATGCGCGCAGCTGGTGAAAATGGCTGCGATATCCCAAAGCTTTGTGCAACTGACTCACTGCAACCATTTGGTTCCTGCCGAATGTGCATAGTCGAAATCGATGGCCGTCGCGGCACCCCTGCTTCCTGTACAACTCCGGTTGAAGACGGCATGGTTGTGCGCACCCAGACTGCCAAGGTGGCAAAGCTTCGCAAGAATGTCATGGAACTTTACATTTCCGATCACCCATTGGATTGCTTAACATGTTCAGCTAATGGTGACTGTGAACTTCAAGATATGGCTGGCGTAGCAGGACTTCGCGAAGTTCGTTACGGCATGGATGGCAAGAACCATCTAGATGCCCCAACAGATTCTTCAAACCCATACTTCTCATTCGATGAAAGCAAATGCATCGTATGTAATCGATGCGTTCGCGCCTGTGATGAAGTGCAGGGAACTCTTGCATTAACTATTGAAGGCCGTGGCTTTAACTCAAAGGTAAGTCCTGGTGGATTGAACTTCCTATCCAGCGAATGTGTTTCTTGTGGCGCTTGTGTACAGGCTTGCCCAACTGCAACTCTGCAAGAAAAATCAGTCATTGATCTAGGTATGCCAACTCGCACTGTGCAAACAACTTGTGCATACTGTGGCGTTGGCTGCTCATTTAATGCCGAACTTCGCGGTGATGAATTAGTCCGTATGGTTCCAACTAAGACCGGTGGCGCTAACGAAGGTCACAGTTGCGTAAAGGGCCGTTTTGCTTGGGGCTATGCGTCACACTCTGATCGCATTACCAAGCCAATGCTTCGTGAAAAAATTACCGATGAATGGCGTGAAGTTTCATGGGATGAAGCAATTCAATACACCGCTACCAAGCTAAAAGCCATTCAAGAGAAGTATGGCGACAACAGCATTGGTGGAATCACTTCGTCACGCTGCACCAATGAAGAGATCTTCGTGGTCCAAAAGATGATTCGTGCTGCCTTTGGTAACAACAATGTTGATACCTGCGCTCGCGTATGCCACTCACCAACTGGATATGGCTTAAGCACTACCTTCGGAACCTCCGCTGGAACCCAAGACTTTAAGTCCGTTGCCAATACCGATGTCATTGTTGTAATCGGTGCTAATCCAACTGACGCACACCCAGTATTTGCATCTCGCATGAAGCGTCGAATTCGTGAAGGCGCAAACTTAATCGTTGTAGATCCTCGCAAAATCGATCTTGTTGAATCAGCGCACATCAAGGCCGATCACCACTTGCAGCTTCAGCCAGGCACTAACGTTGCCGTCATCAATGCAATTGCACACGTAATCGCAACTGAAGGCTTAATTGATGAAGAGTTCGTTGCAGAGCGTTGCGATCCAGGACCATTCAATCGCTGGCGTAAATTTATCGAACTTCCAGAGAACAGCCCAGAAGTTGTTGAGGCACAATCTGGAGTTCCAGCTGAAACTATTCGCCAGGCAGCGCGCTTGTATGCAACTGGCAAGAATGCTGCTATTTATTACGGCTTAGGTGTTACCGAGCACTCCCAAGGCTCCACCATGGTTATGGGTATGGCGAACCTTGCAATGGCTACTGGCAACATTGGCCGTGATGGCGTTGGCGTTAATCCGCTTCGTGGCCAGAACAACGTGCAGGGCGCATGCGACATGGGTTCATTCCCACATGAGCTTTCTGGTTACCGTCACGTTTCAGACAATGCAGTTCGCGAACAGTTCGAAATGCTTTGGGATGTAAAGCTGATGTCTGATCCAGGTATGCGAATTCCAAACATGTTCGACAATGCGATTTCTGGCGAATTCCGTGGACTATTCGTACACGGTGAAGACATCGCACAATCAGATCCAAACACAAAGCACGTAGAACATGCGCTTAAGTCCATGGACTTAGTTGTTGTTCAGGATTTGTTCTTGAACGAAACTTCCAAGTTTGCTCATGTATTTTTGCCGGGCACTTCATTCTTGGAAAAGGATGGAACCTTCACCAATGCCGAGCGACGCATCAACCGCGTCCGTCCGGTAATGGCCGCCAAGAATGGCAAGCAGGAATGGCAAATCATTTGTGAGCTATCTCAGGCCATGGGTTATGAAATGCACTATGACAATGCAGCTCAGATCATGGATGAAATTGCAGAAATCACACCAACTTTCAAGGGTGTGAGCTTTGCCATGCTAGATGAGGTTGGCAGCGTGCAATGGCCATGTAACGATGCGGCTCCATCTGGAACACCAATCATGCACGTTGAAGGTTTCGTACGTGGCCAGGGTCAATTTATGGAAACCCCATTTGTTCCAACTGAAGAGCGTTCAAATCGTAAGTTCCCACTCTTGTTAACAACTGGTCGTATCTTGAGTCAGTACAACGTGGGCGCTCAAACTCGTAGAACTGCAAACGTAACTTGGCATACTGAAGACATCTTGGAAATCCACGAAGCAGACGCTGCTATGCGAGGCATAGTTGATGGTCAAAAGATTGCGGTATCAAGCCGAATCGGTGAAACAATTCTCACTGCACTCGTTAGTGATCGAGTTCCAGCTGGAGTTGTGCACACGACTTTCCACCACCCAACAAGTGGTGCAAATGTTGTTACAACGGAATATTCAGACTGGGCAACCAACTGTCCAGAATTCAAGGTAACGGCCGTTGAAATTCGTCCAGCAGATTCCAGCGAGGCACCAACAAACACTCTCGAATCTGTTCTGACAAAGGCTTAGTTGTGGACATTGCAATTTTGACTCGTATGGCCGGAGATATTGAGAGAAACATTCCAGCCCACGAAGAAACTTATCTACGAATTTCTGAGCATCTAGTTAAATTCTGGACGCCGCAAATGCGTTCTGACTTTTACAAACATGTCACAAGTAATCGTGAGTCATTTAGTGAGACTATAAACAAAGTTGTAGATGAACTTCGCGCGAAGGCAAATGCTTAGTTAACTCGCCAAGGTAGTGGCAAGATTCGAATAAATGTTCCAGCTGGATTGTCACCTGGTGAAATGACGCCAAGTCCGTCGGCTTGAGAAAGTCCGCGCAGCATTGCTGAACCGCGGAACTCAGTCATCTCGGCCATTCCTGAAGACTGCACAATTGGAACTACGCGGGTGCGGTCACACGGAAAATCTTTTGCCAGCGGAATCTTTGCCATTCGATTTTCGCTTTGGCCAGATAATCCGCGTAAAGCCGGAGCAACAACGGTCATAAAGCTAACAAGTGCAGCAAGCGGATTGCCAGGCAGTCCAGCAACAAGTTTTCCATCTGGAAGTACAGCCAGCAGAGTTGGATGGCCTGGGCGCATCAAAATTTCGCTCACAATGTAAATCGCGCCTAACTGCTCCAGCGCAGGTCGCAAGTAATCATGATCGCCAAAAGAACTACCGCCAGTGACAATAACGATGTCACCAGCCGCATCCTTTATAGCTTCTCTAAGTGCCGAAAGATCGTCTGCGCAATTAACGCTTGAGTTAACTTGTGCTCCGAGGTACTGAGCCCATGGCGCTACTTGCACTGAAAGCGAATCGCGAATCTGGCCAGGCCCTGGTTTACCGGAAGTAGTGAGTTCACTGCCGGTCACGACAATTGCAACAGTTGATGATTGGTACACCAAGACTTCATCGATTCCTGAGCTCGCTGCCAAGCCAGCGACTGCCGGCGTGAGCAACGTACCAGCGGCTGCAATACTTTCGCCAGCAAGTGCTTCATCGCCAGGCTGCCGAATGTGTTGACCAGGGGTAAACGAGCTCTTGCTGGCAACATCGCCTTCAAATAGCGTGGCCATTTCTTGCGGAATCACAAACGAGCAGTGTGGTGGTAGGTGAGCACCAGTGCTTACCTTTAAGGCGCAACCTGTCTCAAGATACGGCAGAAAGTTTCCAGCATGGAGTTCGCCAACTATTCGCCATGGTCCTTGTCCAAAAACGGCATAGCCATCCATCATGGCGGTATGAGCAGGTGGTAAATCAATGTCAGCTGTTAAGTCTTGCGCCAGGACAAAATTTATTGCATCAGCCAGTGGTAACTGAATAGCAGGTTTGGGTGAGGCGGATTCAAAGCTCAGGGATACGGCCAAGTCCCATTCCACATTGTGGTTAATCTCCGCAGCCATAGTCACAATCTACCGAACCCATGCCATGCTTTATAACTATGAGCGCGGTTACAGTATCGATTCCTGATTCGCTCATAGTCGCTGGCGGCAAAGCAACCCGTATGGGTGGTTTAGATAAAGCCATGTTGCCAATAGGTCTGCGTGGCAAAACTTTAATTGAAGATGTCATCGAATCATGCCCGGGAAAAGTATTTGTAGTGGGTTACCCGCGTGAACTTGGAACCGAGAACAACAATTTGGTGACCTGGGTTGCTGACTTGAATCCAGGTGGGGGACCAGCGGCAGGAATCTGGTCAGGAATTCCCTACATATCTACTGAATATGTTTTTGTTTCAGCGGCAGATCAAACTCTCTCCGCAGAGACGGTTTCCCAACTTATTGACAAAGCACAAGGAAACGATGGCGCTTGGGCAATTCGAAGTGATGGCAGCGGCCAGCCGTTGTGCGCATGTGTCCGCGTTGATTTGCTGCGTGACTTACTGGCTCCAACGCAAGGAATCAATCAGTCTCCACTTCGCCTGCTTTCAACGTTAAAGATGGTCGGGGTGGCCGTTAATCCGGATCAAGTAATCGACTTTGATACATGGCAAGATGTTGCTAGAGAAGTTAAGGGACGTGACTCAATGGATCAGATAACTCAAATGTGGATGACTCGAGTAGCAGCATTGCTAGATGTGGATCCACACGAAGTTCTCACTACTGAACTGCTGGACCTAACTCGTGAAGTTGCACATGGAGTTGAGCGAAAGTCCGCTCCTCTAACTACTTTCTTACTTGGATATGCCGCAGGAAAAGATTCATTGTCACCTGATGAAGTGCGGAGTTTGATTGCGACCGTTTCTTCTGCCGTAGCGGAATGGCAAATCGTTGACTAGCCAAGAACCAATGAATCCAACCCAGAGGATTCAAGTATTAAAAACTAAATCAAACAGTGCAGTTAGCGATCACGTGGTTGGGGAAGAACCCCTTGAAATTCGAATCGATGGCGGTGCAGGCTTACAGCAATTAGCAATCACTATGCGCACTCCTGGTGCTGACATTGAATTAGGTGCGGGATTTCTTTGGACTGAAGGATTGCTGCGAACTCGAGAAGATCTAATCGGCATCACTACTTGCAAAGACAAAGAGCTAACTCCACGCGAGCAAGAAAATGTGATTGTTGCACGAGTTGTGCCAGATGCACCGGCTGTAACTCGCACACTTGAGCGCAGGTTTACGATTTCTAGCGCATGTGGCGTATGTGGGTCTACCCACATTGAAGATTTGCGTGGTCGCGGTTGTGGAAATGTAGTTGTGCCAGGAATTGCCGAGTCTGAATTACTAAAGCTGCCTGAACTGATGCGACCAAAGCAAAAGATTTTTGATAAAACTGGTGGACTACATGCTGCTGGGCTTTTTGATCCACAAGGAAAGTTGATTGTGGTGCGTGAAGATGTAGGCAGACACAACGCCGTAGATAAAGTAATCGGTTATGCATTGATGAATGACCTTTTGCCACTTGATGGTTATTCATTAGCCATAAGTGGTCGTGGGGGATTTGAGATCATTCAAAAAGCTATCGCCGCAAGAATCTCTGCGGTAGTTGCAGTATCGGCGCCAACTTCTTTAGCAGTTGAGACTGCGCGGGAGTTTGGTCTTACTTTGTACGGATTCACCCGGGAAGATTCAGCGACTAAATATTCGCCAGCGCCATAACCATCTTGAGGTGTGTGACGGGACTTGAACCCGAGTGGGGTGAGTGACGGGACTTGAACCCGCGACGTCCTGCCGCTTACGCTCAACAGGCCGTCTTGGTTTTAAGCTTCAACAGACCATCAAATTCCCCCCGACGACCTGCCGCTTACGCTCAACAGGCCGTCCGGGTGAAATCTTGGGGTGAGTGACGGGACTTGAACCCGCGACGTCCTGGACCACAACCAGGTGCTCTACCAGCTGAGCTACACCCACCATGTTGCAACAGATTTCTCTGCAGCGAACGTTTCCCATTCTATTCAGGGAAGTTCAGATGGGCTAATTTGGTGCGTGCTTGGCCGCAATCTCTTTAGCCTTTGACGTATCAGGACCTGGAAGTTCGACAAAGACCGCTTCGCGGTAGTACTTCAATTCATTAATCGAATCCAAGATGTCACCCAGCGCTCTGTGGTTTCCAGTCTTTGTTGGACTGGCAAAGTAAGCGCGCGGATACCAGCGACGCACTAACTCTTTAATGCTCGAAACATCGATGATTCGGTAGTGCAAATACGAGTCAACTCTTGGCATATCTCGCTGTAAGAAAATTCGATCAACATGAACGCTTGACCCAGCCAGCGGTGCTTTATTGGCTTCTGGAATATGGGATGAGATGTAATCAAATAGCTGTTCCTCGGCGGCCTCAAGGGAAACTCCGTTAGGAATTTCAGGCAAGAGTCCGGACTCAGTATGCATGTTGACTACAAATGGATCCATGGTTTCTAGTCGTTCAGCGGGTGCTTGAATGACAATGTTCAAGCCTTCTGCGACAACTTCAAGCTGAGCGTTAGTTATCACGCAAGCGATTTCGACCAACAAATCATTTTTGAAATCTAGTCCAGTCATTTCGCAGTCGATCCAGACGATACGGTCTGTCTCTTGGGTTTCGCTCATTTCTCAAGGTTATTCGACAGCACCTCAAGTAATGATGACTGGGTCAAACAAGTTCAGTGGCGTAGAATCAAAGTCATGAAACAAGCCGCCATATATCTGAAGCGCGCTGCGATTGCTTTAATGCTGGGTGCATTTGGTTGCATCATTGCTTTCGAAGCGATTGGCTCTGAGGTCGCTGAAGACGGAACTCTAGTAGAGCCGTTTTATCTGATTCCAGTTGCATGGTTGCTGTTTCTAACTGCGGTAGCGCTGGCAATAGCCACTTTTGTCATCGGCAGATTTAAGTCAGGTTCTGACGCTTAACCGAGATTTGTAGCGGATAAACTAGGGGCTATGACTCGCTATGGATCTATGTATGGCCCAAATATTACTTTCTTAGGTGTCGATGAATGCGACATTGAAGTCCCAGCCTCATTTGCAGATGCTGATGTCGTCATTGTGGGAGCTCCATTTGATGGTGGCACTAGCTACCGTTCCGGTGCTCGCTTTGGCCCCAAGGCCATGCGCGAAGTTTGCAATGAAGAACATAACGGTTCTCGCGAGAGCATGGCACTTCGTGTCAACGGCCTGAAAGATCTGCGGGTCTATGACATGGGCGACGTTGAGATGTATTCCGGTGATGCCGTTAAGTCTTGCGAAAACCTAGAAAAGGTTATTGAAAAGATTGCAGCTTCTGGGGCTATTCCATTAGTTCTTGGTGGCGACCACACGGTAACTTGGCCAAACGTAACTGGTGTTGCCCGTGGCGCAGACATGTGGGGAAGAGTCGGCGTTATTCACTTTGATGCACACGCTGACACTGGTGACATTGCCTTTGGTTCGTTAGTTGGACACGGTCAACCTATGCGTCTGCTCATTGACAGTGGCGCAGTTCGTGGGGATCGTTTCATTCAAGTTGGACTACGCGGCTACTGGCCACCGCCTGACATCTTGGATTGGATGGCAGCTCAGGGCATGCGTTCTTATGAGATGACTGAGATTGTGCATCGTGGACTGAAGGAATGTATTGACGAAGCCATAGAACTTGCATTAACCGAATGTGACGCGATTTACCTAAGCGTGGATATCGATGTTGTTGATCCAGGATCGGCGCCAGGAACTGGCACACCTGAACCTGGTGGCTTAACTTCCCGAGAGCTTCTAGACACAGTTCGCCGAATGGCTTACCAACTACCAATTGTTGGCGTTGATGTAGTTGAAGTTAGTCCGCCATATGATCACGCGGACATTACAGCGTTACTGGGTAACCGAGTAGTACTTGAAGTTCTTTCAGGTATGGCACGTCGCCGTAAAGATGATCGTGACGGTACAACTTGGAATCCAGGTCAGCCAATCCTTGATGGAAGATAATTTAACTTCATAGGCGTACTATGAATTAGAGCGCTTTCAAACTGCATCTTGCTGAGTGCTCTAGATTGGAAAGGTCTCTCATGGAAATCATTCTTTGGCTTTTAGCAGCGATACTCGTGCTTTCCGGCATCAAAAAGATGTTTAATGGCGAAGTTTTGTTAGGTGTAGTTTTTGTGGTCGTTGGACTTTTAGTTGGTCCAGGCGGAACTAGCCTGTTTGTTTAGTGCCCACATTCAGTTTGGGCGCTCGGCTAGATAGTTCCGTTATCGAGTCCGCTTAAGACCTCTTGGGCTCTAACGCGTAACTCCGGCAAGTCACTCAATCGCTTCAAGCCGTTTACTTGCTGACCCATTCGATGGTTCTTGGCGAACGCCTCTTTGT
>ERZ1022756.209-NODE-209-length-20100-cov-13.753405_pt1 | contig 20100 bp, 14 predicted proteins | sample MGYA00520902_ERZ1022756 | MGnify/ENA primary metagenome ERZ1022756 (study PRJEB33162, sample SAMN09537601) | freshwater metagenome | isolation source: freshwater | place: Canada:Alberta | collected 2017-07 | study: EMG produced TPA metagenomics assembly of the...
GATGACTAACTTTTTACAGTTGGCCGGAATTCGCTTAGGCGCTACGGCCTCCTCGAGAGAGGAGGCCGTACGTCTGTGCGGAGAATTACTACACAACCTTGGGGCGGTAGAAAAGAAGTACATCGATGCCATGTGGGAGCGAGAAAACATCATCTCGTCTTTCATGGGCGAGGGGGTATCCCTTCCCCACGGCACCGATGCATCAAGGCAATATGTGAATTTTGCACAACTGGTCTTCGTTCGTTTTTCGGAGCCAGTGGATTGGGATGGCGAGGCAGTTAAGCTTTGTATTGGCATTGCCGCCAAGGGGGACGAGCATGGAGAGCTGTTGGGGAATCTAGCTGAAAAGCTTCTGGAACCAAGCTCGTATAAAACCCTCATGGAAACTTCCTCAACCACTGAACTACTTGAACTAATTAATCTTTAGAAAGGCAACAGAAACGTGAAGGCAGCAGTTTACCGCGGCGTACAGGATCTTAAGGTCGAGGAGGTTCCAGAACCAGAAGCTGGAGCCAACGAAGTTAAGCTTCGTATCCACGCTTGCGCAACTTGCGGTACCGACGCGAAGATTTACAACCACGGCCATCCACGCCTTTCCCCACCGCAAATAATCGGCCACGAGATAGCCGGTGAGGTAGTTTTCGTCGGCTCTGAGGTCAATTCCGTAAAGGTCGGAGATCGCGTTCAGGTTATAGCTGCAATTCCTTGCGGAACCTGTTGGGCATGCCTTGCCGGGAAGATGACCATATGCCCGAACCAGCTTTCGATGGGATACCAGTTCCCAGGTGGCTTTGCTGAATACATGATTGTTCCCAACGAAGTAATTCGCGTTGACGGTTTGAACCATATTCCAGATGGAGTCTCATACGAAGAAGCATCGGTTGTCGAACCTTTAGCTTGTGCCCTTAATGCTCAAGAATTGGTTCGAGTCGGAGAAGGCGACGAAGTTCTTGTGATGGGCGCCGGTCCAATCGGTTGCCTCCATGTTCGACTAGCTCGTGCGCTGGGGGCTAAAAAAGTATTCCTTGCAGATATCAACGGAGGAAGACTAAAACTCTCGGCAGATGTAGTAAAGCCAGATCGTGCAATCGATATGTCCACTGAAAACCTCGCGGAGATAATCAAGGCAGAAACCGATGGCAAGGGTCCCTCGGTGATAATCACGGCAGCTCCTTCCGGTCAGGCTCAGGAGCAAGCCATCGAGATGGCTCGACCTGGAGGAAGAGTCAGTTTCTTTGGTGGATTGCCGAAGGACAAGCCAATGATCTCGGCAGATTCGAACCTTGTGCACTACAAAGAACTAATGCTGATGGGGGCCAATGGCTCATCTCCTTCCCATAACCGGCAAGCCTTGGCGCTGATTGCCTCAGGCAAGGTTAAGGTCGCCGATTTGATAACGACTCGAGTTGGCCTGGACGATGTCCAGCAAGGCATCGAAGCAGTGCTTTCAGGCGAAGCCATCAAAGTAGTGGTGCTGCCAAGCAAGTAAACTTGGGGGTATGTCCAGGCCCCTTAATCCAGCATCTTTGCCTGCCATTGCCAAGGCTCTCAAGCTTTTCAAGGTCTCATCGTTTATTACCGGTGGTTTCCTACTTCTTCTTATGATCACCTGGGGAATTCGTCGCCTTGAGGTGGTCACTGGCGGGGCCATGATTGGCTACGACCTGTGGGCATTTGGTCCAAACGGACTGGTCACTTTAGAGCCGTATCTAAATGAAGGCCAGGGTCTTCCAGAAACTGGTTTGAATCTCACCGTCGCAATTTTGGTTGTTCACGGCTGGCTTTATGTCCTGTATTTGTTTGCTGATTTCAGGATGTGGACGCTGATGCGCTGGAGCTTTCTTAGATTTTTGATAATTGCATCTGGTGGAATCGTCCCGTTCCTGTCCTTCTACACCGAGGCTCGCTACACCAAAATTGCCCAAGAACAAATGCGGCAAGCAGGATGGGACGGCAAAGATTAACCGCCCAGTTTTGGTTGTTGACTTTGGTGCGCAGTACGCGCAGCTAATTGCTCGTCGCGTACGCGAAGCTGGTGTCTATTCCGAAATAGTTCATCACAACATCACCGCCGAGCGCCTCAAAGCCAAAGATCCAGTAGCAATCATTCTCTCCGGTGGCCCATCTAGCGTTTATGAGGAAGGTTCACCTCAGCTAGACAAGGGTATTTTGGAACTTGGAATTCCAATTCTTGGAATCTGCTACGGATTTCAGACCCTGGCAAGCCTGCTAGGCGGTCAAGTCGATAAGACCGGTAAGCGTGAGTATGGGGCTACTGATTTGAAGGTTTCCGCGGCTGGAGAAATTCTTAGCGGTCAACCAGAAAAGCAAACCTGCTGGATGAGCCACGGTGATCAGGTTGTAAAGGCTCCTGCCGGCTTTGAAGTGTTGGCTTCCACTGACACCACTCCAGTTGCTGCTTTTGCATCGAGCGAAAAGAAGATCTACGGTGTGCAATGGCATCCGGAAGTAAAGCACTCTCAGTTTGGCCAGAACGTTCTAGAAAACTTCCTACACAACGCAGCTGGTATTCCAGCTGATTGGAATTCGGGCAACGTTATCGCTGAACAGGTTGCCAAAATCAAATCCCAGGTCGGTTCCGATCGAGTGATATGCGGGCTTTCGGGAGGGGTGGACTCGGCCGTTGCGGCAGCCCTTGTCCACAAGGCTGTTGGCGATCAACTAGTTGCCGTGTTTGTTGACCACGGACTACTTCGTGACGGCGAAGCACAACAGGTTGAACGTGATTATGTGGCAGCCACCGGCATTCGCCTAGTGACCGTAAACGCCGAGGACAAGTTCCTCTCAGCACTGGCTGGGGTCTCAGATCCAGAAACCAAGCGCAAGATTATCGGCCGTGAATTCATCCGCACTTTCGAACAAGCCCAAGCCGAGTTAATCGCCGAAGCCAAGGCCGATAATCGACCAATCAAGTTCCTAGTTCAAGGAACCTTGTATCCAGACGTTGTTGAATCTGGCGGAGGAGCAACAGCAGGAATCAAGTCCCATCACAACGTTGGAGGACTACCTGAGGATCTCCAGTTTGAACTTGTTGAACCGCTTCGAACTCTTTTCAAGGATGAGGTTCGAGCAATTGGAAAAGAGCTAGGCCTTCCTGAAGAGATTGTTCAGCGCCAGCCTTTTCCAGGACCTGGTCTTGGAATTCGAATCGTTGGTGAAATCACCAAAGACAGACTTGACTTACTCAGAAAAGCTGATGCCATTGTTCGGCAAGAGTTATCTGCCGCTGGCCTCGATGCTGAAATTTGGCAGTGCCCAGTTGTGTTACTTGCTGATGTCAGATCAGTTGGTGTGCAAGGCGATGGTCGAAGCTATGGTCATCCAATCGTTCTTCGACCAGTATCGAGTGAAGACGCGATGACTGCCGACTGGACAAGGCTCGACTACGACGTGCTAGCAAGAATCTCCAACCGCATCACCAACGAGGTCGAAGGTGTAAATCGAGTAGTTCTAGATGTAACTTCGAAGCCTCCCGGCACCATCGAATGGGAGTAGCTTCTTGCCGCCGCTAGTTCTAGGCCATCGTGGCGCATGTGGTTATCGACCCGAAAACACACTGGAGTCTTTTGAGCTAGCCATTGCTCAGGGAGCCGACGGAGTTGAGTGCGATTTAGTTCCAACCAAGGATGGCGAACTAATCATCCGCCACGAGAATTGGCTGAATGGAACAACAGATATCGAATCTCACACGATGTTTAGCGATCGTGCGCGCGCTGGTTATTCTGACGGAATCACAGAAAATGGATTTTTTAGTGAAGATTTTGAGTTCCAAGAACTTGGCATTTTGAGAGCAATTGAACGCCTTCCGAACCTGCGACCAGGTAGCGCCAAATTTGACGGCCAATTCAAGATTCCAAGAATCGATCAGCTACTTGCAGCCCCGTTTATGGATCATAAGACCCTGGTTATAGAGGTAAAGCACGGCATGCACTTCACCAGAAAGGGCATGGACATTGCTGGAATCTTGAACGAAAAAATCAAGCAGTCCAACTGGCAAGCCCGTGGCATCAAGATAGTAATCGAAAGCTTTGACTATGGGATGCTGCAACTTCTAAAGGCTGCCTGCGGCTCAGACAAAAAGTACGTGTTTTTGACCGAGCAAGTAAGACTTCCCGATAACCAGGACTCACTTACTGCCAGCTATCTTTCACAAATAGCCAATGATTTTGATGGGGTCAGCTTAGATCTTCCTTTGCTTCTTGAAAAAGATGAATCTGGAACGCACACAATTTCCAATGGCTCTATTGAGCTGGCCAAAGCTTCGGGCCTGGAGGTTTATGCATGGACCCTAAAGGCGGAGGATGCAACCGAAAGTGTGGATGAGTACTTTGCCAAAGTTGCACTTGCAGGTCTTGATGGCATTTTTGTTGATCAGCCCGACCTACTGGGCAGCATTGTCAATGGCACCGCCTAAACTTGGGCTGCCATGAACCAGAATCTCCTTGAAGGACTAAATCCGCAGCAGGTTGCCGCGGTGACTCATCGCGGCCCGGGGCTTTTGATTGTCGCTGGCGCGGGTTCTGGAAAAACAAAAGTGCTTACCCACCGCATCGCTCACCTTTTGGATAACAAGGAAGCTTGGCCATCGCAGATTCTTGCCATCACTTTCACAAACAAGGCCGCCAACGAGATGAAGGAGCGCGTACATGCGCTTCTTGGAAATGTTGCAGATGGTATGTGGATCAAGACTTTCCACTCCGCTTGCCTGCAGATTCTTCGTCGCGAAGCGGGTTTGCTAGGTCACGATTCAAACTTCACCGTATATGACACCGGGGATACCAGAGCACTTATAAAGCGACTGATTCGTGAATCAGGGAGCGATATCGAAGGACTAAAGCCACAGAGCGTGGCAGCTCGAATCTCAAATGCCAAGAACGAGCTAAAAGATTCGGAAGATTTCTATTCGATGATTGATTCCACAAATCCTAAAGATCGTGCCATCGCAGAAATCTTCACAAGGTACGCTGGGGAGCTGCGCAAGAATAACGCCTTTGACTTCGATGATCTAATTGCAGAAACGGTCTATCTTTTCCGCTCGTTTCCAAACATTGCCGCCCAGTATCAAAAACGCTTTAGGCACATCCTCGTTGATGAGTATCAGGACACGAACCATGCTCAGTACTCACTTATTCGCGAGCTCACCAAGCCAATTGCCGATGTCCACAATGAGCCCGACCCTTCAACGGGCGAACTTCCAGGCCCATCTGCTATCACTGTGGTTGGTGATTCAGATCAGTCAATTTATGCCTTCCGAGGGGCGGATATGCGAAACATCGCAGAATTTGCCAAGGACTTTCCTGGCTCCACAACCATCTTGCTTGAGCAGAACTATCGCTCCACCCAGAACATCCTCTCGGCGGCAAATGCCGTAATCTCGAAAAACTTTGATCGCCCTGAGAAGAACTTGTGGACCGACGCCGGCGATGGCGAAAAGATCATTTCCTTTACAGGCCTCGATGAACGAGCCGAGGCCGCCTACGTGGTGGATCAAATCTCGGAGCTTCGAGAGTCTTCGGTGGCATATCGAGACATCGCAATTTTGTATCGAACCAACGCGCTATCTCCTTCATTGGAAGCTGAGCTAAAGAGTCAACGCATTCCTTATGCAGTTATAGGGGGACTCAAGTTCTACGAGCGAAAAGAAATCAAAGACGCGCTGGCATATCTGACGGCAATTGCAAACCCCAGAGACGATGAAGCAATCAGAAGGGTACTGAACGAGCCTTCTCGAGGAATTGGTGAGAAAACCGAACTCAAGATTGCCGAGCTAGCTAGACGCGAAGAAACATCCTTCCGACAAGCACTTGGCCGAACCGACATCCTGGGTTTAGGTCCCAAACTCACGAACGCACTAACCGCATTTTCAAAACTACTGAATGAACTTGATGCTATGGCTGTTGAGTCGAAGATCGCTGATGTGCTCTCAGCCGCCCTGAACCTTTCTGGATATCGAGGCGCCCTAGAAGATAGTCGCGATCCACAGGATGAAGCACGGGTTGACAACTTGGATGCCTTAATCGGTCAGGTCTTTGAGTACCAAAGACAAAACCCAGACGCCACAATCGCTGAGTATCTTGCGGACATAACTCTGGCTGCCGCAGCAGACGAGATCGATGACGACTCAGGAAGCGTTTCTCTAATGACACTTCACACAGCCAAGGGCCTGGAGTATGAAGTGATATTCCTCGTTGGTCTGGAGCAGGGAACTTTGCCTCACGTTAGATCTTTCGATGAACCAGGTGGGGTAGCTGAGGAGAGAAGACTTCTTTATGTAGGTATGACTCGCGCTAGAGCAAGGCTCTACCTAACTTCGGCGCTTCAGCGAACCCTATTTGGCTCAACCACAGCCTTTTTGCCCAGCAGCTTCCTAGGAGACATACCCCCCGAACTGTTGCAAACCGAAGGTGCTGAAAGAGCATCCGGAGGCTACATTGCGGGCGGGTTCCGAGGCATGGGCTCATTGACTCCAGCGCCATCGCTTAGGCCAAAGACTCAGATTGCCGGTGCAATAAGAGAGGTACGGGATAACAGTTCTCTCCAGTTGGTAGTTGGCGATCGTATCAAACACGCAGATTACGGTGAGGGAACTGTTGCATCAACAAGGGGAGAGGGTCCAAAACAGGTAGCAGAGGTGAAATTCGATGCGGGGGCCACGAAGGCACTGGTGGTAAAAATAGCACCCATCGAAAAGCTCTAAACTTGGGGATATAAGGGCAATAGCCATTCGTTCTAATTTTCTGAAACGGGTTTATAAGTTGGATTTATTTGAGTATCAAGCACGCGATCTTTTTGAGAAGTACCAGGTTCCAGTTCTTCAAGGACTGATCGCAGACACTCCAGAGCAGGCTGAACAAGCTGCTGCAAAAATCGGTGGCACCGTAGTTGTAAAGGCCCAGGTTAAAACCGGTGGACGCGGAAAAGCAGGAGGCGTGAAAGTAGCTCACTCCCCAGAAGAAGCCAAAGAAGCGGCGGCTAAGATTCTTGGACTAGATATCAAGGGCCATGTAGTTAAGCGCGTAATGATTGCTGAAGGTGCAAAAATTGCCAAAGAGTTTTACTTCTCCGTTTTACTCGACAGATCTAACCGAACCTTCCTTTCTCTTTGCTCCGTCGAAGGTGGAATGGAAATTGAGCAGCTAGCTGAAGAGCGCCCCGAGGCGCTCGCCAAAATTGCAATTGACGCAGTCAAAGGAATTGATCTTGCCAAAGCACTAGAGATTGCCAAAGCCGGAGGCTTTGACGATGAACTCGCCGCTAAGGTAGCTCCTATCTTTGTGAAGCTATATGAAGTTTTCAAGAAAGAAGACACCACACTTGTTGAGGTAAACCCACTGGTTCTAACTGAAGACGGAAAAATCTTGGCACTGGATGGCAAGGTGTCATTCGATGACAACGCTGAGTTCCGTCACGAGAGAGAAGATCTAGAGCGCGATGCTCTTGACCCCTTGGAAGCCAAGGCTAAGGCCATGGATTTGAATTACGTAAAACTTGACGGTGAAGTTGGAATCATCGGAAACGGTGCCGGCCTTGTGATGTCTACTTTGGACGTGGTTGCCTACGCGGGTGAACGTCACGGTGGAGTGAAGCCAGCAAACTTCTTAGATATCGGTGGAGGTGCTTCAGCGGAAGTTATGGCTGCGGGTCTAGACGTCATCTTGAACGACCCCCAGGTAAGAAGCGTATTTGTAAACGTCTTCGGTGGAATCACAGCCTGTGACGCCGTGGCTAATGGAATCGTTGGAGCCCTTGCCAAGCTTGGCTCTTCGGCTTCCAAGCCACTAGTAGTTCGTCTAGACGGCAACAACGTTGTTGAAGGACGCAAGATTTTGGCGGATGCAAACCATCCTCTAGTAACCGTTGTTGAGACCATGGACGAAGCTGCTGATAAAGCAGCTGAGCTAGCAAGCAAGTAGGGAAGCATCGAATGGCAATTTTTCTAGACCAGAATTCCAAAATCATCGTCCAGGGCATGACTGGATCTGAGGGTATGAAACATACAGCCCGGATGCTCAAAGGCGGTTCGAACATCGTTGGAGGGGTAAACCCTCGCAAAGCTGGCGAGACCGTTGAGGTGGATGGCAAGACTCTTCCGATTTTTGGAAGCGTGGCCGAGGCCATGAAGGAAACCGGCGCTAACGTCACCGTTATGTTTGTTCCCCCGGCTTTTGCCAAGGCGGCAATGATCGAGGCCATCGATGCCGAAATCAAACTCGCTGTTGCAATCACCGAGGGTATTCCAGTTCACGACTCAGCAGAAGCCTGGGCTTACAACGTTTCAAAAGGTCAAAAGACTCGAATCATTGGCCCTAACTGCCCTGGAATCATCAGTCCAGGAAAATCTAACGCAGGAATCACTCCGAGTGACATCACCGGAGCCGGCCCTATCGGGCTTGTTTCTAAGTCGGGAACTCTGACTTATCAGATGATGTTTGAACTAAGGGACATCGGAATGTCTACAGCTATCGGCATAGGTGGAGATCCTGTGATCGGAACAACACACATCGACGCACTAGAGGCATTCCAGAACGATCCAGAAACCAAGGCAATCGTTTTGATTGGTGAAATTGGCGGTGACTCGGAAGAAAAGGCCGCCGCTTACATTAAGCAGCATGTCACCAAACCTGTGGTTGCCTATGTTGCTGGTTTCACAGCCCCGGAGGGGAAAACTATGGGGCATGCTGGGGCGATTGTCTCCGGATCAGCTGGAACTGCCCAGGCCAAGAAGGAAGCCTTCGAGGCTGTGGGCGTCAAGGTTGGCAAGACTCCAAGCGAGACCGCGGCGCTTATGCGCGAGGTAATCAGTTCTTTATAGAGAACTTTCCTAAGTGAATAAGCCACAGACATTCTTTATCGCAGCATTTGATGCTGCGATCAGGGTGGCACTTGGACTAGGCGTCCTATTGGCTCCGCTTACCATTGTTTGGATTTTTGAGAATGACCCAAGTATTGATTGGTTTGTGGCTTTTCGCGCAGCTTCTGATTTTTGGTTACTCTCTCATGGCACAAGGTTAGTAATTCCAGCCGGTGAAATACTCGGCGTTGCTGTTCCAACTTTTGTTGTTTCCCTAATTCCACTTGGAATGACTATTTGGTTTGCAAGGCTCTACTACACAGCCGGCAAAAGATTTCTTGCATCGTCTGCTTTATGGCCTGGTTGGCTCGGAGGCACATTGGTTTTTGGAGCGGCTTCACTAGGCATCAGTACATTGGCGTTCGATCCAGCCATTTATCCCGTGACTTGGCAGGGTGTAGTTTTCCCGACAGCATTGTTTTTTGTGTTTCAGTTTTTGGGCTCGGTTTTTGGAAGACCCGATGAGCTTTTCGATGGAGACGTTCTTGATCAAGCCCCTGAACGCGATGCAATCAGACAAAGCTTGAATGATTTCCGCCTCAAGCTCCACTGGAGCATCCGGTCCTTAATTGCGCCAGCCCTACGAGCAGGAACAGCCATCACCGTGATCTTGCTTATGGTTTCAGCTTTTGCGATTGCAATCCTGATTGGCTTTAGTTGGATTGATATCACAAGGCTTTACGAAAGTGTTCAGGTTAGCGTTCTCGGTGCGACAGTTCTGACCGCCGGTCAGCTGGCAATTCTTCCAAACATCATTATTTTTGGTGCAGCTTGGTTTACTGGAGTGGGATTCGCAATCGGCACAGGCTCCCTAATTTCTCCACTTGGATCTCAAGTTGGACCACTTCCAGCCGTGCCTATTTTTGGTGCACTACCGGTAGGAAGATTAGATTTTGGAATGATTGCAATTGTTGTTGTCCTTCTCGCCGCTTTTGTAGCCACCTTGTCGATTAAGCGGTCGGCCGATGAAATTAGATTCGAATTTGCTACTGCCTGGTCAGCTGCCATATCCCTTGGAGCAGCAATTGCTTTGGTCACTTCTTTACAACTGGCAGTTCTAGCTGTTATTGCATCCGGAGGTGCTGGACCAGGCAGATTGAGTGAAATTGGCATCAATCCCTGGCTTTTGATGCTGGTTAGCTTTGTTGAGGTGTTTGTGGTTTCCACATTGGCGGCATTTTTTAGTGCGAGGCCAACCGACTCAAGCGCGCCAAAACCTCGAGCAGTAAACTAGCCGCATGTTGTCGGTCGTGGTCTTGATTTCAGGCACCGGATCGAACCTACTGGCACTGCTTAAAGCAGCCGATCACCCGTTGTATCCAGTGCGCATTTTGGCCGTTGGATCAGATAGAGCTGCTGAAGGTCTGGCGCATGCTGATTTGTATGGAGTTCCTACTTTTGTAATAGAGCCCACTCGATTCTCGGATGTAGAAGCTTGGTGCAAGAAACTTCAGGAAACAATCGAACACTTCAATCCTGATCTAATTGTGCTGGCTGGATTTATGAGAATACTTCCACCTGCATTTATCGAGCGTTTTGGTCCAAACATTATTAACACTCACCCATCCCTTCTTCCTATGTTTCCTGGGGCACATGCGGTTCGTGACGCGCTAGCAGCCGGTGCACGTGAAACCGGCGTGACCATTCATGTGGTGGATTCAGGTGTCGACACCGGTCCAATCATCGAGCAGAAAACGATAACTGTATTTCCGGCTGATGATGTCGCGTCGTTGCATGAACGAATTAAGGTGGAAGAGCGCAAGCTACTCGTGGATACAGTTTTATCAATTGCTGAGAAGCGCACCGAGTTGGCGAACAGGTAAGGGCAGGTCATGGAAAGCAAATATCAAGCAGCCGACTATCGCCACTTTGACAAGATCCCGATTAAGCGCGCTCTAATTTCTGTCTCGGACAAAACTGGATTACTTGAACTCGCTAAAGCACTCAAAGCCGCCGGTGTAGAAATTGTTTCTACCGGTTCCACCGCTAAGTCAATCGCTGCCTCTGGAATAGAAGTCACTGAAGTAGCGCAAGTGACTGGATTTGAAGAAACCCTTGATGGTCGAGTAAAGACTTTGCACCCTTCAATTCACGCTGGATTACTTGCCGATCTTCGACTGGTTTCACACCAATCACAGCTCAAGCAGCTCGGAGTAGAACCGTTTCAGTTAGTAGTTGTTAATCTGTACCCGTTTGTCGAGGCAATAGCAGGCGGCGCGAGCGGCGAAGCCGCTATCGACCAAATCGACATCGGAGGACCGGCCATGGTTAGAGCCTCCGCTAAAAACCACGCCAACGTCGCAATAGTTGTGGATCCAGGCAGATACCCAGAAATTATTTCGGCCACTGAGGCAGGTGGAACCAGCCTGAAGCTGCGCAAGGAACTGGCGTTGCTAGCCTTTGCCCACACGGCAAAGTACGACACCGCTGTATCCAACTGGATGGCCACGTCAGCCGACGAAGCATGGAAAATCGAGGCTGGAAGATCGGTAGAAGACGCCAGCAAGAATCCTGGTTTTTCGAAGACTCTTGAAGTTGATGCTTCACTTGCGACCGTTTTACGTTACGGAGAAAATTCCCACCAGGCCGCAGCCCTTTACAAAACCGAAGGACTTCAAGGCTCGCTTGGAATTGCGCAAGCAAAGCAGTTTGGCGGTAAAGAAATGTCCTTCAATAACTATGTTGATGCCGATGCTGCCCTTCGCGCCGCTTATGACTTTAATGAACCGGCAGTTGCCATAATCAAACACGCCAATCCTTGCGGAATCGCAATAGGAGCGCCGGGCTCCGCAGATCCGATTGCAGATGCACATGCCAAGGCCCACTTTTGCGACTCTGTATCCGCCTATGGTGGAGTGATAGCAGCTAACCGCACTGTCACACTTGAGATGGCTAGGCAGGTAGCTGATATCTTTACTGAAGTAATTGTGGCTCCGGGTTACGAAATTGAAGCGTTGCAGCTTTTGCTAACTAAAAAGAACCTTCGCGTTCTGCAGCTACCGCCAAATTACTCAAGGGAGCGTTTCGAACTAAGGCAAGTTTCCGGAGGCATGCTTGTTCAAGAAACCGATACTTTCCAGAACTTCTCAAGTAAGAATTGGAAGCTTGTCACCGGGGCTGCCGCCGACGCACAGACTAGAGCGGATTTAGAATTTGCTTGGAGGGCAGTTCGCTCGGTTAAATCAAATGCCATACTGCTGGCAAAAGACGGAGCCTCTATTGGAATTGGCATGGGCCAAGTCAACCGTGTGGACTCTTGCGACCTAGCGGTTTCCAGAGCCGGATCAAGGGTGAAGGGGACCGTTGCTGCCAGCGACGCATTCTTCCCATTCGCCGATGGGCTGGAAGTATTGCTTCGCGCGGGAGTCAAAGCGGTGGTTCAACCGGGCGGATCAGTTCGCGACGACGAAGTTATAGCCGCGGCTGCCGAAGCAGGAGTCAGTATGTATTTCACTTCGGAGCGACACTTCTTCCACTAAAACCAGGGCCAATGGTACTGTCTGGGAATTATCTGAGTCCTATGGTGTTAGCCTAAGAGGCTGCCTGAATACGGCAGAAATTGCATTTAGAGGAATCATGAATCAAGGAAAAACCGTAGCAACACTGCTGCGCATTTTCCCCTACGCCAAAAAGGCGCTTCCTCGAATTTCCCTTGGAATTGTTGCTGCTGTGGCAGCCCACGGATTTGCCCTTGCCATTCCCCAGGTCCTTAGAGATCTAATCAACGATCTTGAATCAGTAAGAACACTAGACGCTCTGTACTTCTCAGTCGCTCTTGTGCTCGTAATGGGAGTTCTAGAAGCGGTTATGGTTCTTCTTCGTCGTTGGCTGGTGCTAACACCTGGAACATTTGTTGAAGCTGGTCTTCGAAGCACTCTTTACGCAAAGCTGCAAGATCTTCCAGTGAGCTTTCACGATCGCTGGCCTTCTGGGCAACTCTTGTCTCGAGCAACGCAAGATTTGAGCTTGATTCGACGCTGGCTATCTTTCGGGGTTGTGCTACTTGTTGCTAACGGAATCACAATCATTGCCGGTCTCGTTATCTTATTTACTTTTCACTGGCTATTGGGGCTTATCTTTTTTGTTATTTCAGTTCCAATTTGGATTCAGGGCTATCGGTTCGAGGCAAAGTATGGAACCATCGCCAGACTCTCACAAGACCAGGCTGGAGACCTTGCTACTTCGGTCGAGGAATCCGTTCACGGTATCCGAGTTCTGAAGGCCTTTGGTCGAGGCGAGCACGCAGCCAGCAAATTTGCAAAAGAAGCTAAAGATTTGCGCTCAACTGAATTAAAAAAGGCTGGACTAATTGCCAACATTTGGGTCTATCTCTTACTGATTCCAGAATCTGCAATTGCATTATCAATGCTTGTGGGGGTCTTTCTGGTTGCGGATGGATCACTTACGGTCGGCGGGTTAGTGGCATTTTTTGCTACTGCAACAGTCCTTCGCTGGCCAACAGAGTCCATTGGGTTCTTGCTTTCGATGACTCTTGATGCCAAAACAGCTGTTCAAAGATTTTTTGAAGTAATTGACGAGCCAGTTGCCATAGAGGACCCCGTAAATCCAAAGACTATAAAGAATCCTTTGGGCAAACTGGAATTCAAAAATGTTCATTTCCGGTACCCAGATTCGCCTGAGAACCAGCCAGATATCGTCAACGGCGTGAACCTGGTTCTAGAGCCCGGCCAGTCGGTAGCTCTAATTGGAATCACCGGTTGCGGAAAGACCACCCTTACAGCATTGACCTCACGTCTTTATGACGTTAGCTCGGGGGCTATTGAAATAGACGGTGTGGACATCAAAGATTTAACACGTAATGAATTGAGATCTCACGTGGCCATGGCATTCGAAGACGCTACTTTGTTCTCAGCCTCAGTTAGGGACAACATCTTGCTTGGGCGAGAAGAATCCACCGAGGAAGAGCTAAAAGAAGCCATTGCTGTGGCCCAGGCTCAGTTTGTCTACGATCTTCCAGAAGGGTTGGAAACCAAGATTGGGGAAGAGGGACTTTCTCTTTCCGGCGGGCAGCGACAGCGTCTTGCACTCGCTCGAGCAGTTGCTGCGAAGCCTGCAATCTTGGTTCTGGATGACCCATTGTCAGCATTGGATGTTGCCACTGAGGCTTTGGTTGAAGAAGCACTCAGAAATGTTTTGAAAAACACGACTGCTTTGATTGTGGCTCACCGACCATCAACAGTGCAGCTGGCTGACAAGGTTGCACTCATGCAAGATGGCAAAGTAGTCGCAGTTGGGAAACACTCCGATTTGTTAGCAAGCAACGATCACTATCGTTATGTGATTTCATCACTGGATGCCTCGGGTAACCAAATCGAGGTCGAGCGATGAGCATGCAGGGAGTCTCCGGCGAAGACAAGATTGAACTAAACAAGGAAGAAGCTCGCGCGGTCAAGCTTCGCTCTCGAAAGCTTCTTTTCTCACTAATTCATCCCGTACGCGGAAGACTACTGTTCAGTCTCTTAATTGTTGTGCTATCTCAGGCACTCAGAGTGGCAGGGCCTGCCTTGATTGCTCTTGGAATTGACTGGGCACTACCTGCTGCCTTGAAATCTGACACCACCCCACTTTTTCTAGTGGTTGGTGGCTACTTGTTTGCAGCAGTCGCCACAGCCTCACTCATTAGCTGGTTTTTACGCTTTGCAGCCAAGATCAACCAAGATGTTCTGTTGGATCTTCGTCAACGGATTTTCACTCATACGCAGAAACTCTCGCTTGAATTTCACGAGAAGTACACCTCTGGTCGCGTGATTTCTAGGCAGACCAGCGACTTGGATGCCATCAAAGAACTACTTGATACCGGCGGCAACGAGATGATTGCCGGACTCTTGTTTATGATTTTCACTGCGACTGCCCTAGTTCTTTTGGATCCTATGAGCTTTTGGATTCTTATGGTCAGCTGGATACCGCTTTTATTGATTACTCGCTGGTTCCAAGTCAACTCCAGACTGATGTTCCGCGAGTCCAGGGTGTCCTCTGCCAAGCTAATTGTTCACTTCGTTGAAACCATGACTGGTATCCGCGCGGTTAAGGCTTTCCGCAAAGAAAAGCGTAATGAGCAAACCTATGGAGTTCTAGTCGAGGACTACCGTCACATTAACGCTCGAGTTATTCAGCTTTTTGGAATCTATGACCCAGCACTTATTGTGATTGGAAACATCACTGTTGCCGCAATCCTGCTTTCGGGTGGAATGCGGGTTCTAGAAGGATCTCTTGGAATCGGAGTCATGACAGCTGCGATCTTGTATGCCAGGAGGTTCTATGACCCGATGGAAGACCTTGCGATGTTCTACAACTCCTACCAGTCCGCAACCTCAGCCCTTGAAAAGATTTCTGGTGTTTTGGAGGAGCAGCCCTCCGTCCCAGAGGCATTGGGGGTAAAGCCACTGGAGAACGCAAAAGGACTTGTTCGTTTCGATTCAGTTTCCTTCCACTACTCAAACGGCATAGAGGTTATTCCAAAGCTAGATCTTGAAATTCCAGCTGGGCAAACAATTGCACTGGTTGGAACTACAGGTGCGGGAAAGTCAACCATTGCCAAGTTGGTATCGAGGTTCTATGACCCAACATCTGGAAGTATCACGCTTGACTCACATGATCTGAAAAAAATCAGCACTAAAGATTTGCGCAGGGCCGTTGTTATGGTCACCCAGGAGGCTTATCTTTTCTCAGGTTCAGTAGCTGACAACATCGCACTTGGGCGACCAAGTGCAACACCTGATGAAATTGAACAGGCTGCCAAAGCTGTTGGCGCTCATGATTTCATCATGAGCTTGCCAGATGGCTACTCAACAGATGTAAACAAGCGTGGAGGAAGGGTAAGCTCCGGACAGCGCCAGCTGATTTCTTTTGCGAGGGCGTTCATTGCCGATCCGGCTGTATTGATCCTGGATGAGGCAACTAGCTCTCTGGATGTCCCGTCTGAGCGCCTGGTTCAACATGGCCTGAAGACATTGCTTGCCAATAGAACAGCCATCATCATTGCGCACCGTCTTTCCACAGTGGCGATTGCAGATCGTGTTCTTGTTATGGAGCATGGAAAAATCATCGAGGATGACACCCCAAAGAACTTGATTTCAGGCTCTGGAAAGTTCTCCAAGATGCACAAAGCCTGGCGTGAGTCGCTAGTTTAGTTTTTTAGTAGCGCTATAGCAGTTTTGGCTAGCAGGTGAATTTCAACGGTCCCATCTTCTGACACCACGATTTCACTTCCAGGGCAAGCAGTTTCACCCGGATTCAAGCTCAAGAGATTGCAGTATTGGCCTGCCGGGAGAGAAGTTTGAAAAGTAGTCTTTAGCGGAGTTGATGAGGCGTTGATCGCAAAGAATCCATCGTTGCCTTTACTCCAGGCGCTGTAACTTTCTGTATGAACAAAGTTTTCTAAAGGCAAGTTGAGAGTTTTTGCTCGCCACTTAATCATCTGAACAATCAAGCCATCTCTTTGCTGGCAGTTCCAGTCAGGGCTCTGGCCGCAGGTGGCATCAAGGACTTCCCCGTTAGAGCCAAGAGGTGGCGCTTGGTCATATTCAAGAAACGAGTATCCCGAATACAACATCGGTGTTCCATAGTCGCTGGCAAGCATGAAGATAGTTGCCAGCTGGAATGCTTCTGGTGAAGTTGCTGGTGTTAGAGCCTGCCCGTTTCGTTCTGTGTCGTGATTTGTCACGAAAGAAATCGCTTTATCGCTAGCTACGAAGTAGCCAAGATCTAACGATTCTTCGATGTTTGGTACGGAATCAACTTCGAAACTCTTCATAGCTCTTGAAAATGAGAATTCCCAAATCTCGCCAGTTGCTAGGTACTCTTCTGGTTGAACGTCCTCCCCACCTCCGCGAATAACCTCGTGCATGATTCTGATCTCCGGCGGGAGGGCGTCAAATATCTGCCCCAAATCCTGCGCACTTATGTGCTTAGCGGCATCAATCCGGAAGCCTGCAACCCCAAGAGAAATCAAGTCTTTCAGGTAAGCCACGATACGCTTCTGGACTGGTTCAGATCCTGTGTCTAAATCGGAAAGTCCAAGTAATTCGCAAGTTTGGACCTGGGCTCTGTCGGCATAGTTAACAATTTGGTTGTTCTCGGTAAGACCACAGTTGTGAAAGTTTTCTGCTGAGTAGATACCTGGATACTGAAACTTCTCGTACTCGGAGCCGGCCCAACCGGTTCCATAGCTCGAGCCAGACATATGATTTATTACTGCGTCAGCGATAATCTCCACACCGACTCGGTTGCAGCGTGAGACCATTTCCTTGAATTGCTCTCGGTTTCCAAGCCTTGACTCGATTTGGTAGCTGACGGGTTGGTAATGGACCCACCATTGACCTTGGTTTATGTGTTCTTGGGGCGGTGAGACAAGAGCCCATGAAATCCCTGCTGGACCTAGAGATTCCTCGCATTCAGCAGCAACTGAATTCCAATTGAACATGAATAGTTGAATTCCCACGTCAGACTTAGCTTCGCTGGGAGCGCAGCCAGATAGCGCAAGGATCAGAACTAAAGCTTTAGAAAGAAGGATTAATGACTTCACGGTATTGAGCCTAGAGGTCGAGGGTGCACAAATTGGGTAGTCTAGACAAGGTTTGTTTCTTACTTATTGAAAGTCTGGTTATGGAAAAAATAAAGGTCATTGGCAAGGTAGTAGAGCTTGATGGCGATGAAATGACTCGCATCATCTGGCAAAACATCAAGGATTCCTTGATTCTGCCCTTTCTGGATGTTGACCTAGAGTATTTCGACTTGTCTGTTCAAAACAGGGACGCAACCGATGACCAAGTCACAATCGATGCCGCTCACGCCATCAAAGCTCACGGTGTTGGTGTTAAGTGTGCAACTATAACTCCGGATGAGGCTCGAGTGACTGAGTTTGGCCTAAAGAAGATGTGGAAATCCCCTAACGGAACTATCCGAAATATTCTTGATGGAGTTGTATTTCGCGAGCCGATCATCATTTCGAATGTGCCTCGCCTAGTTCCTGGCTGGACCAAGCCGATTGTTATCGGTCGTCATGCCCACGGAGACCAGTACAAGGCTACTGACGTGAAGATTCCTGGTAAAGGAACAGTCACAATGACCTACACCCCAGAAATCGGTGAGCCACAGACTTGGACTATCGCTGACTACCCAGAAGCCGGTGGCGTTGCCATGGGTATGTACAACTACATGGAGTCAATTCGTGACTTTGCCAGAGCATCGTTCAACTATGGACTCGCGAGAAACTACCCGGTCTACCTTTCAACCAAGAACACCATCTTGAAGGCCTACGACGGCGCATTCAAAGACGCATTCCAGGAAGTATTCGACGCTGAGTATGCCGACCGATTCAAAGCTGCCGGCATCACCTATGAGCACCGCCTAATCGATGACATGGTTGCCGCTTCTTTGAAGTGGGAAGGCGGCTACGTTTGGGCTTGTAAGAATTATGACGGCGACGTCCAATCCGACACGGTAGCTCAGGGCTTTGGATCACTGGGTCTAATGACATCTGTCTTGACCACCCCTGACGGCAAGACCGCCCTAGCTGAAGCAGCACATGGAACAGTTACTCGTCACTACCGTGAACACCAAGCTGGAAAGAAAACTTCAACCAACCCAATTGCCTCAATTTATGCCTGGACTCGCGCACTTATGCACCGCGCCAAGCTAGATGGAACCCCAGAGGTTGCAAAGTTTGCTGAGACCCTTGAAGATGTTGTAATCAAGACTGTTGAATCAGGCAAAATGACCAAGGACCTCTCTTCGCTTGTTGGAAGCGGCCAGGCTTACCAGAGCACTGAAGAATTCATGGCTTCGCTAGCAGAAAATTTAACTGCCCGCCTAAAGTAATCCACCTTGTGTAAAACCCCTGATCGGATTCGGTCGGGGGTTTTACATTTGCACCATGAAAAAATGGCAACCAAATAGAACACTGAAGTTGTTTCCTGCTGCAGCTCTTACTCTTGGATTTCTAGTTCCAATGCCTGCAAGTGCCAGCATCGTGAAGGATTGTATCGGCGATCAATGCACTATTACTCTCGGATATACCGGTCAGCTTGAGTCACTTTTAATTCCCGATAACGCGACCAACGTGCGCTTCGAAGCACTTGGAGCTCAAGGTGGTAAATCTGGTGGTAGCGGAGGTCATGTCTCTGGAACATTCACGCAAGTGCCATCAATTCTCTTCGTTGCAGTTGGCGGCGTGGGTGCTTCAGCTACGGCTGCTGCTGGTGGATTCAATGGTGGCGGAACAGCTGGCGGATCTGCAGGGGCTGAGGGCTCAGGAGGGGGAGCAAGTGATATCAGATTGGGAACTTCAATCTCATCAAGAATTGTTGTCGCCGGTGGCGGAGGCGGTCGTGGTTCAGGCTTTGGATCTGGAGGAGGTGCTGGCGGTGGCCTAGTCGGTGCCAAAGGAAGAACAGGACAAGGATCTGGCGGCTCTGGAGGCTCGCAGTCTGCCGGTGGATTAGGTGGGGCAACAAATGGTCAAGGCACTCCAGGTGCTGCCGGGTCGCTGGGAATTGGAGGTACCGGAGGCGTTGGCCCACAACACGGCGGGGGAGGCGGTGGCGGTGGATACTTCGGAGGCGGTGGCGGTGGCGCAGACTCAAACTTGTGCTGCACAGACGCCGGAGGCGGAGGCGGAGGCTCTTCATATACTGATCCAGCGTTAGTGACCAATGTGACCCATACCCAAGGGGTAAGACTAGGTGCTGGCCAGATAACCATTACTTATCAATTGATTCCAGTAAGCGAACCTACGCCACCTATGGAAGAGCCAACGATTCCGCCAAGCGAGGAACCTATTCCACCAATCCTGGAACCACCAGCTGCTCCAACACCAGAGCCAACACCAGAGCCATCTACTTTGCCAAGCCCGGAGCCAGTTCCTCCGACTCAGGAACCATCAACGCCTCCTGCTTTGGTGACTACAGCTCCCCCGGTAGCGGAGCCAACAACTCCACCAATCCTGGAACCACCAGCTGCTCCAACACCAGAGCCAACACCAGAGCCATCTACTTTGCCAAGCCCGGAGCCAGTTCCACCGACTCAAGAACCATTAACTCCGCCTGCTGTGGAAACTACAACTCCGCCAGCACAGGAGACCAATCCGCCAATCCAGGAGCAACCATCTCCACCGGTTGAAGAGCCTTCAGTTCCTATTCCTTCTGAGCAGGACAGCGTCATTCCCGAGCCAGAGCAAGTTATCTCAAATCCGTTACCAGTCGAGGCCC
>ERZ1022756.210-NODE-210-length-20060-cov-23.206598_pt1 | contig 20060 bp, 13 predicted proteins | sample MGYA00520902_ERZ1022756 | MGnify/ENA primary metagenome ERZ1022756 (study PRJEB33162, sample SAMN09537601) | freshwater metagenome | isolation source: freshwater | place: Canada:Alberta | collected 2017-07 | study: EMG produced TPA metagenomics assembly of the...
CCCGCAGGCTCGGACGCAGACCGCATCGCCCGCGGCTTGCCGCCGCTGGGCCACGATGGCGATCTGTCCGAAGAACAAGAAAAGGCCCGCCGCGAAGCAGCAGGGATCAAGACCACCGTCCCCCCACGGGGGAAGAAAAAAGGTTAGCGCGGCAGGATCGGCAGCACCAGCGGGTCGCCGGTCAGGCTTTCCGATCCTTCCAGCAGCGCCAGCGCCTGCGACACGCACTTCTCCTGCCCTTCGTGCGTGACCATGGCGACCATCACCTCGCCATCGGCTTGACCGCGGCCTTGCTGGATCAGGCTTTCGATCGACACTGCGCCATCACGCATCGCGGCGGTGATTTCGGCGAGGACGCCGGGGCGGTCTTTCACCATGAAACGGATATAGGTGCGTTCGGTGCGGTGGCCGGGCTCGACTGGCGGCAGTGCGGCGAGCTGCGCGACGGGGATCGAGAATGGCGCACCCACTTCGTCGCGCGCGATGTCGATCAGGTCGGCGGCCACGGCGCTTGCTGTCGGCCCATCGCCTGCGCCTGCGCCCTGAAACAGGAGGCGACCGGAAAAATTGCCTTCGGCCACGACGGCGTTGGTCGGGCCGTCTACCGCGCTGAGGGGGTGGCCCTTGGCGACCAGACAGGGGCGCACGCGTTGCAGCAGGCGGGGGCCTTCGGGGGTGTCCTCGACATCGGCTTCACCGATCAGGCGGATGACGAAGCCCAGCGCATCGGCCTGTGCGATATCGGCGGCGCGCACCTGCGTGATTCCGTTCACCCGCACGCCGGCAAAATCGATCCGCGTGCCAAACCCGATCGCGGCAAGAATCGCCAGCTTGTGCGCTGCGTCAACGCCTTCGATATCGAAAGCCGGATCGGCCTCTGCAAAGCCCAACCTTTGGGCTTCGGCCAGCACGGCGGCGAAGTCCGCGCCGGTGGCTTCCATTTCGGACAGGATGTAATTGCAGGTGCCGTTGAGGATGCCGTAAACTTTGGTCAGCGCATTGGCGCTGGTTCCTTCGCGCAGGCCCTTGATGACCGGGATGCCGCCGCCCACCGCTGCTTCAAATTTAAGCGCCTTGCCTGCGGCTTCCGCCAGTCCGGCCAGTTCCAGCCCGTGATGGGCAATCATCGCTTTGTTGGCGGTGACAAGGCTCTTGCCCGCGCCAAAGGCCGCGCGCGAACAGGCGAGGGCCGGCCCGTCCGACCCGCCGACCAGTTCGACCACCACATCCACATCATCGCGCCGGGCCAGCGCGGTCATGTCATCTTCCCACGCGAAACGGGCGATATCGACGCCGCGATCCTTGCCGCGGTCGCGTGCCGAAACGGCAACCACTTCGATCCCGCGTCCGGCGCGTGCCGCGATTAATGCGCGATTGGTATCGAGCAGCCGGATCACGCCCGCGCCGACGGTGCCAAGACCGGCAATTGCAATGCGCAGGGGTTTGGGTGTGGCGTTATCGGTCAAGCGGCCCTCCATCGGTGACGCGAAGGGCGCTTAACCGTGCTGTCCCCGCGGTCAAGCGGGGATAAGTGGTGTTATGACTTAGTCGCTACCCGTTCGCATGGCCCCAAAGCGTCGCGCACGAAGGCATAATCGGACGCAGCCAAGCGGCGCTCCGCAGATTCGCGGGCGAGGTTGGCGTTGCTCGGCAACTGCGCGGGCAGGGTGCAGGCGAGCCGGAACCACCGCAGCGTTTCTGGTGCGGGTGGACGAGCAGCCGAATCGATGATTTCACCCCACGATACGCCCCATTGCGGGCGCTGACCTGGCCGGCGCAGTACCGTGATCGATACGGGCGAGCGGTTTTCGGTTGCCAGAAAAATCTGCGTTTCCGATTCGCCGGTCAATGTGCCCGGCACTGCGAGCGCGTCGCTGATTCCGGTGATGCGCGGCGGCACATTTGCGGCGTAAAGTTCCGTCAGGATCGGGCGCAGCCGCGCCTCAAGCGCGGGAGAATAGGCGATTTGCGCGCCGGGAGCGATCAGCTGCACTTCGCCTGTGCGGCCCGGAACGGTGCGCGCGAAAAGCAGAAATTCACGCTTTTTCAGCTTGGGCACCTTGCCTCTGCCATCCAGCGGCACGTCCACCAGATAGGCCAGGGTTCCGCCCACGCTGCTGCGTCCAGCAATCAGGGCAACCGTGTTGGCTTCGATATAAAGTCTTGCGAATCCAGCGGCCAGACCCGGTGCGCGATCCGGCTTTACCACGGTCTGGCGACGAATCTGTGCCCGCAAAACCAAATCCGCCGCGTCCGAAAGTGTCGCGAGGTCGGCATAAGTGGGCTCTGCGGCGGCTGCCGATGTGGATAAGGGAAGGGCCGGAGCCTGAGCTGCCACCGGCGTCATGGCCAGCGCACATAAAGTTATCGCCGGGCCGGCCATATAATTGAAAAATGGCATTAATTCACCTTTGACCTATAGCTTTGTTGCGCCCTGTCACGGCGCACCTTTCGCCTTGTTCTAGCACGGCTTCTTGCACATGCCTCGCAGTGAATTTGCGCTGAACCGCAAAAGCGTTTGATCGCTCTGGGGTTGCCCGTTAAAGCCCCTCTGACTGATTGCGCGGGACTGGGGACATGACCGCGTAGAAAGTGCAGGTTGCGTTCTGGGGGTGAGAGCCCACGACGTGCCAGCCGGAGGAAAATTCGGGCCACGCGTTTACCGCCGGCCCGGGTCTTCGTTCCCGGCGTGGGAGGACCGAAATTACCGGGATCCATCCGCCAGCCAGTATGGCCGGAGTTTGGGAAGTGTGCCGATCAGATGATCGGCGAGTATTTGGAGAGAAAGCGCTGGATGTCCTACGCTAGCCAACAACAAGGATTGACCGGGCCTAAGCTTGTGTCGCTGATCATCGCTCTGTCGATTGTCGGCCTCGTGGGCACGGGCATGGTCCTGTTCCTTGCCGTCGACGCCGTGAAGGAAATGGTCGAACGCGTGACCACCGTCAACGTCGAGGAAGAGCCGCCGCCACCCGAGGAAGAGCCGCCGCCGCCGGAAGATATGCCGGAGCCGACGTCTCCGCCGCCGCCGGTCACGCCGCCGCAGATGCTGAACATTGCGCCCAATCCGCCGCCGGTGGAAACGCGTCAGGACATTCCGCCGCCCGCGCCGACCAACACTCGGCCGACGACGATCCCGACTGCGCCTCCGGGGCCGCCGACGCCTCCGCGGGTGTCGAAGGCCCGCGGTGTGCAGCCCAAGGGCCAGCGCAGCTGGGCCGCGCGCATTCAGGAAAATTATCCGCGTCGCGCAGCGCAGGAAGAAATCGAAGGCACCGTCGGTGTGCGTGTGACCGTGACGGCCGATGGCCGGGCGACCAGTTGTTCCGTGACATCCTCCAGTGGGTCGAACATCCTTGATGATGCGGCCTGCAAGGACCTCGAACGTTACGGCCGGTTCGACCCCGCGCTCAATGATGACGGCGCCCCGATCAGCGCCGGTTGGTCGACCCGCATTACCTATAAGCTGAACTGACGGATCAATCGGGTTGGCAGCCCAGCGATGACTGGGCTGCCCGCTCTGTTAGGCAAAATTTTTCAAAAGGACTTTCGCAATGAACCTTTATCTTCTCGCTGCCGCTGCTGGCGAAGCTGCGCCCGAAAACAAGTTCGGCTTCGTCGAAGCCATGAAGGAAGGCGGCCCCGTCGCCTGGTCGATCCTCGCGATCATGGTCATCATGTCGGTTGGTTCGTTCTACATCATGTTCACCAAGCTGTTCGAACAGAACAAGGTGATGAAGCAGTACAACAACGTGACAAACCAGTTCTGGCGCACGTCGAGCCTCAAGGAAGGCGCGACCAAGCTCGAGAAGGACAGCCCGTGGCGCCAGCTGGCCGACGACGCTGTCAAGGCTCAGGAAGATCACGGCAAGATGACCGACAGCCTCGAATCGCATGATTACATGCACGGTTCGCTGCAGCGTTCAGAAGATTCGATCAACGCCGTGCTCTCGGGCGGTCTGTCGTTCCTCGCCACCGTTGGTGCGACCGCGCCGTTCGTTGGTCTGCTCGGCACCGTGATCGGGATTTACCGCGCGCTGATCAACATCGGCATCGCCGGTTCGGCTTCGATCGACAAGGTCGCCGGCCCCGTCGGTGAAGCGCTGATCATGACCGCCATCGGTCTGCTCGTCGCTGTGCCTGCTGTGTTCGCGTTCAACTGGCTGCAGTCGCGCAACCGTCGCATCGCGGCGATGCTCAACGGCTTCTCGACCGACCTGCTCGCCTACATGAACTCGAACGGCGCGGTGAAGCCGGCGGTGACGGCGGCTTCGGCTGCTGCGAAGCCTGCTGCAAAGCCGGCTGCCGCTCCGGCTGCGAAGGCCTAATCGTCATTGCCGCATGACGGCGGGAACGGGTTCGCCCGGTCCCGCCGCTGTCCGGCCAGCCACCCCAGCGGCGGCGAAACCGGGCAGGCATTTAAAGTCAAAGTTTTGACAGGCTAGGAATTCACAATGGCGATTTCTACGGGAGGCGGGGCCGAAACCCCCATGTCCGACATCAACACCACGCCGCTGGTGGACGTGATGCTGGTGCTCCTGATCATCTTCCTCATCGCGGTTCCGGTGGCGATCCAGACAATCGAGAAGCTGAAGATTCCGGTCTTCGAATCGCTCGAATCGAAGGACAAGGTCGAAAATCTGCTGATTACCGTCAGCTCGACCGATGATGCCGGTCGCAGTGCCGGGGAGCCGGGCTTTGCCGGTGCCTCGCGCAGCGGCGAATGCCGGATCTACATCAACAACATCACCCTGGTTGATTCGCAGGAACTGCAGGACAAGGCGTTCAAGCGGCTTGACGACATCGTGAAGCGCGCCGGTGGCCCCGAAGCGCTGATGGCGAACCCTGACCAGATCCCGCAGGTCCACATCCGCGGCGACGTAAACGCCCCGTGGAAGTGTGTGGCCGGTTCGATCTTCCGGGTGCAGTTGGCGGGCTATCCGATCGTCGGGTTCATCTCGAACCCGGTCGAACCGGGTATCTGATCGTACAAGCGAGTTTAAGGAGAAAACACCATGGGTATGTCTGGAGGCAAGCTCGACGGCGAGCCGATGATGGACATGAACATGACTCCGCTGATCGACGTTTTGCTCGTTCTGCTGATCATGTTCATCATCACCATCCCGGTCGCGACCCACTCGGTCGATATCGACCTTCCGCAGCCGACGCCGCAGGATAATCCGCCGCCGATCGATCCGGTGAAGAACAAGCTCGTTCTCACCCCGCAGGACCAGATCCTGTGGAATGGCACGGCCATCAGCGAAGGTCAGCTGGTGGAAACGCTTCGGCAGACCACCCAGATGCCGGTTGAGCCCGAACTGCAGTTCGAGCCTGAGGCGCAGGCCAGCTATGATCTGTCGGCCAAGGTGCTGCAGGACATCAAGGCATCGGGCGTGACCAAGTTCGGCTTTGTCGGCAACGACAAGTACCGCGACTTCGGCAAATAAGATCGGTTCAGGGGTGCCTCAGGGTGCCCTTTGACCCGTCCTAAAGGGGGCGCTGCGAGGTTTCGCGGCGCCCTTTTGGTTTTTTGTTACGGGTTCGCCGCGTCATTGTTTCACGTGAAACAGTTCGGGAACATCGGGTCGGTCTACTCGCCCTCCAACGGGTCATCCGGCCGCATCGCCGCGGCAATCAGCCCTTCGGCCTCGAGCAACAGTTCGTCATCGATGGCGCCCTGCGGCACGGCCTCACGCCCGATCATGGTCATCACCGGCACGGCCAGCGGTGAAACGCGATCAAGGGTGACGTGCACCAGCTCCCGCTCCGACCGTTCAAGCAAATCTGCCAACCGTCCCACATCCGTCATCCGCGCCCTCGCATCGGCCCATGCGGCTTCAATCAGGATGTGATCAGGCTCGTATTTGCGCAGCACGTCGTAGATTAGGTCGGTCGAGAAGGTGACCTGCTTGCCGGTCTTCTTCTGGCCGGGATGTTGGCGTTCAACCAACCCGCTGATCACCGCCACCTCTCGGAACGCCCGGCGCAGCAGGTGGCTTTCGGTTACCCACTGCATGAACTCGTCCGTCAGAATATCGGGCGACAACAGCGGGGCAGGGTCATCAACCGGCTTCAGCCCCCACACGGCGAGGCAATAATCATTGGCTACGAACCCGCCCGGCATCAGCCCACGATCCTCCATCCGCCGTGTGATCAGCATCCCCAGCGATTGGTTCGCGTTCCACCCTTCGAAGGTGTAATAAGTGGTGTAGTGCTTGCCGCCATGCGGGAAGCTTTCGACCAGCAACTCGCCCGGGGCGGGCAACCGCGAGCGGTAATCCTGCATTTCCAGCCATTCGCGCACATCATCGGGGAAACGACCCCAACCTGCGCGGTCCGCCAGCAGCCCCTGTACCCGCTGCGAAAGGTGCGTGGTCAGCGGCAGCCGCAGCCCACCATAGCTGGGGATGGTGGCGCTTTTCTTGGCCGCGCGGACCACCACATCCATGTCCTTCACCCCCTCCACCTCAAGGCTCAGGCCTGCAAAAAAGAAGGTGTCCCCAGGGGAAAGCTGGGCTGCAAACCGTTCCTCAACCTTGCCCAGACTGCGGCCGTTCTTGAACCGCACGGTCAACATTTCGCTATCGACGATGATCCCGGCGTTCATCCGGTGGCGCTGCGCCTGAGCCGGATGGGCGAGCCGCCAGACGCCGTCCTTGCCGCGGACAATTCGCTGGAACCGGTCATAGGCCTTCAGCGCATAGCCTCCGTTGGAAACGAAGTTCAGCACACGCTGGAACGTCGCCCGGTCCAGCCAGCTATAGGCAAGGCTGCTGCGCACCTCGTCCATCAACGCGTCTTCGTGGAACGGTGCGGCGCAGGCGCAGGCCATGACATGCTGGGCGAGCACATCGAGGCTGCCGGGGCGAAACGCCTCACCATCGCGTTGGCCTTCGTCCACGGCCTGCTTGGCAGCGATGGCTTCGAGGAATTCAAACCTGTTGCCCGGCACCAGCACCGCCCGGCTTGGCGTGTCGAGCCGATGGCCCGCGCGCCCGATCCTTTGCAGCAGCCGCGATGACCCCTTGGGCGCACCCATCTGCACCACCAGATCAATGTCCCCCCAGTCGATCCCCAGATCGAGGCTGGCGGTGCACACCAGCGCTCGCAATTCGCCCCGCGCCATTGCCTCTTCGACCTTGCGGCGCGATTCGGTCGAGAGGCTCCCGTGGTGGATGCCGATCGGCAGGTGATCCTCGTTGGCTTCCCACAGGCATTGGAAGATGAACTCGGCCAGGAAGCGCGTGTTTGTGAAGACCAGCGTGGTGCGATTGGCCTTGATCGCCTGCATCAGCTGCGGGATGGCCCAGCGCCCGGCGTGCCCGCCCCAGGGGATGCGCTCTTCGTTGGGGAGCAGGATTTCAACCTCGGGCTCGGCCCCTTCTTCGCCGATCACGAGGTCCGCGGCGGCGATCTCCCCATCCGCGCCCGATTGGGGCGCGAGCCATTCCTGAAAGTCGCGGGGGTTGGCCAGTGTGGCCGACAGCGCCACCCGCTGCGCCTGCGGAGCAAGCGCATGGAGCCGTGCCAGCGACAGCGCCAGAAGGTCGCCCCGCTTGTCGGTCGCAAAGGCGTGGACCTCGTCGATCACCACCCGTTTCAGCCCCGCGAACAGATCGGCACTTTCGGGGTAGGACAACAGCAGCGAGAGGCTTTCCGGAGTGGTCAGCAGGATGTGCGGCGGGCGTTCCCGCTGGCGTTTCTTGCGGTCCGACGGCGTGTCGCCGCTGCGGGTCTCGACCCGGATGGGCAGGCCGATGTCCTCGATCGGCGTCAGCAGGTTGCGCTTCACATCCTGCGCCAGCGCTTTCAGCGGCGAGATGTAGAGGGTGTGGAGGCCATCGGGCGGCGGCGCGTCACCGGCAAAGTCGCACAGCGTCGGCAGGAAGCCCGCCAAGGTCTTGCCCGCGCCCGTATCAGCGACCAGCAGAGCATGTGCGCCGGCGCGGGCCTTTTCCAGCATTGCCCACTGATGCCGCCGCACCCGCCAGCCCCGCCCGGCAAACCAATCGGCGATGGCGGACGGTAGAGGCGGTTGGGGCTGCGACGAGGCGGGAGCATCAGACACCGGCCCGATGTGGGCGCTCAGCCAGACTGAGGCAAGCGCAAGGGCGCTTACTCGCCTTCGCCCTCCACCGCTTCCGCGTCTTCAGCTTCCGCGGCAGATTCTTGGATGGCCTTCAGGTCATCGAGTTCGTAGCCCGTCAGCTCCGCAACCTTCGCCTGTTCGGCCGCCGACAGGTCGGCAAAAGCGCGCTGCTTGGGCAGATCGGCGGTCGCCTCGGCCATCTTCTGCTCCACCTCGGCGAAACTGCCCATCATCTGTGGGAGCGCTTCCATCGACACGCTGATGATCCGCGGATCGCTCGACATGGTGAAGCTCTTGCGGGCATAGGCAGTGCCGATATCGGTCTGGAAGAAGGCTTCGATCCCATCGAGTTCGGTCTGGCTGAAATGGATCGCGTAAAGCTCGGACATGGCCTTGCGCATCGAGGGTTCCATCACCGTCATCAGATCGCGCATCACGCCCGGCATCACCGCCGCCTCACGCGTCTGACGTTCGGCATGGGCGGGATCGAACAGCGCTGCGAGTTCGGCGGTCTGTTCCGGGGTGAGATCGAGCTCGCTGCGTTCAAGTCCGATGCCCTTGATCACCGCGGTAATGGCCGAGGTGTCGGCCGCCGCCATCATCGGGCCCATCAGCTTGTCGAACATCGAACCCATCAATTCGCCCAAGGTGCCTTCGGGGATCATCCGCGTGATGATGCGCTGTGCCTGCGGCAGGCGGGTCTCCTGTTCGGGGGTGAGGGGTTCTGCCGGGAACATCTGGCCGAGCATGGCCATCGCCTGATCGATCTCCTCCGGGCTCTCCTGCGCCAGCAGCGGCTGGGGTGTGAGGGCCAAGGCGGTGAGTGCGGCGGTGCCGATAAAAAGGCGGCGAATCATGCTGTTGCTCTCCCTGCGGTTTCAGGGAGCACCTTGCCCCGCTTTGCGCGCAGATCAAAGCGGCTTGCGTATCACGGTCCTAATGGCCCACGCTCTCCCCGCGTTCGAGCCCCGAGGCGCCAAGCTGCGCATCGATCTGCGCAAGCAGCCGTTCGAGGCCCGCTTCGCTGTCGCTCTCGGCGCGGGCGACCAGTACGTCCTGCGTGTTCGATGCGCGCAGCAGCCACCATCCGTCGGCGGTGTTGACCCGCACGCCATCGGTCGCATCGACGCTTTCGACATCGGGGCCGGGGCTATTGGTGAGCCGCCCGGCGATTTCATTCATTGCAGCGAATTTGCGTGCCTCGTCCACCTGGAAGCGCATTTCCGGGGTGTTGAGCATCGCCGGGATCGCGCCGCGCAATTCTGTCACCGATTTGCCAAGCCGCGCCGAGGCAGCAAGCAGGCGGACGCCGGCGTAAAGCGCATCATCGAAGCCGTAGTAATCATCGGCGAAGAACACGTGGCCGCTCATCTCGCCGGCCAGCGGCGCGCCAGTTTCCTTCATTTTGGACTTGATCAGCGAGTGGCCGGTCTTCCACATCAGCGGCGTCCCGCCGAGTTCCGTCACCCGGTCAAACAGCGCGCGGCTGGCCTTCACATCGGCGATAACCGTTGCGCCGGGGTGGGTTTTCAGCACATCTTCGGCGTAGATCATCAGCAGCTGATCGCCCCAGATCACCCGGCCTTGGCCGTCGATCGCACCGATCCGGTCACCGTCGCCGTCAAAAGCTACTCCGAAGTCGAGGTTCTTGTCGGCGACGAGCTTGCGCAAGTCAGCCAGGTTGGCCTCGACAGTCGGGTCAGGATGATGGTTGGGAAAATGTCCGTCAACTTCGGTAAACAGAAGATGGTGTTCCCCCGGCAGGCGGGCAGCAAGGGCTTCGAGAGCGGGGCCAGCAGCGCCGTTACCCGCATCCCAGCCGACGCGCAGACCTTCAAGCTTGCTAAGGTCGATACCGGCCAATCCCTCGAGCAGGCGCTCGATATACTCGCCCATGACATCCCGCGTGGTGACTTCACCCGCGCCGCTGGCGAACGCCCCATCTGCTGCCAGCTTCCCGAGCTTCTGGATATCGGCGCCGAAGAACGGGCGTCCAAGAAATACCATCTTGAAGCCATTGTAATTGGGGGGATTGTGGCTGCCAGTTATCTGAATGCCGCCATCAACCTGTTCGGCTGAGGCTTCGGCGTAATACAGCATCGGGGTCGCGCTCATGCCGATCCGCACGACATCGCACCCGCTCGCCGTTAACCCTTCGACCAGCGCGTGTTCGAGCATGGGCGAACTGACGCGCCCGTCGTAACCCACCGCCACGGTCTTGCCCCCCGCTTCGCGCAGAAGCGTGCCGAACGCCCGGCCAATTGCGCGTGCATCGTCCGCACCCAGAGTCTCGCCGATGATGCCGCGGATGTCATATTCGCGCAGGACGGTGGAGTGGAACTGGTGTTGCATGACAAAAGGCTTTCCTTGCCGCTTCGGTTGGCAGCGGACTGGTGCATTATATGGGCCATCGGGAAGCCGCTGGAGCATTCGGCTGCACAGCCCATGCCTATGGCTTCACGAAGTTTTTACCCGTTTGACAAACCCGTGCCGCGCGATTGTGTCAATCCCGCGAGAGGCCCGTTCAGGTTTCAACCGTCCGCCCCGTCGCGCGGCGAAGGCAGTTCGTCGAGAAGCAAGTCACGCGCCGCATTCGCCTCCTGCATCGCGGCGTTGGTACCGCCCCGATCCGGATGGACCAGCGCCGTCAGGCGGCGATGCGCGGCGATGATTTCGTCGCGCCCGGCGCCTGTCTCGATCCCTAGCAACTTGCGCGCACGCGCTGCCGCCTGCGAGCGGGTAGACGCGAGCCGCAGGAATTCCCACGGCCACTTGCCGAAAGCCCAGCGGCAGACCGCGCAGACCACCGTGATCAGGATGAGCGCCCTGATCATCAGGCCAGTTCCATCTCGCCCTGCCCACGGCCAAAGGCAGGCAGGCCCAGCGCCTTGATCAGCGCGCGCAGTTCCTGCCGGGCGACAAGATGGCTGGTGCCCAGTTCGCCCAGATGCCCCTTGTCAAGCAGCGTCAGTCCGGACGGGAACAGTTCGCGGTAGATCACGCGTTCGGACAGCCCCTGCGTTACCCGGAAACCGACCCGCTTGGCCATCTCGGTCAAGGCCTTTTGCAAGCGAGCCTGGTTGCGCGCTTCTACGTGGCCGGTGCGGTTGCGCACCACTAACCAGTCCATTTCCGGGCGCTGCTGTTCGATGGTCATGCGGCTACGTTTCAGCCGCGCTTCCCAGATCAGTTCGGCAAAGAAGGACAGCTTCCGGACCTTGAAGGTTTCGGCATCAACCTGACCGATGAGGTCGAAATCAACGAAGCTGTCGTTCATTGGGGTGACCAGCGTATCAGCGTGCTCGATCGCGGTGCGGGCAAAGGGATCGTCGCGGCCCGGATTGTCGATGATCAGGAAATCGCAAGCAGCCTCCAGCCGCCGGATCATGCCCATCAGATCACCGGTGCTGTTGCCATAGAACACTTCGCAATCCGGCGTCGGCAGTGTCAGGCCACGTTTCTCCAACGTTGTCTGCCGGTTCTCCACGTAGCGGTGCATGGTGCGTTGGCGCGGATCGAGGTCGATCGAGGCGACCCGCGCGCCGAGATAAGACAGCGCTACTGCAACATGGACGGCTGTGGTCGATTTGCCGGTGCCGCCTTTCTCGTTGGCGAACACGATCCGGTGGGCCTGCCCCTTACGCAAGGCGCGGGGGGCCATCACGGGTTTGGGGGGCGGGGCGGACGGCATGGCGGTTCTTTCGCGGCAGCCAGTCGCGCCGATGCAAAAACGGCGGCGCGGGCGGCTTGAAATAGGACAGTAAGCGCCGCTAGGGCGTGGTATTGCGTCTATCCTTGGAGGCCCGGCGGTGCAAACGGTCAAAACGCTGCAAATGTTGAGAACCGCTTTGGCGCAGCTGCGGGCAGATGGCGCAACCATTGCGCTGGTGCCGACTATGGGCGCGCTGCACGAAGGGCATCTGACGCTGGTGCGCCGTGCGCGGGCCGAAGCCGATCACGTGGTCGCGTCGATCTTCGTGAACCCCAAACAGTTCGGCGCGAACGAGGATCTGGACGCCTATCCGCGCCAGCTGGCCGATGATGCGGCGATGCTGGAGGCCGAAGGCACCGCATTGTTGTGGGCGCCAGGGGTGGAGGCGATGTATCCGCCGGGCTTCGTGACCAATATCAGTGTGGCCGGTGTGAGCGCCGGCCTGTGCGGTGCGGCGCGCCCCGGCCATTTCGACGGGGTGGCGACGGTTGTCTGCAAGCTGTTCAATCAGGTTGCGCCCGATTTGGCGTTCTTCGGGGAGAAGGACTTCCAGCAGCTCGCCGTGATCCGGGCAATGGCGCGCGATCTTGATTTGATCCGGCCCCATGCTGACAACATCATCGGCGTGCCGACCGTGCGCGAGACGGACGGTTTGGCGATGAGCAGCCGCAACCGCTACCTCTCCCCCGATCAGCGCGCCGCCGCCGCGGCCTTGCCCCGCGCGATGCGCGCCGCAATTGCCGCAATTGAAGGCGGCGCTGATGTGGCGGCTTCGCTGGCGGGATTGCAGGCAGGGATTATCGCGGCCGGTTTTGCCAGCGCCGATTATGTGGTGCTGGCCGATACCATCACGCTCGCGCCGCTTGCCGAGCTCGGCGATGCGCCAGCCCGGCTGCTGGTCGCTGCCCGCATCGGTGGCACGCGGCTGATCGACAACATGGCCGTGACCCGTGCGGTTGCCTGAACTGCCAAAACGGCGTTGACCTGCCCGCGCCATCGGTGGCATGGGGCCGTTTCAGGAGCCACGCGGGTATAGCTTAGTGGTAAAGCTCCAGCCTTCCAAGCTGGCTATGCGGGTTCGATTCCCGCTACCCGCTCCATTTTCCTGACCCGAACAAGAACGCTGCACCAGTAATAAATGCAGCCTCTGCCGCTGCCTATTGCACCTGCGCGCGGAAGCGAATTGTGAAGTTTGGTTGGGCGGTGGCGCTGGTGGTGCCGGCCAGGCTGCCGGCCGGTGTGATGCGGATGCCCCGCACGTTGGGATCAAAGCTGCCGACCGGCACATAAGTGTAGGGTGTCACCCCACCCGCTGCCGATGAGAACCGCACCATTGTAGCCGCATTGAAGGCGGTCAGTCCGCTGCTTGGCGTTCCGTTGGTAAAGGTCACCGGCGTTCCCACAGCGAAGGCCATGTTCGGCGGCATGACGTCGAGAATGGCCAGCGTACCTGCTTCCACCGCCACGGTTCCGGCGTTGCGCACTGTGATCGCATATTCAACGATCGCGCCTGGGATGAGCTTGGGATTGGTGGTGCCGTTGACCGGATCGGAAATGACCATGCTGGTCTTGTCGATCACCAGCGCCGCTGTTGCTTGGCGGGAGTTGGTGATGACGCAGGTGACAGCATCGCCAAGGCTCAGCGTAATCGCTCCGCCGACGGCCGATGGCAGCGCCGTGGTTGATCCGGGGGCGGCGTTGGTGCAGACCATTGTCGCGGTGTAATTTCCAAGCACTGTGGTGCCTGCGGCCACTTCGTCCACCGTATACGCCTGCCCGGTCACCACTTGGACAAGGTTGGTGTCGCCCGCCGTCACCGTGTTGCCGCTGCCGGTCGTCGTCGAAGATGCGACCACTGTGGTGCCGTTCATGATCCGCGTGGTGAACTGGTCGGTAGCGAACCTGCGCAACGTTCCCATCGCCTTGCTCACCCTGAGCCGCGGCAGCGCGCCTAGCGTGTAGGTGCACAGCAGCGATTCCCCGAATTGCAGCTGCCCGATGCTGGTGTTCGTCGTTACCAGGTTGTTCGGTAGGGTGCTGCGGGTCGGGCCGGATGTGTTCACGCAACTCAGGCTAGCCGGATAGGTGGGGAGGGTGCTGACGCTGCCTCCCGCCATCACCACTCGCAGGGTCAAGGGGACGCCCGCCGACATGCTGAGCGGCGCGGTGCTGAACGGACCGTTGGTGGTGCCGCTGGTCACGCCGCTGCTGATCGCGGCGTTGGTGGCGGTTGAGGCGACCTGGAACTGGAACTGGTCGGCGGCATTGGCGCGAAGTCCAAGGATCTGCGTCTGAAGCCGGATCGTCGCAAAACGGATCGCGAACATCACCCCTTGGAGGCCGCCGGACTGGGTTTCCACCGTCACGCTGGTCGGGCTGTTGCTGCCGATGATATAGGCGCCCACCGTCCCCGGCGTGCCGCTGACCGTGACGTTGCTGGTGCCCACGCCAGCAATCGGCGGGAAGACGGATCCGCTGATCGGCGGGACGGAATCCAGCAATTGCCACGCCCCGCCGTTGGTCGACATCCGCAGCGCCTCGCTATCATTGCTGGATTCGGCGTCGGCCACGACAAAGGAATAGACGGTCACGCCGCCGCCTGCCGGCGGGCTCACGGTGATATTGGAGATCGCGATGCGGCTGGTGCCGGACTGCGCCGAATAAAGCACGGGCCGCCCGGGAATGCCGATGAAGGCGCTGTTGCCGACTGCAGCGCCGCTCCACGATGGTGCGATCACCGCGTTATAGGCCGGGGCGGTGCCGGTGACCCGGGCGTTGAAACTCAGCACGGATCCATCGGGCAGGGTGAAGGTCATGTTCTGACCCGTTGTGCTGCGCGCGGTGGTATCGTTGTAATTACCAAGGTTAAGCCAGCAATAGGTTTGCCAGCTGGCGGGGGCGGTGCCTTGCGTGGTCGCCTGGGCACAGTTCTGGGCCTGCGCCGCCGGGCTCCACATCAGCCCGCCGACCAACAGCATCAGCGCAAAAAATTTGCGCACCATCGTCCCGCTTCCCATCATGCTGCGGGCATAGGAAATCATGGTAAACATGCGGTTAGCAATACGGTTTTGAAAGACTGCGGCCATCATCACCGCCCCAGCCCGAGAAAGCCGAAGCTGTCGGCGTCGATCATCATGCGAATGGCAGCGAACGCGCCCTGATTGGTGTTGCGGGCCGGCCCGAAATCGCCGTCGCGGAAGCCTTCGATATTGTAGCCGACGGTCAGCAGCATCCCTTTGACCGGCACCACGCCGACCGTCGGGCCGTAGGAGAAGTTGACGGTTTCATCGTCGATATTGCCGCGCACCGTGCTGCTGGCGCCAATCTCGATGCGTTCTCCGATCCCGATGCGTGCGTCGCCGCCGACCAGCACTGATGTGCCGGTAAATTCGGTGCCTTCAAAGGCATCGAGATTGTGGCGCGCGCCAAGGAACAGCGCGAATTCGTCACGGCGCACTTCGGCCCCGTCCACCTTGCCGCGCGGACTAAGATTGCTCGACAGGCTGGCGACCACCCGGCGGGCGGTGGCGTCGCCATCGACGGTCAGCGCGGTGCGCCCTGCGCCGCCCGCTCCGCCGATTTCGCCCGCAACCGCGCCGGTGATAGCGTCGCTGCGATATTCGAGCCGGCCGAGCATCGCCAGCGGGGAGTTATCTGGGCGGTGAGCAAAGGCGATGCTGGCGTCGATGATTTCGGCGGTTGCGCCGCCGACGGTTTCGGAATGGGTCCAGGTCAGGCCCGATCCGACCAGGCTGCCTTCGCCAAGCTGGCGGATCGCGCCAAACAGCGCGCCCTTGCGGTCGGCGGTTTCGCCATCCCGCATTTCGCCGCGGGCGGTGACGCTCCAGCGGTTCTTGCGCCAAGCAGCGCCTAAGGTGACAGCCGTGAAATCTTCAAACTGCTGGCCGCCGGTGATCTGGCCGCCGCTGGCAGCAGGCTGAGCGGGGTTGATGAGGCCGGCCGTGCGCGGAATTCCGCCCAGCGTGCGGTTGCCATCGACGGTCGCATCTACGGTCAGCTCAGGGCTGACCTGCAAGGTCTGTGAGACCCCGAAGGCGGCGAAGCTGCGTTCGCCGTTTTCGCCGATGGTTTCCTGACCTAGCGTGGTGGTGACTTGTCCGCCCTGCCAAGGCGCGACTTCGATCCCGCCGCGCAATTGGCGCGCGTCCAAGGTGCTGCCATCGGCCACTTCATAGCTGCCGACCAGCCGGATGTCCTGCGTCACGGCGTAACGCAGCCCCAGCCGGTGGCGCGCGGGTAGATCGAGGCTTTCAGCCTTGGCCAACGCGATTGCGGTGCTGGCCGATACTTCAAGCTTGTTGCCCATTAGGCGCTGCATCGCGCCCACTTCCAGCACGGTCGAGGCCGCGGTTGCGCCATCGGCCAGCCGGTCGTTGAAATGGGTCACGCCAAGGCGCAGATCGCCGTTCTGCCTGGTGAGCACCAACTGCCCTTGTGCGGCGCGGCGGCGGCTGGGATCGGACAGGCTTTCGTCCTGCCACAGGCTGGTCATGAAGCTGAGATCGGTTTTGATCAGCACGCGACCGTCCACACCCACCTTGCGGCGGCCACGTTCGGCTGCGTTCTGTTGGCCGATGCCGTAATCGGCATCGATTTCGCGGGCATAGGCGACCAAATCGACCGTGCCGGTCTGGTGCTGCACTTCGGCAATCCATCCGGTGGACTGGTCACCGTCGTTGCCGCTAACGCCGACTTCAGCGCGGATTTCGGTGTTGGCGCTGACCTGGGCGAGCAGATCGACAGCGCCGATATGGATGCGCTGGGTCTGGCCGTTGCGGCCCTCCACACCTGCATCTGTGATCGCGGTGGCGCCAATGCGGACGCGGCCATCTTCGCTGGTCCAGTCGGCGCGCGCGCCAGCGTTTAGTTCAGCCTCGCCCGCGCCGTCGGTTTCAAATTCGATGACGATGAATTGCGGGTTGAGGTTTTCATCGCGGCTCAGGACTGGTGCGGCAAAGCTGATCGTGCCCGACAACAGGTCAATATCGTAATCGGTGAAGCGGGTCAGCACACGGCTGGACACGATCAGTTCGGAGCGGAAGCGGTCGCGCACTTCGATGGTGACGCGTTCCGAATTGGCAAGGATGCGGCGGCTGGACAGGCTGTAAGGGCCGGAAATGCCCTGACCCTGGATTTCCTGACGTTGGAACCGGCTGGCGATATCTGCGGCAAAGCCCTGCGCCTTGACCCGGCCGACGCGCGCTTCGGCCATCACGCCGGTTGCGGTGCGGTTGTAATTGGCAAGCCGGGTCTGGTTGAAGGCGGTCTGGAAGTCGCCATACAGCGCGTAGAATGTCGCGGTTTCGATGCGGACATACAGCTTTTCACGGCTGGCGGCATCGAACTGCCGCGCCGAGGCATCGCCGAACACGGTGTAATAGGCTGCCGGATCGATCGCTCCCAATGCGCGCTGGTCTTCGCGCTGCTTGGCGCTGTCATAAGCGAGGGTGAGCAGATATTTGCCCAGCACGCGGCCTTTGGCATACAGCGCGACGCGCGCATCATCGCCCAGATCGCTGTCGAACTGACCCGCGCGCTCCATATTGTCCGCAACAGAACGGGCACCGACGGTGCCCTCGGCCAGACCGATCACAGTCCATTCGATGTCGCCCGGTTCGACCCATGCTTCCAGTTCCTGACGGCGGGTAATCTCGCCATCATCGAAGGCGAAGGCGAGCCGCAGTGAGCCGCTGACCATGGTCGGGGCGAGGGCGATCTTGGCGATGCCTTCGGTGCCTTCAACCACCCAGCGCGCGGCCATCGGGGTGGTGCCAGTCAGCTGGTTCAACTGCTGACGATCCATCTGCTCGGCGCTTTGGTAAGGAGCGTTGAGAGTAAAGTTGCCCGAGATGCCTTCGCGCAAGGGGCGGCCATTGCGGTCCAGCACGCGAATTGCCACCACCGGGCGGGTGCGGCCATCGGCGACCAGCTGCGATTGCTGGGGCAGGAATTCGACCTTGGCGGGCGCGCGGGTGAAAAACACTTCCCGAGTGAAAGTCTTGGACACTTCGCCAAAGGAGTTGATGATCCGCGCTTCAAGCATGGTGCGGTCGGTCGGCAAGTGCACGCCGCGCCACTGGCTGACGGCCCACTTGCCGCGCTCCGGCGTTTCCACCCCATCGAAGGCGAGCGGATCGACCGGCTTGCCATCGACCAGCAGTTCAACTGTCTGACCGCGGCGATGGCGGATGGCGACTCGAATGGCAGGGGCGCGCGGGTTGGCGTCGATGGTAGGCGAAAGAAAGCCGTCCTCACCATCGCCAACCGACAGGACATCGGCGACCGCTGCGCCGGCATCGGCGGGCGCATCCGTGGGCGCGGCTTCGGGCGCGGCAGTTTCACCAGCGTTCTCGGCGGTCACGGCGGGCATTGCGCCTTCCGGCACGAGGGCATGGAAATCTGCGACCACCAGGCTGCCGCCTTGGCCCACTGCAAAGCGCGAAAAATCGCTGCCAGCGCTGCGGGTGGAGGCGGTGCAATCGGCCATGCGCGCGCCTTCGGGCAGGGTCATGCGGGCGACCTGCACTACATGGGTGCCAGGCACGACGCCTTCGAAGTGGTAGCGGCCATCGGAATCGGTGACCGCGAAGCTGCCGTCTTCCAGCATCATTCGTACGCCAGCGATCCCGCGGCGTTTGGCTTCAGGCAGGGTGCAGTCGCCGGCAGTGATGCGGCCGATGATGGTCATGCGGTCGGCAATCCCTTCGCGCAGCAGGTCGACTGCCGCGCTGGCCCGCGAAGTCCGGCCCAGCGCGTCGCCGACCAGCGCATCATTGACCACCCGGCCCGCAGGTGCATCGGGGCGCACGCTCATCGCATAGGTGACGCGGGCGGTTGCGCCTGCGGCCAGATCGCCGATCGCGATGGTCAGCACGCGGCCATCGGGCGAAATGGTCGTCGTCCCTTGCGGTGCGGGAGCGCCGTTCACGCGGAGCGAATCCGCCCGTAGCCGCAACCAGGGGGAAGGGGTGTCGGTTAGCGTCACGGTGCGGCGCACGCGGCCTGCATCGGTGTTGCCGATGGTGACGGTGTAGAACACCACGTCGCCGGGCGCAGCCTGCGCGCGTGAAGCCGTCTTGGCGATCACCAAATCCTGCGCCGGAAGGTCGACTGGCAGGTCGACTTCGAAGGGTATCGGATTGTCGAGAACGAAGACATCGCCGAACGATCCTTCGCGGATCACATAGGGGCGGCCATTGGCGCGGGTGACCCGGGCCAGAAGATCGCGCGGGGCGGCTGACGGCGCGGTGTAAGGTGCAGGCGGTTCGACCAGCAGGCGGAAACGGCCTTGTGTGGTCAGCGGAAACCAGAATTCGCCCGGGCCCATCGGCACGCTGCGGCCTGCGCCGTCGACAATTGGCTGACCTGAAATGACGTTGGAAGGCCATGGCGTGACGCCGTCTTCTGCAAACACGGTTGCAGCAGCGCCGGTATCGGCATCGACCAGGCTGACCCGCGCGCCATCCACGGCGGCACCGGTTTCGCTGTCGAACACCACGCCGAACGGATCGACCAGCACGATCACGTCGGCAGAGATCATAATGGCATCGCTGCCCGGCGTCATCCCGGCGATGGTGATGCGCGACTCTGGCCCCACGCTCAGACGGCAATCCGCCTGCACCAGCGGCGGGGGTAAGCGCTGGGTATCGATTACTCCGCCGAATATGCCACTGTCGGGGGCGGTTTCGAACACCGTCATCGTTTCGCGGTCGCCTTCGACGGTGGTCAGCACCACGGTCAGGCTCTCGACGGCAGTGGGGCTGCGGTTTGCCGCCAGAGCGGTGATCTGGAAGAACAGCGGCTCGCCGCCCTGTATCTGATCGGTCGGCTGCACGCGGGCGGTGGCGAGCGATGACAGGGCAGGGCCGCCGGGCGTAGTGCTGGCGGTGCCGGTGCTCGATATGCTTTGGACAGTTCCGGTCGCAGCCCCGCATCGCGGCGTGCGATAGACCAAATCCGATCCTGTGCCGGGCGCGCGGCGGAACACGCTTATGGAGGGCGGTGTCGGCGGAAGCGTGCGGACATCGAAGCGCACCGGATTGCTGGCAACCCGCTGGCGTGAACCGTTGGCATCCCAGCTGGCTTCGGCAATATTTGTGACGGTGCGCAGTGATTCACCGCCTGAGGTCTGGGCGTGAACCCCCTCTTGCAACGCGCCAAACGGCAGCAGCACTGCAAGCAGTGCCGCTGTCACGCGCCGCAAGGAGGGGGAAACACACAAGACCAGGTTCCTGATCG
>ERZ1022756.211-NODE-211-length-19874-cov-9.729250_pt1 | contig 19874 bp, 20 predicted proteins | sample MGYA00520902_ERZ1022756 | MGnify/ENA primary metagenome ERZ1022756 (study PRJEB33162, sample SAMN09537601) | freshwater metagenome | isolation source: freshwater | place: Canada:Alberta | collected 2017-07 | study: EMG produced TPA metagenomics assembly of the...
TCGCCCGTCTGCCGGGTCGCACGCGCCCGGATGAGGTGGTGCTCTACACAGCGCACTGGGACCATCTCGGCCGGTGCGAGGCGAATGCCGCAGGTGACGACATCTGCAACGGCGCTATCGACAATGCCACCGGCACCGCCGGCCTTGTTGCGCTGGCCGAAGCACATGTCCGTGCCGGCGCGCCCGATCGCAGTCTCGTCTTCCTCGCTGTGACGGCGGAAGAAAGCGGCCTTCTGGGTTCCGCCTATTATGCCGCCAACCCCGTATTCCCGCTTTCGCAGACAGTCGGCGGGGTGAATATGGATGCCCTGACCGGCACCGGCCCGTCGCGCGACGTGATCGTCATTGGCAATGGCAAGAGCGAGCTTGAAACCTATCTCGAACAGGCAGCAACGGCCGATGGCCGGGTACTGACCAACGAACCCACGCCTGAGAAGGGCTTCTACTACCGCTCCGACCATTTCAGCCTGGCAAAGCTGGGCGTGCCGATGATCTATTTCGACGGTGGCGAGGATCTGTTGAACGGTGGCCCTGAGGCAGGGCGGGCATGGTCCGAGCAATATACTCGCGATTGGTACCATGGGCCGGAGGACGAGATTTCGATCATCACCGACTGGAGCGGGATGATGGCCGACCTCCGCCTTTACTATGTCGTGGGCCGATCGCTGGCGATGAGCAATGAATGGCCCAACTGGAACGAAGGCGACGAATTCCGCGCCATCCGTGACCGCAGCCGCGCAAGCCGCTGAACCATGCCCTCCCCCCTACCCGAATGGGCGCCGCATGAGCGGCTGTGGATCGGCTATCCGGCGCTGCGCCATGAATGGGGCGCGGCGTTTGACCGCGCGCGCGAGCAGATCGCGGCATTCGCCTCCGCCGTGGCCGATGGCGGCGCGGGCGAAACGGTAACGCTGGTCTGCAACAGCGAAGGCGATGCGGCGCTGGCACGCGACCAAGTGGAAAGCACGGTCGAGGTCATCGTTGAACCGCTGGGCGACGTTTGGCTGCGCGATACAGCGCCGGTCATCACCGGAACGGGTGCTGACCGGCGTGCAGCGGATTTCGCCTTCAACGGGTGGGGCGGCAAATATCTGATGCCCGGTGATGTCGACATCGGCGCGCGGCTAGCGGCGCGCTATGGCTTCCCGCGTGATGCGCACAGCCTGGTGCTCGAAGGCGGTGCAATCGACTGGGACGGCGCGGGTCTCCTTGTCACCACCGAACAGTGTTTGCTCAACCCCAACCGCAACGCGGGGCTGGGACATGGCGAGGCGGAGCGCATTCTCCATGACGCCCTCGGCTTTACGCGCACTTTGTGGCTCGGTGACGGCTTGCTCAATGACCATACCGACGGGCACGTCGACAATCTGGCGCGCTGGGTAGCGCCGGGCCTGCTGCTGCTGCCCGAGCCGAGCGGGACTGACGATCCCAATGCCGACGTCTATCGCGATGCCCTGAACCGCGCCGAAGGCTTCGGCGTCGACATCGTCACCATCCCCTCGCCCGGCCGGATCGAAATGGACGGCGAGCCGGTGCCGGCAAGCTACATGAACTTCCTCATCGCCAACCGCATTATCGCCATGCCCGCCTATGGCAGCACATGGGATGATGCCGCTGCGGATGTGCTGGCCGGGCTATTCCCCGACCGGCGCATCATTCCCCTGCCCTCTGACGCGATCCTGGCGGGCGGCGGCAGCTTCCATTGCACCAGCCAGCAGGTGCCTGCATAACCTCCCCGAAAAACGGGGAGATGACCATGGCCAACTGGTGGGACCGGCATGTCGCGCCGCGGATGATCCGCCTGTGCTGCGCGCAGCCGCAGGTGATGAAGGCACGCAGCCATGTCGTCCCGCTCGCGCAAGGACGCGTGTTCGAACTCGGCTGCGGCGGGGGCATCAATCTGGACTTCTATGATCCGGCCAAGGTCACGCACCTCTCCGGCATAGACCCGACGCCGCTGCTGCTAGAGGACAGCCGCCGCAAAGTGGCAGAGCGCGGCATTGCGGCCGATATCCGCGAAGGGGTGGGAGAAGACATCCCCTTCGCAAGCGACAGTTTTGATACCGTCGTCACCACCTTCACCCTCTGTTCGGTCGCCGAGCCGGAGCGGGTGCTCGCAGAACTCAAGCGCGTGCTGAAACCCGGCGGCACTGCCATATTTCTGGAGCATGGCCGGGCGCCGGACGAAGGCGTCCGCCGCTGGCAGAACCGTATCGACCCCATCTGGTCGCGCCTGTCAGGGGGATGCCACCTCACCCGCCCGATAGCGGACGCTTATGAAGGCGCAGGCTTTGCCACAAACCGCATGGGCAGCCGCTACATGCCGGGCACGCCGCGCCCGGTCGGCTGGATCGAATGGGGCGTGGCGACCAGCTGATCGGATCAACCGTCAGGAATCCGGTTCGCCGTCCTCTTCGGAAATCAGACGATTATCGCCCTCCACCCGCCAGTGACCCGGGTAGAGGCCATGGGCGACGCTGACGCGTTCATCGAACACGAAACATTCGCCCTGCCAGCGGCTCTGCTCCGCGGGAACCTGTTCGAGATAGGCGAGGATGCCGCCATCGAGGTGGAGCACATCTTGCACGCCCTGTGACTTGAGGAAGGCGGTCGATTTCTCGCAGCGGATGCCGCCGGTGCAGAACATAGCGATGCGCTTGCCGGCAAATGCATCGGCATGATCGCGCCACCAGTCGGGAAATTCGCCAAAGCTGCGCGTGCCGGGGTCGATCGCGCCGGCAAAGCTGCCGATCGCGACCTCATAGGCATTGCGCGTGTCGATAAGGACAGTGTCCGGATCATCGACCAACGTGTTCCAGTCGGCCGGGGCAACGCGGGTGCCTGCATTACTGGCAGGATCAAGGCCGGGAACGCCGAGGGTGACGATCTCCCGCTTCAACCGCAGTTTCAGCCGCTCAAAGGGATGGTCGTCCGCACGGGCGAATTTGGCCGACAGCTGGCCACAGCCGGGCAGCGCACGAATGTGGTCAACAACCGCATCGATAGCGGCATCGCTGCCGGAAATAGTGCCGTTGATACCCTCCGGCGCGAACAAGAGCGTGCCGCGCACGCCGCCGTCCGCACATAAGGGGCGAAGTCCATCACGCACCGCTGCCGGATCGTCGAACGGCGCGAAGCAATAGAGCGCCGCGATGCGCAGGCTCATCGGGCGTCCTTTGCCCCTTCAGCGACGGCAGCTTCAGCAGCGGCGGCTTCGGCAGCGGCAGCTTCGCGTGCTTCCTTTTCGGCCTGCACCGCCTTTTTCATTTCCGCGCGCGGCCCTGCATTGATCACGCCGCCCCAACCCGCGAGCACGGCGAGGATCACGGCAATGACGATGCCAACACGAACGAGAAGCTGCCTTTTTTCCATCACCCCGCCGCTTTGGCCTTTTGCCGCCAGGCATGCAACAGCGGTTCGGTGTAACCCGACGGCTGCTCAACACCCTTGAAGATGAGATCGCGCGCTGCGTTCATGGCAATGCTGTCAGGGTCGAGCTTGCGATAGAGCGGGTCACCGGCGTTCTGCGCGTCGACCTTTGCCGCCATCCGCGCGAGCGCTGCATCAACCTGTTCAGGCGTGCAGACCCCGTGGAGGAGCCAGTTGGCCAGCGCCTGCGAACTGATACGCAGCGTCGCCCGGTCCTCCATCAGGCCAATGTCATTGATATCCGGCACCTTGGAACAGCCAACGCCCTGATCGATCCAGCGCACGACATAGCCCAATATGCCCTGGCAATTATTGTCGAGCTCACGCCGGACTTCCTCTTCGGTCCAGTTGCGGCCCTGCGCCACCGGAATGGCGAGCAGGCGGTCGAGCGCTGGCGGGGCTTCTCCGGCAAGCTCGCGCTGGCGGGCGAACACGTCCACCGCATGATAGTGCATGGCGTGCAGCGTCGCGGCGGTCGGGCTTGGGACCCAGGCGGTGTTGGCGCCGCTTTTGGGATGGCCGATCTTCTGCTCGATCATCGCGCGCATCAGATCCGGCATCGCCCACATGCCCTTGCCGATCTGCGCCCGGCCCGAAAGACCGCAGGCCAACCCGATGCGGACATTGCGATCCTCATAAGAGGCGATCCAATCGCTGGCCTTCATCTCGCCCTTGGGGATCATCGCCCCGGCCTGCATCGAGGTGTGGATTTCATCCCCGGTGCGGTCGAGGAAGCCTGTGTTGATGAACGCCACCCGATGGCGGACCGCATGAATACAGGCGGCCAGGTTGGCAGAGGTGCGCCGTTCTTCATCCATCACGCCTACCTTGATGGTGTGGCGGCTTAGTCCGAACATATCCTCCACCGCATCGAACAGTCGGTTGGTCAGCGCGGCCTCCTCCGGCCCATGCATCTTCGGCTTGACGATGTAGATGCTGCCGGTGCGGCTGTTGCGATACTTGCCCAGTCCCTTGAGATCATGGAGCGCGATGGTTGACGTCATGACGGCATCCAGCAGGCCTTCGTGCGCCTCGCCCCCGCCCGGCAGCAGCACGGCGGGGTTGGTCATGAGATGGCCGACATTGCGCACGAACATCACGCTGCGGCCCGGCAGGGTCAGCGTACCGCCATCAGCGAGCGGGTAACGGCGGTCGGGATTGAGCGTGCGGGTAACAGTGCGCCCGCCCTTGTCGAAGCTGTCGGCAAGATCGCCCTTCATCAGGCCAAGCCAGTTGCGCCAGCCGGCGACCTTATCCTCGCCGTCGACCGCAGCGACCGAATCTTCAAGGTCGATGATCGTCGTCAGCGCGGATTCAAGGATGATGTCCGCGATTCCGGCAGGATCGCTCGCCCCGACCGGATGCTGGCGATCGATACGAAGTTCAATATGTAGACCATTGTTTTCAATAAGAATAATATTGTCATCATGCGCCACGACACGACCTGTGCCGCCGAGCGCGACTTCTGGCCCGGCCCAGTCGGCCCATGACCCTGACGCCAGCGGTACCGTGCGGTCGAGCCACGCCTTTGCCCAGGCAACCACAGCGGCTCCGCGTGCCTCGTCATAGCCGCCGGGGCGAGCTGCGGGCGCATCAAGCACATCGGTTCCATAGAGCGCGTCATAGAGGCTGCCCCAGCGGGCATTGGCAGCGTTGAGTGCGAAGCGGGCGTTGAGCGCGGGCACCACAAGCTGCGGGCCGGCCGTGCTTGCAATCTCGGCATCAACATTTGCGGTATCGACGGTGAAGGGCGCCGGTTCCGGCACCAGATATCCGATATCGCGCAGGAAAGCCTGATATTCAGCCATGTTGACCGGCTGGCCAGCGCGGGCGCGGTGCCAGTCATCGATCGCCGCCTGAATGGTCTCGCGCTTGGCGACCAGAGCATCATTCTCCGGTTCGAAACGGGCGAGAATGGCGGAAAGTCCGTCCCAGAAATGCGCCGGCTCGATCCCCGTTCCGGGGAGCATTTCCTGCTCCACGAAAGCCGTCATCCGGGCATCGACCGAGAGGCCGGCGCGTGTTTCGTACGTCGTCATGGGCAAACCGCTTCCCTCTTTACGCCATCGTCCTCGCCGTTGCCGACGCATGACTGGCAATTTGTTGCAACTGGGGAGGAAGCAAAGCGGCTATGGCAAGCAGGCGGACGGGTTGCAAGCGCGGAACGTCAGGGGTGGAGGAACGGTGACGTTACGGCTAGAGGGCTTGGCATGAACAGTCTTTCCGCCATCGAGCGCGACGCCATCGCACAGCCCGATCAAGGCGCGATGCTGGCCCGGGTGCTGGACTGGGCAGCATTGAACAGCGGTTCCCGCAATCTCGACGGACTGGCGCAGATGGGTAGCCTGCTGGCCGATGCTTTTGCATCACTGCCAGGTGAAGTGACGCTGGTGGAACCGGCACCGGTAACTGCGGTGCGCACAGATGGCAGCCATGAGCAGATTGCCCACGGCCGGCATCTGGTGGTGCGTGTGCGGCCTCACGCCCGACTAAGGCTGTTGTTCACCGGTCACATGGACACGGTGTTCCCGGCTGATCACGCGTTTCAGGCCTGCCGCTGGCTTGACGAGGGCACCCTCAACGGGCCCGGCGTTGCCGACATGAAGGGCGGCATTGCGGTCATGCTTGCTGCACTGGAGGCAGTCGAAGCGGCGGGCGTGAGCCCGGAGTTCGGTTATGACGTTCTGATCAACAGCGATGAGGAAGTGGGTTCGCTCTCCTCCTCTTCCCTGATTGCAGAGCTTGCAGCGGGCAAGGTGGCGGCCCTGACCTACGAACCATCCGCCCTGCCCGATGGAACACTGGCCGGCGCGCGGCCCGGGAGCGGGAATTTTTCGATCACCATTCGCGGGCGCGCGGCTCATGCCGGGCGAAACCCGGAGGACGGGCGCAACGCCATCGTCGCGGCGGCAGACCTTGCGCTGCGGCTCAAGGCGGCAGTGCGCCCCGGCCTTGCGATCAATCCCGCCAAGATCGACGGAGGGAGCGGCAACAATGTGGTTCCTGACCTTGCGATCCTGCGGGTCAATATCCGGCCGAAGACGCTGGAAGACCAGCAGGCTGCGACAACATTGCTGCATGATCTGACCTTCGACATAGCCATGGCACATGACGTGACGGTGGAGATGCACGGGGCCTTCGCCCGCCCGCCTAAGCCGGTCGACGCGGCGGCGGCGCGGCTGTTCGCTCTGGTCGAACAGGCGGGGGCCGACCTCGGCCTTGCTATCACCCGCAAGGACAGCGGCGGGGTATGCGATGGGAACAACATCGCAGCCTGCGGTGTGCCGGTCATCGACACAATGGGCGTTCGCGGTGGCAGCATCCATTCGGCGAACGAGTATATGTTTATAGACAGCCTCGCCGAACGGGCTCGGTTATCCGCGCTCTCGATCCTCAGGATCGTCGAGCGGGGAGCGGTCTGACGCAAGACCATCAGGGCAGTTGGCGATTTCATCGGGCTCCGCAACGGAGCCGTTAGAGGGGGTTATGGGGTTCATTATCCGGCCGGCGACCAGTGCCGACCTGCAACCGATGTACGAGATGGCAAAGCTGACCGGGGGCGGGTTCACCAACCTCCCGCCGGATCGCGGCGCGCTCATGGCCAAACTCGAACGCGCCGAAGCCGCCTTCGATGCCTCCTCGACCGAGGAGGACCGACTGTTCGTGCTGATGCTGGAAAACCGCGAAACCGGAGAAATCCGGGGCACTTGTCAGATCTTCACCCGGGTGGGAGTGCGCTGGCCCTTCTACAGCTATCGTATGGGCACCCTCTCCAAACGCAGCGAGGAACTCGACCGCACGTTCCGCGCGGAAATCCTCAACCTGGTATCGGACCTTGAAGGATCGAGCGAGGTGGGTGGCCTGTTCCTTCACCCCCACGAGCGGGCCGGTGGGCTGGGCCTGCTGCTCGCGCGTTCGCGCTATTTGTTCATCCGCGCGCACCGCGAGCTGTTTGCCGACCGCATCCTGGCCGAATTGCGCGGGGTGATCGACGATGCGGGGGGATCGCCATTCTGGGATGGAGTCGCCGGCAAATTTTTCGGCATGAGCTTTCAGGAAGCCGACCAGTTCAATGCCCTGCACGGCAACCAGTTCATTGCAGACCTGATGCCCAAGCACCCCGTCTATGTCGCCATGCTGTCAGAGAGCGCCAAGCATGTGATCGGCGTTCCGCACCCAAGTGGCCGAGCAGCGATGCGGATGCTCGAAAATGAAGGCTTCGCCTTCGAAAACTATATCGACATTTTCGACGGTGGGCCGACCATGACCGCACGCACCGATCAGGTGCGCACTATCCGCGATGCGCGCACGCACAGGCTGGACAGCATAACCGAAGGCGGCGAGCGGGCTTTGGTCGCAGCGGGGCGCTGGAGAGACTTCCGCTGTGCACTGGGCAGCGTGAGCACCAGTGGCGACGGCATCGCCATGCCGAAAAGCGTGGCTCAGCTGATCAATGTCGCACCGGGCGATACGGTAGATTGGATTGGCGGCTGATCCATGATCGTGGAGATCAATTTCGACGGCATCGTCGGGCCGAGCCATAATTATGCCGGCATGTCCCCCGGCAATATCGCGTCGGCGACCAATGCCGGTGCCGTAAGCCGACCGCGCGATGCTGCGCTGCAGGGCATAGCCAAAATGCGCCACAATCTGAGCCAGGGTTTGGCGCAGGGCTGGTTCATGCCGCTCGACCGGCCGAATGCGGAATGGCTCTCGCAACTGGGCACGGATACCGCTGGTGCCGAGCCGCACATCCTCGCTGCAGCCATGTCAGCGTCGGCCATGTGGGCGGCCAATGCCGCCACTGTTTCCCCAGCCCCTGACACAGCGGACGGGTGCTGCCACCTGTCTGTCGCCAACCTTTCGACCATGGCGCACCGCAGCCATGAATGGACTGGCACATTGGCGCAGCTGCGCCTCGCATTTGCCGCATCTGCCTTTGCTGTCCACCCGCCGGTGCTGGCTCCTTTTGGTGACGAGGGTGCGGCCAACCACATGCGCCTTGCGCCGCAGCATGGTGAGCCGGGCCTTGAGATATTTGTCTATGGCGTATCGGGCGGCGGTTTCCCTGCCCGCCAGCATATCGAGGCATCGAAAGCTGTCGCGCGGCGGCACGGCCTGACGCCGGAACGCACGCTGTTCATTGAACAGGCACCGCGCGCCATTGCTGGTGGCGCGTTCCATAATGATGTCGTGGCGGTCGCCAACGAACGGCTTCTGTTTGTCCATGAAAGCGCCTTTGCCGACCGTGACAGCGCCTATGCCGCGATCCGCGCCGCAGCGCCCTGGTGCGAGATCGTCGAGGTTGCCGAGAATGACGTGAGCCTGGCCGACGCAGTGGCAAGCTATCTGTTCAACGCCCAGCTCCTCACTCTGCCATCGGGCGAACAGGCGCTGGTGGTGCCGACCGAGGCGCTGGCAACGCCATCGGTCAAGGCATGGCTTGACGCACATATCGCAGGCAATGGCCCGATCCGGCGGGTGCTGCCTGTGGATGTGCGGCAATCGATGGCCAATGGCGGCGGCCCCGCATGCCTGAGGCTGCGCGTCGCGTGTGACCCTGCCGATGTCGATCCCCGGTTCCTGTGCACCGAAGCGAGCCTTGACGCCGCAGAAAAGGCCATAGCAGACCATTGGCCAGAGAGTATCGCGACCGCCGACCTCGCATCACCTGCCCTGATCGCGGACATCCGTTCGGCGCGGCGGGCACTCCTTTCGGCGCTCAATCTCGACGCGCTTGGTTAACGCCCCTCGCCACCTGTCGGATTAACTGACAGGTAACCATGATGCGTCGGCCTCCACCCGCAAAATTGCGGGATTGGCACGCGCATTGCGTGGGACATGGTCATGTGGGGCAAAATAAAACGCCTGTTTGTCATCAAGACCCGCTTCGAAGCGAGCTTGATCATTTATGCGCTCGCCCTTGGCTGTATCGAGCGCGGCTTGGCCTATGTGGACCGCTTCCCCGGCTCCGGCGGCTATGTGCTGATGGCGGCCTGTACCGGGGCTGTTTTCCTTGGCGGCGCAAAGATATTCGATGCCTTGCGCTATGAACGGGAAATGGCTGCCGCTCAGGCGATTGACAACACCGCAACGACAGACTGATCATGCCCGGAGCAGGAGCCGATGCGAGAGGGAGACTTGCGGGTGTCGAAAAAGCCAAAGCTTGAACTGACCGGAGAGCCCGAAGGCGGTGCGGCACTGAGCCCGCTGGTGGGTTTGGCACGCGAGGATCTGATCGGCGCTGTCGGCGCGCTTTTGCGCGAGACCGCGATGAAGCCCGACAAGACGCTCAAACATATGCAGTCGCTTGGCGAGGAAACGGTCAAGATCATGACCGGCAAGAGCGAACTGGCGCCAGCCGCGCGGGACAAGCGCTTTGCCGACCCGGCATGGACCTACAATCCCTTCTACCGTGCGGGTGTCCAATATTATCTTGCCGTGCAGAAGACGACGCAGGAATGGATCGACGATCTCGAATTTGACGAGCTGGAGCGCAATCGCGCCCGTTTCGTCTCCGCCATGATCCTTGACGCATTGTCGCCAGCGAACACGCTCGCCGGTAATCCATCCGCCATCAAGCGGGCGATCGACAGCGGCGGCCTCAGCCTCGTGAAAGGGCTGAAAAATGCCTATGAGGATATCGCGCACAATGACGGTATCGTCAGTCAGGTCGATAAGCGCCCGTTCAAGGTCGGCGAGAATCTCGCCGTCTCCAAGGGATCGGTGGTGTGGCGCACCGAGATGATGGAGCTGATCCAATATGCTCCCACGACAGACAAGGTGCATGCGATCCCGCAGCTGACCGTCCCGCCACAGATCAACAAGGCCTATATCAACGATCTCTCACCCGGAAAGTCGGTGATCGAGCTTCAGCTCGCCGCCGGAATCCAGCCCTTCCTGATCAGTTGGCGCAACCCCGGGCCGGAACATGGCGGATGGGGTCTCGGCGATTATGTCGATGCGGTGATCGAGGCGATCGGCGTTATCTGTGCCATCACCGGATCAGACAAGGTCAACCTGTCCGGCGGTTGTTCGGGGGGCATCACCCTCGCCACCATCCTTTCCAAGATGGCGGCGACCGGGGATGATCGCGCCAATGCCGCCACGCTGATGGTGTGCGTCCTCCAGCCCGAGGCGACCGACAGCGAGGTTGGCGCTCTGGTTTCCAAGCATGGCATCGAACTGGCGCGACAGCGCAGCGCGAAGAAGGGCATCCTTGATGGCGCATCGCTCAGTCGCGCCTTTGCCTGGCTGAGGCCGAATGACCTCGTCTGGAATTATGTCATCAACAATTATCTGCACGGCGAGGATCCACCGGCGTTCGATATTCTTTATTGGAACAATGACGCCACCAACCTGCCGGCGCAGTTGCACAGCGACTATCTCGATTTTTACGAGACACAGCCTTTCGCCAATCCGGGCAAGGTCGAGCTGGCAGGCCATACGGTCGACCTCACCAAATTCACCGGGGACCTGTTCATTCTCGCCGGCGTGACCGACCATATCACGCCGTGGAAGGCCTGTTACCGTTCGACCCAGCTGTTCGGATCGAAGAATATCGAATTCATCCTGTCCCAGTCGGGCCATATCCAGGCGATCCTCAACCCGCCAGGCAACCCCAAGGCCAAATATTTCCGTTCGGGCAAAAAGCCCCCGGCAAATGTCGAAAAATGGCTCGAACAGGCCGAAGAAGTGGCCGGAAGCTGGTGGCCTTTCTGGGCGGAATGGGTCAAGGCGCGCGGCGGCGCATTGAAGGATGCACCCAAGGCACTGGGGTCAAAGGCCTATCCGCCGCTCGATCCCGCGCCCGGCAGCTACGCGCATGGGTGAGCCCCGCTCGCCTTCGAAAGGACGAGAATGACAGCAGCAGCCGACAGCCTGGACGAGGTGCAGCCCGGCGAATTCGCTACCGACGAAACAGCGATCCCGCATGAGCATGATCCGCTGCACGGTGCCGAGGTCAGCATGATGACCGCCGGCGGCCGGTCTCTGCGCGTCGCGCGGTGGAAAGCGGCGCGGGACGAAGGCCATCTGCCGCTGCTGTTCTTCAACGGCATTGGCGCAAACATCGAACTGGTCGCCCCATTCGCGCGTCATTTCGTGAACCGCGATTTCATCATTTACGACATGCCGGGCATCGGCGGGTCACCCGACCCGGTGCTGCCATATACGGCCGTCACCATGTCCATGGTTGCCGCCGATCTGATGACGCAGCTCGGCTATGACCGGATGGACGTGATGGGCGTCAGCTGGGGCGGCGCGATGGCGCAGCATTTCGCAATGCAGCACCCGGGCCGCGTGCGGCGCGTTATCCTCGCCGCCACATCCGCCGGATGGTTCATGGTGCCGGGGAAGATCTCCGCCCTTTCCAAGATGGCCAATCCGCGCCGCTACATCGACCCTGATTTCATGGCCAAGAATTTCGCCACCCTCTACGGCGGCGACCTCACCGGCGCCAAAGGGCATGTTTCGCGGGTGAAGCCGCCCAGCGGAACCGGCTATTTCTATCAACTTCTCGCCTTCATGGGCTGGACGAGCGCGCCTTTCCTTCCCTTCCTGATGAAAGCGGAAACGCTGATCATGATGGGCGAGGAGGACAATATCGTGCCGATCGCCAACGGAAAAATCCTGAAATCGCTGATCCCGGGCGCCGAGCTGGAGGTGATCCCGGCTGGCGGGCATTTGTTCCTCGTCAGCCATGCCGAAGAAACGCTGGCGATGATCAACCGTTTCCTCGACCGGCCGGGCGAAGGCAAGCGCGCGGCATAAGCCACCCTTGCCAAAGCGTGCCCCCGCCGCTATGCGCGCGCCCTTCCCGTCATGGTCATCCCTGGAGGCGTGGCGGGAAAGATTGTATCTGATTTTCGGAGAAACAAAATGAGCGAGCAGCTGACGCTGTCGGCCGAATCGCGCGACCGGGCTGGCAAGGGAGCCTCCCGTGCACTGCGCAATGCGGGCCGAGTCCCCGCCGTGATCTACGGCGGCAACAAGGAACCGGTTTCGATCCACGTCGAAGAAAAGGCGCTGGTAAAGGCGCTGATGACCGGCCACTTCTTCAATTCGGTGATTGCCCTTGAAGTGGGCGGCGCCAGCCACACGACGCTCGCCAAGGACGTCGCATTCCATCCGGTCACCGACCGCCCGATGCATGTCGATTTCTATCGCGTATCGGCGGACACCAAGGTGACGGTTGAAGTGCCGGTGGTGTTCATCAACGAGGAAAAGTCGCCCGGCCTCAAGAAGGGCGGCGTGCTCAACATCGTCCGGCACGAAGTGGAACTGGCCTGCGACGCAAGCCACATCCCTGAAGAGCTGACCGTTGACCTGTCCGGTTTCGACGTCGGCGATTCGATCCACATTTCCGCGGTCACCCTGCCGGCCGGTGCGACCCCGACCATCACCGACCGCGATTTCACCATCGCAACCGTGGTGGCTCCGTCGGGCCTGCGTTCGGCCGAAGCCGAAGCGGCTGCCGAGGGCGAATAATTCGTCTATAACCCCTCCCCTCACGGGGAGGGGTTTTGCTTTGCAATGCAGATCTGGGCTGGCCTGGGCAATCCCGGCGCGAGTTATGCGCTGCACCGGCACAATGTCGGCTTCATGGTTGTGGACGCCATCGCCGAACGCTGGTCGTTCGGGCCATGGACACGCAAGTTCCAGGCATTGGCGGCAGAAGGCCGCATTGGCAGCGCCAAGGTGCTGCTCCTCAAACCCCAGACATTCATGAACGAGAGCGGCCGCAGCGTCGGCGAGGCACTGCGCTTCTATAAGGGCGAGGTGGCAGACGTGACTGCGCTCTATGACGAGCTCGACCTCGATCCCTTTCGCGTGAAGGTGAAGATTGGCGGCGGCGCGGCCGGTCATAATGGCATTCGTTCCATCACCGCCCACATCGGCGCCGATTTCCGCCGTGTGCGCATCGGCATCGGCCACCCTGGCCACAAGGACCGGGTGACGCCGCATGTGCTTGGCAATTTCGCCAAAGTGGAGATGGACGATCTCGCCGACTGTCTCGGCGCGATTGCGGCAGAAGCGGAATGGCTCGCCAATGGCGACGATGTGCGCTTCATGAGCGACGTCGCAACGAGGTTGGCACCATGACCATCCGCAACCTATTCCACACGCCAATCTTTGAAGGCGATCTCGGCGATGCAGCGCTGGTTGAGGCGCTGCTCGGGATGGCGCACACCCTCGCCCGCGATGACCGGGCCGGTGTCCGCTGGTCACGCGAGCATCGCTACAAGGGCTATACCAGCTATGCGAGCCTCAATGACCTGCCGCTGCGCGATCCCGATGCTGCGGCGCTGGTGAAAAAGCTCGACCGGCATGTCGCGGCCTTTGCCAAGGCCTGCGCCTTCGACCTTCCCAAGCGCCTCAAATGCGACAGCCTGTGGGTCAATATCCTCAAACCCGGCGGCATGCATTCGAGCCATATCCACCCGCACAGCGTGGTTTCCGGCACGCTTTACCTCGACGTCCCCGAAGGGGCCGGCGGCCTGAGGTTCGAAGACCCGCGCCTGCCGTTGATGATGGCCGCACCCATCCGCTGCGGCGATGCGCCCGAAGCGCTGCGCCCGCACGTCACCATCACCCCCCGCCCCGGCATGATCCTGCTGTGGGAAAGCTGGCTCAGGCACGAAGTCGAGGCCCATGGCGGGAAATCGGAACGCGTCTCGATCAGTTTCAACTATAGCTGATGACAAGGCGCTCCCGCCCGCGCAGGTTGGAAACAAGCGACCTGCCGTTCCTTATCGGGCGACCGACTTGGGCCGCGTGCCTCACATTCGCTGTCGGGCTGCTGCTTGGCGCCGGTGCTTTCGCGATATTGTGGTTCCTGACGGACGGGCTTGCTGCCGATCTCCACTGGTACCAGCTGCTATTCTATACTGTCGCCGTGACATTATTCGGCATGGGGGCAGTGATCGGTCTTGACCGGAGCTTCGGCTTTCAACTCACGCTCGACATAGAAGGGGTGCGTATCAGCGGGCTGTTCACACGGCGGCTCCTCACCTGGCAGGAGATCACCGATATCCGCTTTCGCAGGGGACGTTGGTACGGCTCGGTTGATGTCTACAAGGTCGGTCACATCGCGATCCATGTCGATGGATCAAACAACCCGCGCCGACACTGGTCGAGCCTGTGGTTCGGCTATTACGATATCCCCCGGTTGATGAAACTCAGCGCGAAAGAGTTGACCGCGCTGCTCCGTCACGCCAAGCGGCGCGCGGATGCGGGGTGGCCGGACGCCGCCCCACGAACCAGACAGAAAGCAGGATAATGGGTTTCAAATGCGGTATCGTCGGGCTGCCGAATGTCGGCAAGTCCACGCTGTTCAATGCGCTGACCGAAACGCAGGCGGCGCAGGCAGCCAATTACCCCTTCTGCACCATCGAACCCAATGTCGGGCAGGTGGCTGTGCCGGATCCGCGGCTGCAAAAGCTGGCAGGAATCGCGAACAGCCAGAAGATCATCGAAACGCAGCTTGCCTTCGTCGATATCGCAGGGCTGGTGCGCGGGGCGAGCAAGGGCGAAGGCCTCGGCAACCAGTTCCTCGGCAACATCCGCGAGGTGGACGCGGTCGTCCATGTGCTGCGCTGTTTCGAGAATGACGACATCCAGCATGTCGACAACCGCGTCGATCCCATCGCCGATGCCGAAACGGTCGAAACCGAACTGCTGCTCGCCGACCTCGAGAGCCTGGAAAAGCGTGTTCCTGCCTTCCAGAAAAAGGCCGCGCAGGGCGACAAGGAAGCCAAGGCGGCGGCTGCCGTGCTCGGCCAGGCGCTCGATCTGCTGCGTGATGGCAAGCCGGCGCGGCTGACTCAGCCCGGCGACGACGACCAGGCACGCATTTTCGCGCAAGCACAGCTGCTGACGTCCAAGCCCGTGCTCTATGTTTGCAATGTCGAGGAAGGCTCAGCCGCTGAAGGCAATGCGTTCAGCGCGCGCGTATTCGAGAAGGCCAAGGCCGAGGGCGCACAGGCCGTGGTCGTATCCGCCGCGATCGAGAGCGAGCTGGTCGGCATGGACGCCGACGAACGCATGCTGTTCCTTGAGGAACTGGGCCTGCATGAAACCGGCCTCGCCCGCGTCGTGCGCGCCGGATATGATCTCCTCCACCTCATAACATTCTTCACCGTGGGCCCGAAGGAAGCGCGCGCCTGGACGGTCGAGCGCGGAGCAACCGCGCCCGAAGCAGCAGGCGTCATCCACAGCGATTTCCAGAAGGGCTTTATCCGTGCTGAAACCGTCGCCTACGACGATTTCGTGACGCTGGGCGGTGAAGCCCGTGCACGTGAGGCCGGCAAGCTCCGCGCCGAAGGCAAGGCCTATGTGGTGCAGGACGGGGACGTCATGCACTTCCTGCACAGCTGATTGCGCCCAGCAACCCGGTTGCACGGCGCCCGCGCCGCGATAAAATAGTTCTGATTTAAGCTTGTGGAGTTTCGACCGATGCTGTTGCGTAGCCTCACTCTTGTAGCCTGTGTCGCCACCATCGGTTCCGCGTCGGCAATCGCGCAGACGGCCAACACGTCTGCAACGCCCGCACCCGCTGCGGCACAGGCCGGCCCTCCGTTCGTCATCCCCTTCACGCGTGGCGGAACCAGCATCAACACCGAGATGGAAGCCGCGCTCGACCGCGCTGTCGCCTATGCACAGAGCAACCGCACCATGGGCGTCGTCATCACCGGTATCGCCGATGCACGCGGCAGCGATTCGTCACGAGCAAGCCGCGCGCGCGCCATGGCCAACAATGTGCGCATCTATTTCCGCGAAAATGGCGTGCCGGAAACGCGCACCAGCACCGCAGCAGAGGGTGATGCATCGCCGACGGCTGTGAACCGCGTGGAAATCACCTTCGTCGCACGCTGACAAAGCACAACAGGATCAATGGCCAATCGGTCATTGCACTGTCGCCACGGGCGTCTAGGAAAGCAGCATCCATCCGCAAGCGGAGCTGTGTCGCCTATGTTCTCCCGCCGCCTGTTCCTTGCCACCGGCACCGCTGCCGCGCTCACCGCCCCCGCGATTGTGAGCGCGCGCAGCCTGTGGCGCGACTATCCTTTCAGCCTGGGAGTGGCATCCGGCGATCCGGCCAGCGACGGCTTTGTCATCTGGACCAAGCTCGCACCCGAACCGCTTGCGCCGCACGGTGGGATGGCTCTGGCCAATGCCAGCGTCGACTGGGAAGTCGCTGAGGATAGCGGTTTCCGCACTGTTGTTCAGCGCGGCACTTTTCTCGCCCGTCCGGAACTCGGCCATGCGGTGCATGTCGAAGTTTCAGGTTTGCGACCCGACCGGCCCTATTTCTACCGCTTCACCTGCATGGGCGAGCAGAGCCTGCGCGGGCGGGCGCGGACGCTGCCGGCCGCTGGCACGCGTCCCGACAGCCTGAAGTTCGGCGTTGCCGGGTGCCAGAATTACGAGGATGGCTTCTACGGCGCCTTCCGCCATTTGGCGAATGAGGCCGACCTCGCCTTCGTCTATCATTACGGCGACTTCATCTACGAATATCGCCAGCCTTTCGAGATTGTCGGCGGACTGCCGGCAGCGCCGGTCCGCCAGCATGCATTCCGCAATCTCATCGACGTGGCCGACTATCGCCTTGCCTATGCGCAAGTCCTTTCGGACATGGACATGCAGGCGGCACGCGTTTCGCACCCCTTCCTGTCCAGTTTCGATGACCATGAGGTCAACAACAACTGGGTGTCGATGATCGACAATTGGACGATGGAAAATGGCAGCAGCCCTGATGCCGCCCCGGCTGAGGTCTTTGCTTTCCGCCGTGCGGCTGCGTTCCAGGCCTGGTACGAGCACATGCCGGTACGCCGCTCGCTGTTGCCGCGCGGGCCGGATATCGCGCTCAACCGCGAGCTGCGCTACGGCGATCTCCTGTCGCTGCAGCTGCTCGACACACGCCAATATCGCAGCGACCAGCCGTGTGGTGACGGGTTCAAGACCGAATGTGCCGATGTGCGCGCAGAAGACCGCACCGTGCTCGGGCGCGAGCAGGAGGCATGGCTCGCCCGCAATCTTGAAAATCAGGCGCAATGGTATGGCCTTGCCCAGCAGATCATGATGATGAGCCTCGACCGCAGGCGGCGGCCGGAAGAGCCGCAAAAAATCCTCAACCTCGACAGTTGGGCGGGTTACGAGGCGGCGCGGCAACGGATGCTCAGCCGCATCGCAGGCCTGGGCAACACCATCGTGCTGACCGGTGACGAGCATCAGAATTTTGCGGGCGATCTCGTCCACCGCGACCGTGTGGTGGGCAGCGAATTTGTTGCCACCTCAATCTCCAGTGGCGGTGACGGCAGCAACCTCCGGCAAGGCAGCGACGTCTTCCTCGCCAACAACCCCGAAGTGAAATTCGTCAACGACCAACGCGGCTATGTCACCTGTGAAGTGAACCGCGAGGCGTGGCGCACAAACTACATGGTCATGGATCGGGTAACGGTGCCCGGCGGCGCAATCAGCCGCCGCGCGACTGCCGAAGTCGCACATGGCACCCCCGGCGTGAGGATGACCTGATGGCGATGCGCTATTTCGAGGATCTTGAGGTCGGAACGGTCGAACGTTTTGGTGCCTATCCAGTGACACGCGAAGAAGTGATCGACTTTGCGTCCAAATATGACCCGCAGCCCTTTCACCTCTCTGATGAAGCGGCAGCGCAGACCTATTTCGGCCGGCTGTCCGCGAGCGGATGGCACACCGGCGCGATGATGATGGCCATGCTGGTTTCGCACATGAAGGAAGGCGAACCACTGGCATCGCTAGGATCGCCGGGGCTCGATCGGCTGGAATGGCTGAAACCTGTCTATCCAGGCGATACGCTCAGCATCGAAAGCAAGCTTATCGACAAGCGCCGTTCCAAGAATCGGCCAGAAATGGGCATCACCAAGTCCGAGACAATGGTGTTGAACCAACATGGTGAGGCAGTCATGCGCATCATCTCCAACGGACTGGTGCGGGTGCGCAATCCGGAAGCCGACGCATGAGCGTGCTCGCAACGCCCATCACATTGCCATGCGGTGCCACTCTGCCCAACCGGCTTACCAAGGCGGCAATGACCGAGGGGCTGGCCGACCCGCGCGGGCGGCCGACTGCCGAGCTCGAACGCCTATATGGCGTGTGGGGCGCTGGTGGCTGCGGGCTGCTGATTTCCGGCAATGTCATCATTGACCGCGCCCACCTCGAACGGCCGGGCAATGTCATTTGCGAAGACGGTTTTGCCGATGATGCCACAGCGATGGAGGCGATGCGCCACTGGACGGCTGCCGCGACTGCCAAAGGCGCGCATTTCTGGGCTCAGATCAGCCACGCGGGCCGCCAGACGCAGGCCAAGGTCAACCCCCACCCCAAGGCACCGTCGGCAGTCAAGCTCGGGTTACCGGGCGGCCAGTTCGGCGAACCGGTGGCGATGGACGAAGATGATATTGCAGATGTGATTGCTGGCTTTGCGCGAACCGCGACCACCTGCATTGCCGGCGGCTTCACCGGCGTCCAGGTGCACGCCGCGCACGGTTATCTCCTCTCACAATTCCTCAGCCCCCGCAGCAACCAGCGCACCGACCGTTGGGGCGGCAGCCTCGACAACCGGGCTCGGCTGCTGCTGGACGTGGTCAAGGCGGTACGCGCTGCTGTCGGGCCGGATGTGGCTGTTGCGGTCAAGCTCAACAGCGCTGATTTCCAGCGCGGTGGCTTTGCCTTTGACGAAAGCCTTCAGGTTGCGCGCTGGCTGGAATCGGCCGGAGTGGATTGCATTGAGATCAGCGGCGGCACCTATGAACAGCCCAAGCTGCTCGGCATTGCCGGAATGGAACCAGAGGAAGCACAGCAGGTCGCGGCATCCACCCTCGCACGCGAGGCCTATTTCGTGGATTTTGCCAAGGCGATGCGCGAACAGCTGTCGATCCCGCTGATGGCAACCGGCGGTTTCCGAACGCGGGCGGCTATGGAACAGGCCGTTGAGGCGGGCGCGGCCGATATCATCGGGCTGGCGCGCCCATTATGTGTCGATCCGGCGGGCGCCGCACATCTATTGGCAGGCAGCGAATCCTTGCCACGGCCGGAGCGTGAATTGGCCCTGCTTCCGGCATGGCTGGCGCCTTTGCGGGCCATTCCAATGGTACGAGCGATTGACAGTTTTGCGGTGCAATACTGGTATTACAGCCAGATCACCGCCTTGGGAAAAACTGGCCATACAAACCCGGGATGCAGCGTGTTCGCGGCATTTCGCGAGGTCGAAGGCCATGCTGGCCGCTGGCTGAAGGCCCATCGCAATTCGGCAGTGGCAAAGGCAGACCAAAGTCGCAGACAAGCAGGATAGTCACGACAGATCATGAGCCATCCCGTCACCATCACAGAATTGTTCCTGATCGCCATGCTGCTGGTGTTCACCCTGCCTTGGCTGGTGTGGCGGCTGGGGCGGACTCCATTAT
>ERZ1022756.212-NODE-212-length-19756-cov-7.491650_pt1 | contig 19756 bp, 15 predicted proteins | sample MGYA00520902_ERZ1022756 | MGnify/ENA primary metagenome ERZ1022756 (study PRJEB33162, sample SAMN09537601) | freshwater metagenome | isolation source: freshwater | place: Canada:Alberta | collected 2017-07 | study: EMG produced TPA metagenomics assembly of the...
CCTCGTCTCGTTCATCGTCGCGCTCAGAGGAATCACGCCCATCACGTTCTCGTTCATCATCACGGCTACGTTCTCAAGGGCGTGAGGCTGTACCAGTGAGCAGTGTGTTTGAGACCGCAGTGTCTCAGTTGGCATCTGCGGTGTGGCGTCAGACCAAAATGGCATTCTCTGGTGAAGTTCCAAGCGATCTTCGTACAAACAAGATCACTTCGAAAGACGCTCACCGTCGTGTAAAGAAGCGTCTTGGCTGGTCACGCGCATTGCTCTCAATTTTGTTGCTGATTATCTCGGCGCGTGTTATCTCTCTGCAGACATTTGATCGTGCGGATTATTACGAGGCGAGTGTTGAGCAACGGACACGTGTCAACATCATTCGTGCAGCTCGTGGTGTCATCTTTGACCGCAACGGCAATGAGATCGCATTGTCCGTTCCCAGCGTGACTGTGTATGCAGACCCGCGGGAGATCGTTGATCCAGTTGCAACTGCTCGTGCGTTGGCTCCGTTTCTCAAGTTGACTCCTGAGAAAGAAGCTGCAATGGCTGCAAGTTTTGCCAAAGCTGGCTCAAAGTTTTATTACATCTCAAGAGAGATGTTGAAAGAAGATGCCGCAATTCTTACGGGTCTTGGACTGCCGGGCATCTACTCCTATACGGAACCATCTCGACAAGTAGAGGGCGGCGTTGCACAGGCTCTCATCGGCAAAACAGATCCTGATGGTCTCGGCACTTCGGGCCTTGAACTGCAATTCAACGATGTTCTGACTGGCGTCGACGGCCGTACCACTCGTGAAGTTGATGAGCGTGGACGTTCGATGGCTGGCGCAAACAACACGAAGTCGTCGCCAGTGCCCGGCGATGACTTGGTGCTCACGATTGACAAGAACATTCAATTCCATACGGATGCTGAACTTCTTGGACGCGTGAACACCTTGAGCGCCAGGGGCGGTACGGCAATTGTGATGGACACGGTGACTGGTGAGATCTATGCCATGTCAAACGTGCGTCGAAACGCTGCGGGAGTCGCTGTTTTGGCGACGGGCAACTTTGCTGCGGTCGAGGCGTATGAACCAGGTTCGGTTGCAAAGGTATTCAGCATTGGTGCGGCAATCAATGAAGGAGCCGTTACTCCAGACACTTCCTTTAAAGTGCCTGGCTCAAAAACGGTCGATGGTTTCTTGATTCGTGATGCATGGCCACATGGCCTCATTGACATGAACGTACGCAGCATCCTCGTTGAGAGTTCAAACATCGGCACAATCATGGCTGCAGAAAAGATTCCACCTCAGCGCCTTCACAACTATCTCGCTGCGTTCGGTTTTGGCACAAAGACTGATTTGGGTTATCCGGGGGAGAGCCGAGGAATTCTCGCTCCGGCAAACAAATGGCGCGGTACTGAAAAGTTCACGGTGTCTTATGGATACGGTCTTGCAGCGACGCCTCTTCAGTTAATTGCTGGTGTCAACACGGTGGCAAACAAGGGCACGTACGTATCTCCTCGTCTTGTCTCGGCAACGATTGATAAGTCAGGTAAACGTCATCCTGTCAAAGCTTCATCGACTCGACCAGTTCTCACGCCTGCAACGGCGGAAACGATGATCAGCATGATGAGCGATGTTGTCTGCAAAGGCACTGGCACGAATGCCAAAGTCAAGGGAATGCAAGTCGCCGGTAAAACTGGCACTGGATACAAAGTTCAGGGCAACGGTACGTACACCACTGATGGTGGTGGCCGTCGTTACTTCGCATCCTTCGCTGGATTCTTCCCTGCAGCGAATCCACGCGTAACAATGCTCGTGAGCATTGACGAACCAGATGCTTCATCGCGAGACCGTTTCGGTAGCACGGCCGCTGCTCCGGTCTTCTCCCGACTTGTTCCGACTGTGATGCACGAGCTTGGCATCGAGGCAACAGGAACAGGAACGGGTTGCCCTCCTGGTTCAAAGCCAGCCGGACACTAATGGTGGTGCGCTGGCATGTCGCGATATTCAATTTCTTCCATTACTGCTAGTGCTTTACGTGCAGCAATTGGCGACACTGCAATCCTCTCGGGTGTGGATTCAACAATCACTGGCATTACCCAGGATTCACGTTCGGTGTCAACGGGTGATGTGTTTTGCTGTGTGCGCGGAGAATCTTTTGACGGACATCGTTTTGCTTTAGATGCAATTTCGCAAGGTGCGTGTGCATTGCTTGTGGACTCTCCAGTTCGAGGAGTACCTGAATCCGTTGCAGTTATCACCGTGCCAAATGTTCGGGAAGCACTGGGAGTAGTCGCTGCAGCTGCTTTTGCATTTCCGACACGGTCTCTCACGACGGTGGGAATCACAGGTACAAACGGGAAAACTTCGACAGCATCAATCGTCGCCTCTATTTTGCGTGCTGACGGTAAATCCGTGGAAGTAATGGGGACCCTCACCAATGTGAGAACGACTCCAGAAGCAATTGATCTACAAGCATTCCTGCATGACTGCGTCACAAAGGGTGTCACACATGTCGTGATGGAAGTCTCTTCGCACGCACTTGACCAACATCGTGTGGCCGGAGTGATGTTTGACGTTGCTGTCTTTACGAACCTGTCTCGAGATCACTTGGACTATCACAAGACCTTTGAGGCATATTTCGCAGCGAAAGCAAAACTCTTCACACCCCAGCAAGCTTTGCTTGGCGTGATGAATCGTGATGACCCCCATGGACAACTCCTTCTTGATGTTGGGTCAATTCCGATGGTGGCATTTTCTCAATCGGATGTTTCTGATGTCACCATCCGAGTGGACAGTGTCTCTTTCCGATGGAAGAACAATGTCTTCGCATTGCCGATGGGTGGGGGTTTCACTTTGATGAATGCTCTAGCAGCGGTCACAGCTTGCGATCAGCTAGGCGTACCTGTCGAGGCATTGATTGATGGTTGCGCAGAACTTGATCAGATTCCCGGACGCTTTCAGTCTGTCCCAAATGATCTGGGGTTCTCTGTGGTTGTGGATTACGCGCACACCCCAGACGGCTTGCAACAGGTCATTGCTTCGGCACGAGCAGTGTGTACAGGAAAACTGATTGTCCTCTTTGGTTGTGGTGGTGATCGAGATGCAGGGAAACGGCCATTAATGGGTGCCGCTGCCCAAGAAGCAGACATCGTTTTCGTCACATCGGATAATCCACGAAGTGAAGATCCTGCGTTAATCGTGGAACAGGTTGCGGCAGGTATTTCTCGTGACTCATGTGATGTTCATATAGAGATTGATCGAGCTTTGGCCATTGCATCCGCCATTTCTATGGCTGGGCGTGGTGACATAGTGGTGATTGCTGGAAAGGGGCACGAAGCGACCCAAGAGGTTGCTGGTGTCCACTATCCGTTTAATGATGTCGATGTTGCGAAGTCGGCGCTGTCACACAAGAAGGGAAGCGAACTGTGATTGCTGTTCTCATAGCTGGCGCTGTTTCGATGCTTCTGTCTCTTTTTGGTACTCGACGCCTGATCTCATTCTTTGACAATCTCGGTAAGGGTCAGCCCATTCTTGGTTCCGAGGATCATGGTCCCGTCCATCACATGAAGAAGCAGGGCACCGCCACGATGGGCGGAATTGCCATTCTCTTCTCTGCATTCATTGGTTGGCTGGTAGCTCATCTTCGCGACGGCATTGCCCTATCTGACCAAGCGATGATCATGTGGGCCGGTGTTGCCATCTTGGCCACGATGGGTTTTCTCGACGACTATCTCAAGGTTCGTAAATCCCACAACCGGGGAATCTTCTGGAAGAAGAAAGGCTTCATCACATTTGGTCTTGTGATTCTGGTGATGGTTTGGCTTTCGGCCGGAACTGGTGTCAGTCAGACCCTTTCTTTCACTCGGTTTGACTTCCCAGGCTGGGAGTTGCCAAACATCGTGTGGGTGCTGTGGACGGCATTCATGGTGTGGGCAACAACAAACGCAGTCAATGTGACCGATGGGCTTGATGGTCTTGCTGCAGGTTCTGCGCTCTTTGGATTCCTCGCGTTCACTGTGATTGCGTATTGGGCTTTCAGAAACCCTGATGTGTATCACTTGGTTAACCCACTCGACCTCGCTGTGTTCTCGGCGTCTTTGGCTGGTGCATGTGGTGGATTTCTCTGGTGGAATGCGGCACCTGCGCGCATTTTTATGGGTGACGTTGGTGCACTCGGAATCGGTACGGCACTTGGCCTGTTGGCCGTTACAACCAACACGCATCTCTTGCTTCCCATCATCTGTGCACTGAATGTGATGGAGTCGGGTTCAGTCGCTGTTCAGATGACAGTGTTCAAGGCATCAGGTCGCAAGAAGCGTCTGTTCCGCATGTCGCCAATCCATCATCATTTCGAACTCTTGGGCTGGCCAGAAACAACAGTGATTATTCGCTTCTGGATCATCTCTGGTGTATTTGTTGCTCTTGCGCTCGGAATCTTCATCGCTGACTTCACGAACATCGCCGACAACTTCGCAGGTCGATAGAGATGCAGCACGTAGCAGTCCTCGGGCTTGCTTTGACGGGCACTGCCGTTGCTCGAGCTATGAGCGCACGTGGAATCACTCTGACGCTTGGCGACAATCGCATCACTGATGACCATCGGAGTTTGGCCAAAGAGATTGGTGCTGCTCTCATTGATATGAATGTTGCAGGAGCTGTTGATGCACTCCTTGACGGTGTCGATACTTTGATGCCAGCTCCTGGTGTGTCTCCATCCCACCCCGCAATTGTCACGGCGCTGCAGCGGGGGATTGCAGTGCGGTCTGAGATTGACGTTGCCTACGAGTGGGAGCAAGACAGAGTTGGTGGACCACGTCCCATCTTGGGAATCACTGGGACAGATGGCAAAACAACGACCACCATGATTGCTGCTCATCTTCTTCGCGAAAACGGTTTTCGTGTGGCTGAAGTTGGGAACACGGACCTGCCTTTTGTTGCCGCTGTCGATAGCGATGTCGATGTCTTTGTTGTGGAGTGCTCTAGTTTTCGCTTGCGGTTCACAACGCAGTTTCGATGCAATGCTTCGGTGTGGCTGAACTTTGCTCCGGACCATCTTGATTGGCATACAGACCTCGATGACTATGCATCTTCCAAAGAACAGATGTGGAGATTCGTTACTGATGCAGATGTTGCTGTTTTCCCCGCAGGTAATGACCTCATTGCGTCTGCTGCGCAGCGGTCAGGTGCGCGGACAGTCTCATTTGGTTCTTCAGACGCTGCGTATTGCGCCCGCGAAGGAATGCTGCAGTCGCCAGGTGGTCAACTCTGTGAAGTCAAGAATCTGTGGCGTTCAATGCCGCATGACATAACAAATTCTCTTGCAGCAGCTGCAGTGGTGATTGAAGCGGGACTTGTTCCTGCAACTCATCTTGCATCGGCGCTGTCTAACTTTGAATCGGCCCATCACCGCATCGAACATATTGGCGACTTCGATGGCAGTGCCTGGTTTGATGACTCAAAAGCGACAAGCCCTCATGCTGCGCTCACTGCAATTCGTGCATTTGAATCAGTGGTATTGATTGCTGGTGGACGCAATAAGGATCTTGATCTTTCGCAAATGGCCTCGGAGCCGCATCGAATGGCAGGAGTGGTGGCCATTGGTGATGATGCACATCTTATTGAAGCCGCTTTTGCTGGTGTCTGTGAAGTAAAAACAGCACACGACATGCCGAGCGCTGTTCAGATGGCTTCGTCAATGGCAGCACCTGGTGTCGCGGTTCTTTTGTCGCCAGGTTGCACAAGTTATGACTGGTATCGCAACTACAACGAGCGCGGAGAGCATTACACACAGTGTGTCCGTGAATATTTTGGAAACGGAGCGACTCATGGCAAATGAAACAACCCGCACGCAACAGTCTTTGAGGGACCGTCGCCTCAGCGTTCTTCGTCGTACAGGCATCGCGGATAAGCAGAACTCGCGTTTGTCTCTTGAGAAGCCACCACCGGCTTTCTATTGGATGATCATCATTGTGGCTTCGATCGTCCTCCTTGGTCTCATCATGGTTTTGTCATCATCGTCGGTGACGAACCTCCACTCTGGGTCATCGGCGTGGAGCATGTTCACCAAACAGCTTGTATGGGTTGGCTTGGGCACTCTGGCTGGGTGGATGGCGTATCGACAGCCCTACAGCGTGTGGAAGAACGGAAAACTTCTGGGCACAGTAACCGTTGTGATTGTCGCGCTCAACGCGATTGTTCTTTTCACAGGTCAGTTCATTAACGGTGCCAGAGCGTGGCTCGACATTGGACCATTTCGCTTCCAGCCATCTGAGTTCATGAAGATTGCTCTCATCCTGTTTTGCGCAAACCTGATATCTACCCGGCATCGTTTGGTCGAGATCAAGGGATCTGTATTGCTTCCATTGTTGATTGCACTTGGTGGCACTGCTGGTTTGTGTGCTCTGCAAAGGGACTACGGCAGCGCAATCATTTTTGCTGGCATTGTTTTGGTGTTGATGTACATGTCGTCGATGCCGTTGCGTCAGGTTGCAGCAACTTCTGCGGGGCTATTCGTAGTTGGCATTCTTGTGTTGAACTATGCCCAACGAGCCAGCGAACGCCTGCTGGCGTTCCTTGACCTTGAAGCGAACAAAGCCACCAGCGGTTATCAGGTGTATCAAGCGTTGTTGAGTATCGCCAACGGTGGTTGGAGCGGCACTGGAGTTGGTTCTGGTACGAGTAAATGGGGCTATGTGCCTCTTGCGTACAGCGACTTCATTTTTGCCGTGATTGCTGAAGAGATGGGCATCGTGGGCACAGTCTTTGTCATCGGTGGCTTCTTGCTGCTGGTCTTCCTCGGCATTCAGATTGCATTAGCTGCATCTGATTTGCACGGTGCATTTATCGCTGGTGGTATCTCGGCGTGGTTTGGCATTCAAGTTGTCGTGAACATCGGCGGTGTTGTGGGAATGATGCCGATGACTGGACTCACACTTCCATTCCTGTCTTATGGTGGCTCTTCGATGATTGCATCATTGGCGGCAATTGGTTTGCTGTTAAACGTTGCTCGATACGCAAAGAAGTAAGGCCAGAAATCTCGTGGTTTTTGCAGTTGTCACCGGAGGCGGAACAAGCGGGCATTTCATTCCAGCGCAGGCCATCTTGGAGTCCCTGATGGAATCTGGAATCGATTCATCTGAGTTGAGATACGTGGGTTCACGTCGCGGTGTGGAGCAGTCACTAATGGAAGGCTCACCAGTCTCTGCCGAGTATTTGCCTATCTCTGGGCTTCAGCGCTCATTGAGTCTGAAGGGAATTGCTCGAAACCTTGTGTTACCGACGCGTTTGCTGCGCAGCCGACTTCTTGCTCGCACATTGATCAGGCAGTGGAAACCTCGTGTTGTCGTGTCGGTGGGTGGTTACGCGAGTGAGCCAATGTCGGCTGCTGCCATTGCTGCTGGTGTTCCGTTGGTCTGTGTGAGTTATGACCGGATGCCTGGTCTGGCGACGCGCCGACAAGCAAAGCATGCAACCGTTTCGGCGATCGCATTTCCGGGTGTTGACCTTCCTCGCGCCATCGTGACAGGCGCTCCTGTGCGATCGTCGTTGCGTCATTTAGATGTTGCGGCCAGTCGAGGAGCAGCGCGCGATGAACTGGGCGTTGAGCCCGATGCGCTCTTGGTGACTGTGATGGGTGGATCTCTGGGCTCCGGAGTGTTGAATGCATTGGTCCCTTCGATGCTTGAAGCGTGCGCTGAGATACCTCGCATTCATGTGTTGCATATCTGTGGCAAAAGGTTCATTGATGAGACTGCGCCTCAAGTGCCTGCAGGAGTTGTATATCAACGTGTCGGTTACGAGAGTCGTATGGCGCAGGTGTATGCAGCGTCGGATCTCCTTGTCGTGCGTGCTGGTGCCAGCACAGTTGCAGAAATTGTGACTGTGGGAATCGCGGCAGTTGTTGTGCCATGGGAAGTCAGTGCTGACGGTCACCAGAAATTGAATGCACAATGGTTGGCAGATGCTGATGCTGCATGTGTGGTGACTGAGACGCAATGTTCTGATGGTTCAGCGGTGGCAACTATTGTGAATGTATTGCGGGACTCAGATGAACGTGCACGCGTGGCGAGTAATGCCAGAAGCCTGGGAGAAGCCCATCGCAGTAGCCGTTTGGTGGATGTAATCAAGAACGCCGCTGTCTGACCTCTGCCGCGTGAAACAATGGTCTCCCATGTCCGCGCTGCCTTCACGTCGCCAACCTCAAGAGTTGATTGATCTTTCGGTGAGTCGTCGTTGCCATGTGGTTGGCATTGGTGGACCTGGAATGAGTCCGCTCGCAAGCTTGTTGGCTGCACGAGGACATCGGGTTTCCGGATCTGATATGCGTGAAACGGAAGTCACTGAGATTCTGCGTCACGAAGGTATCGATGTTTCCATTGGTCATGACGCTGCTGTCGTTCACAATGTTGATGTTGTGACTTTCTCGACCGCGATTCCCCTCAGCAATATTGAGCTTGTTGAGGCAGGTGAGAAAAACATTGCTGTTCGTCATCGTTCAGGGCTCTTGGCATCTCTGTGTGCAGTGACTCGGAGCATCGGGGTAGCCGGAACCCATGGCAAGACAACAACCACTGCGCTTCTCACACATGTATTGACTGTTGCGGGAAGAGACCCGTCTTGCATCGTCGGCGGACAAGTCGTTGGCATGCCAGTGGGGGCGCGCCATGGAAATGGTTCAGAATTTGTTCTTGAATGTGATGAAAGTGATGGAACTTTGGACGTTCTAACGCTTGAGAATCTCGTCATCACCAATATCGATGTTGACCACTTGGACTATTTCGGATCCTTTGAACAAGTGCAGGCCTGTTTCGTTGATGCTGCTATGCGGACGACCGGACACGTTGTTGTGAATGCTGATGATCCATCAAGCCGTGTGCTGCTTGATGCTCACTTGCCTCTAGGAAGACTGCGAACGTTTGGACGTTCACCTTCTGCGAATGTACAAATTGACACAGTGGAGTCAACGGACGACGGCACCAAAATCACTTTAGAGATTAATGGTCAACACGTGTCGTGCTTCTCTACATTGCGTGGTGAGCACAACGCAATGAACATCGCGGCAGTTATTGCAATGGCGACATGCCTTGGTGTCGATGCAACTACTGCCTGTTCGGCAGTTGCTTCGTTCGTCGGTGTAGCTCGAAGATTTACTGAACGCGGGATGTTTAACGGCGCCATGCTTATTGATGATTATGCGCATCTGCCTGCAGAGATTGAGGCTGCAATAGCTGCTGTCGCGACGCACCCATTCCGCACAGGTCGGACAATCGCAGTCTTCCAACCAAACCGATATCACCGCATTGCAGCGATGGCTGATTCTTACGCCGACTGCTTCCGCGCCGCAGACATCGTTGTTGTGACAGATGTATATGCCTCAGGTACCGCATTTATTGAAGGCGTTTCAGGCGAGTTGGTGGTGAATGCAGTTCGCGGGTCGAATCCCACTGCGCATGTGGTGTGGGCGCAAACCCGCCAAGACATCGTGGATGTTGTTGCAGAGATTATTCAGCCCGGCGATGTGTGCATCTCGATGGGATGTGGTGACATCGAAACCTTCCCTGATGATCTCCAGAAGGCAACACAGTGATGGCACACGCAGATCTCGAACCTCTTGTTGCTGAACTCCAATCGCTTGGCTTGCAAGTGGTGCTCAATCGTCCACTAACTAATCTCACGACTTATGCGGTTGGTGGTACAGCTGCTGCATCAGTGACAGTATCTGCCGTGAATGATGTGGAGGCTCTCGCCTCAGTGACTGCGCGATATCGAAATGTTCCGGTTCACGTAGTGGGTCGTGGCAGCAACACGTTGATTGCCGACGATGGCGTTGATGGTCTTGTGGTGTTTGTGACTGCACCGGCTAACGAAGCGGTGATCGAGGTAGACGGCGACGATGTCATTGTTGGTGGTTCAGTCACGATGCCTGTTTTGGCGCGCCGTTCTGTGAAAGCTGGTCGTGGTGGACTGGAGTGGTGTGTTGGAATCCCAGGCAGTGTGGGTGGGGCTGTACGAATGAACGCAGGTGGCCACGGTGCAGAGATGGTGGACGCACTGCAAACAGCTTTAGTTGTGTCATTGCGCTCAGGTCAATGCGTACCAGTTCCTGCTTCTAAGTTGGGGATGCATTTCCGCGGATCGGCACTTGCTGCTCATCACATCGTGGCTGCGGCGAGATTAAGAACAACTAGTTGTGAGGTGTCGGAAGGGCAAAAAGAAATTGATGCGATCGTTGCGTGGCGCAGAGAGCATCAACCAGGTGGACGCAACGCAGGCTCTGTCTTCGTGAACCCTGCACCAGGGGATGGAAGCGCTGGGGCTCTCATTGACTCTTGTCAGTTGCGAGGATTTCAGGTGGGCGAGGCTCGTGTTTCTGAAAAGCATGCGAATTTCATTCAGGCCTCCGATGGTGCAACTGCATCAGACATCGTTGCCGTGATGTCACATGTTCAAGACACAGTGTTGAACACACACGGAATTCTTCTGCGAAGTGAAGTCTGTCTTCTCGGGTTCGATGAGACCATCATGAACCGTTTTGCTGACCCACGGCACAGTGACCCCGATCGACAAGAAGCCACCGATGCGTTGGCGCTTTTGATGGGGGACATCAATGAGTAATCCTCATGATGGTCGTGACCCCAATGAACCCACAGAGGAAATTTCTGTTACGGAAGTAAGCGATGAAGTGTTGCGCGAATTGTCGGACCTTTTTGGACCGACAAAAGGTGTTCAGCGCCCACCGGCAGAGGCGCCGATTGTCGAAGATCCCACTGAAGAATTAACGCCAGTTGATGCTGAGGTGATCTCATTCGCATTAGTTGAGGCAGATGAAGAAGATGACTCGGACGGCTACCGTGCTGATGTCATCGTGATCGGTGGTGCCGACGAATACGACCTCACTCCCGCACCGGCTGACCCACTGTTGAAGCCGTTAGCACGCGGTGCCGATGTTGTTGATATGTCAGATGACAGCGGCGGCACGGTTGTTATTGATGATCAAGACATTGATCGTGTTGTCATCGTTGACGATGATCGGCCTGACTCTCGATTCGATGAGCGTCAGCGACGCAGAGAGCGCCGCGAACGTCTGAAGCGAGTGAAGTGGCTCAAGTTGGGTGGGGTGATTGTTGGCGCCATCGTGTTTGTCATGGGCGTACTTGCGTCGCCGCTTTTCGCGATTCGCAACGTGAATCTTGAAGGTGTGGTCTACACCTCGCCAGAAACGATTGAAAAAGTGACCGACCAACTAAAGGGCGCCTCGGTCTTCACAGTCGACACGGCGAAGGCTCGAGAGCAGCTTTTGAAGGACCCATGGGTGTCCGAAGTGCGCATCACTACCGACTTCCCGAATGGGGCACTTGTGGAGATTGCTGAGCGAGTTCCGGTGGTCTGGTATCTCGGGGCAGACCAAAAGGCGCGAGTCGTTGACGCTCGTGGTCATGTCATTACGGTGCTGACCGGATGGCCGACGAAGTATCTCCAGGTGCGTGGGCAGGGTCCCAATCTTGAAGCAGGTGCGGTGGCTGATGATGTGTTCCGTGCTGCAGCACAATTAGTCCTCGCTCTCCCTTCAGAGATCCGCCCAACGGTCAGGGCATTGGACCTCACCGGCGGTGGAGAGCTCTCCATGATTCTCAAGGGTGGGACTGTCGTACGTTTTGGCCCACCGTCAGACCTCAAAGACAAATTGGTGGCGGTTGTCGTTCTCTTTCGTCGTCAAGACCCCGCCACGCTGGCAGTTGTTGACGTTTCGACAGGTGAACCGACCATTCAGCAGCGTTAATAGGGGATGGATGGGGCTCTTGAGAGCGCAATTCCCACAAAAACGGCGCCCACTGTGGAAACATTGATGCACACAGTCCTTTTTGGACGTTTCTTCGGAGGAAATGGCTCATGGCCGGAGCACCACAGAACTATCTCGCTGTCATCAAAGTTATTGGTGTCGGCGGCGGCGGCGTCAATGCTGTCAACCGCATGATCGATGCTGGTCTGCGCGGCGTTGAATTCGTTGCAGTGAATACCGATGCTCAGGCATTGTTGATGAGCGACGCTGATGTCAAACTCGACATTGGCCGCGACCTCACTCGTGGTCTTGGCGCTGGGTCTGACCCCGACGTGGGTCGCGCTGCAGCAGAAGCACACCGCGAAGAGATCGAAGAACTCATCAGTGGTTCTGACATGGTTTTCATTACCGCAGGCGAGGGTGGCGGTACGGGCACCGGTGCAGCTCCTGTCATCGCAGAGATTTCAAAGGCTGTAGGTGCTCTCACCATTGGTGTGGTGACACGTCCATTCCAGTTCGAAGGTCGCCGTCGTGCGGTTCAAGCCGACAATGGCATTCAGCGCCTCAAGGAAAAAGTCGACACGTTGATCGTGATTCCGAACGACCGGTTGCTCACAGTCGCTAACGACAAGACATCATTGGTCAATGCATTCAAGATGGCAGACGAGATTCTCTTGCAGGGTGTCGCAGGCATTACGAATCTGATTACAACCCCTGGTCTGATCAACACTGACTTTGCTGACGTCAAGATGATTCTCACCAGTGCTGGTTCTGCACTGATGGGTATCGGTATCGCAAGCGGAGACAAGCGTGCAGTCACGGCTGCTCGAGATGCAATCTCTAGCCCAATGCTCGAAGCAGCAATCGATGGTGCTCGCGGAATCTTGCTCAACATCACAGGCCCATCCAGCATGGGTCTCTTCGAAGTGAACGAAGCAGCCGAAGTGGTGCACGCAGTTGCGCATCAAGACGCAAACATCATCTTCGGTACCGTTATCGATGACGAGATGGGTGACGAAATCAAGGTCACCGTCATCGCTGCAGGTTTTGAACGCTGGGACTCCACAGCTGGCGGTAACGCCGGGTTCGGTACTCGTACCAGTGGCTCCCGTCCAAGTGAGTCTCGCCCCTCAAGCAATGTGCGCGACATCTTCTCCGACTCTGACCCATTGTCAGATGACGACGACGATTTCGACGTTCCTTCGTTCCTGAAGTAGAGACATCTCGTGATCGACCCGCATGAGGTCGCTCTTCGAGTGCAACAGATTCGTGAAGAGGTCGCTCGCGCGAGTTCGACATCTGTTGCCATCATTGCTGTCACCAAAACCTTTGGTCACGATGCAATTCGTGCTGCAGTGGCTGCCCAGTGTGATGCCGTGGGTGAGAACTATGCCCAGGAAGTTCTTGCAAAAGTCGAAGAATCACCGATTGGCCTCCCGATCCATTTCATAGGGGCGATTCAGTCCAATAAGGTCCGCCAATTGGCCCCGTATATCTCCTTGTGGCAGGGGGTAGATCGTGAGTCAGTGATCTCAGAGCTCGGGAAGAGAGCGCCCGGCGCTGAAATCTTGCTGCAGGTGAATACGACACACGAGGACACGAAGTCCGGAGTCAGCCCCCAAGACGTGGAGTCTTTGCTTGCTGCAGGGGTCAAGGCAGGGTTGGTTGTGCGAGGGCTGATGACAATTGGGCCGACATCGGGCAACGTGGGGGATGCTGAGAAGGCCTTTTTGTCCCTGAGAACATTGGCTGATTCGTTGCACCTTCCTGAATGTTCTATGGGAATGTCGGATGACTATCGCGTGGCAGTCGAATGTGGTTCCACGATGATTCGTATTGGAAGCCGGCTCTTCGGGCCCCGAACAAACCACTGAGGAACACTCGGGATCTCGGCACCGAGATGCGAGTGCTCGGCCAAAACTCAGTGGCGGAACTCCCACATACGAATGCACGAGTGCATTAGCCTTTCAGTATGTCGTTTCTCCGTAAAGCAATGGATTATCTAGGTCTCAATGGCGATGAGGCATATGACGATTACGACATGTCGATGGAATACGAGCGCCCAGCACGCCCACAGCGCCAAGCATCAGGCACCGAGCCTCTGACGCGTCGGGGTGCATACGACCCTGAATACTCCTCAGAAACACAACGACCAGCTCCGCGACCAACTCGCGTTGACGACACAGGTGCAACACGTCGTCCTGATGACTCTGGTTTGCAGGTTCGTCCTATCGGTGCGCCTCGCACTGCACCAACAGTTCGTCCCGTTCCCGCAGTTGGCGACACAGTTACTGTTCGTCCACGCAACTTCAATCAAGCACAAGAAATCGCTGATCACTTCAAAGAAGGAATTCCAGTAATTGTGAATCTTGAAGGTGCTGATCGCGAGATGGCACGTCGTGTCATCGACTTTGCAAGCGGCATGTGTTACGCACTCAGTGGAACAATGGAAAAAGTCGGCACTGGTGTGTACTTGTTAAAGCCAGGTGGCGGCTACTAAGTAGCTGGATTTCTCATGCTTATCGCTCAACTCGTTCAACTGTACGTCTTTGTCATTTTCGCTCGTGCGATTTTGTCGTTCTTCCCAATTCGTTACGACAGTCCACTTGCGCCCGTCGTTGCGTTCTTGCACCGCATCACTGAACCAGCACTTGCGCCGATTCGTCGCATGTTGCCCCCGATGGGCGGCCTTGACCTTTCTCCGCTTATTCTCATCATCGGATTGCAAGTTCTCGCTTCGATTTTCGTTTGATAACTCACTGAATCCATTGAGGTTCCGTGGGCACGGGTAGCCCGCGCCCTAGCCTTACTGCGTGACATATCCACAGGTCGATCCTCAACCGAATTTCCCCCGTCTTGAAGAGGGCGTCCTTGCACGTTGGGAACGCGACCAGACCTTTGCCGCAAGTGTTGCTGCACGTGATGCAGGGGTGAATGGCGACAACGAGTTCGTTTTTTATGATGGACCACCGTTTGCGAATGGACTTCCGCACTACGGCCATCTTCTGACTGGTTTTGTAAAGGATGCCGTTCCTCGCTATCAAACGATGAAGGGCCGTCGAGTAGAGCGTCGTTTCGGTTGGGACTGCCATGGTTTGCCCGCTGAGGTGGAAGCAGAGAAAGAACTTGGCATCGCCGGACATCCAGCGATCACGGAATTTGGAATCGACAAGTTCAACGATGCATGTCGTACCAGCGTGCTTCGCTACACCGATGACTGGCAGCGTTACGTCACTCGTCAGGCGCGATGGGTTGACTTCTCGAATGACTACAAGACTCTTGATACGCCCTATATGGAAAGCGTCATGTGGGCGTTCCGTACTTTGTGGGACAAGGGACTCATCTACGAAGGTTTCCGTGTGCTCGCATATTGCTGGCGTTGTGAGACTCCGTTAAGCAATACCGAGACACGTATGGACGATGTGTATCGCGATCGACAAGATCCGGCTCTCACAGTGTCGTTCCAGTTGGAAACAGGGGAGAAGATTCTCGCCTGGACCACAACCCCATGGACTCTTCCTTCGAACCTTGCGCTCGCTGTTGGGCCCGACGTTGACTACGCCGTGATGGCGCATACAGATGGCAGCAAGTACATCCTTGCTGAAGCTCGCCTTGGTGCCTATGAAAAGGAACTAGAAGGTGCAGAACAAATAGCGACTGTGAAGGGTTCAGAGATTGTCGGTCGTCGCTATACGCCGCTCTTTCCATTCTTTGCAGATACAGAGAATGCCTTCCAGGTTCTGGGTGCAGAGTTCGTCACCACTGAAGACGGCACTGGTGTCGTACACATGGCTCCCGGGTTTGGTGAAGACGACCAGAACGAGTGCAACGCTGCTGGCATTGCGACCATTTGTCCGATGGATGAACATGGTCAGTACACCGCAGAAATCACTCCGTGGGTGGGTCGTCATGTTTTTGATGCAAACCCTGATGTCATCAAGGCACTCAAGGAAATGGGTGTGGTCATTCGCCACGACACGTATAACCACAGCTACCCGCACTGCTGGCGTTGTGCAGAACCGCTTGTGTACCGCGCAGTATCTTCATGGTTCGTGCAAGTCACAGCATTTCGTGACCGCATGGTGGAACTCAATCAGAACATCAACTGGACTCCTGAGCACATCAAAGACGGAAACTTTGGAAAGTGGATCGGTAACGCACGTGACTGGGCAATTAGTCGCAACCGTTTCTGGGGTTCTCCCATCCCTGTATGGAAGAGCGATGACCCGACGTACCCGCGTATTGATGTCTACGGGTCAATTGAAGAGTTGAGCAATGACTTCGGTGTGGCAGTCACGGATCTGCACCGGCCGGGGATTGACAACTTGGTGCGACCAAACCCTGACGATCCAACAGGGAAGTCGATGATGCGTCGTGTCCCTGAAGTGCTCGATTGCTGGTTCGAAAGTGGCTCAATGCCATTTGCTCAGGTTCATTATCCATTTGAGAATCGTGAATGGTTCGAAAACCATTACCCCGGTGACTTCATCGTTGAATACATCGGTCAAACGCGTGGATGGTTCTACACATTGCATGTACTGGCAACGGCTCTGTTTGACCGTCCGTCATTTATTTCTTGCGTGAGCCACGGAATTGTTCTTGGTGACGACGGCGCCAAGATGTCGAAGAGTCTTCGCAATTATCCAGATCCGATGGGTGTATTTGATTCCCATGGCGCCGATGCAATGCGTTGGTATCTCTTGTCGTCGCCGATTTTGCGTGGTGGAGATTTTTCGGTCACTGATGTCGGAATGCGTGACACTGTGCGCCAGGTGCTCTTGCCGTTGTGGAACTCGTATTACTTCTTATCGCTGTACGCGAACGCTGAAGGAAAGAGCGGAAAAGTTCGCACTGATTCGCAGAATGTTCTCGATCAGTATGTGCTGTCGAAACTGGCTGACACCGTCGACAACGTGGGTGCGTCGATGGATACGTATGACTTGTTTGCTGCATGTCAGACAATTCGCACCTTCCTCGATGTATTGACCAACTGGTACATCCGCCGAAGCCGCGATCGTTTCTGGGCTGGCGATCAAGATGCCATCGACACATTGCATACTGTGCTTGATTACGTCACGAAGATTGCAGCTCCACTCTTGCCGTTGATCACTGATGAGATCAGTGCAGGTTTGAATGGCTCTGGTGCTCCAAGCGTTCACCTTGCTGATTGGCCGACGTCTGCTGCATTGCCGCGCAATGGTGCGCTTGTGGAGTCGATGGATATGGTGCGCGACGTCTGTTCATCAGCATTGTCGGTTCGTAAAGCTCACAGCCGTCGAGTTCGTTTGCCTTTGGCTTCGCTCACCGTTGCATCGCCTCTTGCATCATCACTACAAAACTTCCTCGACATTGTGAAGGATGAAGTCAATGTTCGAGATGTGCTTCTCACGGCCGATGTCGATGCTGTTGCCTCACATGAGTTACAGGTTGTTCCAGCTGTCGTTGGTCCACGCCTTGGACCAAACACTCAGAAAGTCATCGTGGCGGTGAAGAAGGGTGAATGGACTCAAGAAGGCGAGACAATCCTTGTGGCAGGAGAGACTCTGCAACCCGGTGAATACGCGCTCAAACTTGTCACGAAGTCCGACTCAGCCAGTGCTCCATTGCCAGGTGGGGCTGGTGTTGTCCTTTTGGATATCAATCTCACTCCTGAACTGGAAGCCGAAGGTCTGGCCCGCGACGTCGTGAGGGCGGTACAGCAGGCCCGCCGTGATGCAGACCTCAATGTCTCAGATCGAATTGTTTTGACCCTTGGCGTCGACGATGCAGTGCAGGCTCAATTGGCACCACATGAGGCTCTGATTGCGGGGGAAACCCTTGCTGTGGAAGTGCTGTGGAACTCGAGCCTCGATCGCACGGTGGCCATCGAAGGGACATCCATCGCTGTACTTGTTGCCGTTAGCCGTTGAGTTACCCCCTTTCGGGTCGTAGCCTCTCGGGGCAACACGGGCGAAAGTTCGTTGAAGGAGATCATCATGGCAACCAAGAAGAAGGCCCCCGTTAAGAAGGCGCCCGCAAAGAAGGTGGCATCGAAGGCTCTGGCAAAGAAAGCCGCGCCTGCCAAGAAGGCTGCTGTCGCGAAAAAGGCTCCGGCGAAGAAGGCCGCACCTGCAAAGAAAGCGCCTGCAAAGAAGGTTGTTGCAAAGAAAGCCGCTCCGGCGAAGAAGGCTGCACCTGCCAAGAAGGTTGTTGCGACGAAGGCTGCACCTGCAAAAAAGGTCGTTGCTAAGAAAGTTGTCGCGAAGAAGGCTGCACCTGCAAAGAAAGTTGTTGCGAAGAAGGCTCCTGTAAAAAAGGTTGCCCCAGCAAAGAAGGTTGTCGCTAAAAAAGCTGCGCCTGCAAAAGTTGTTCCAGCAAAGAAAGCTGCGGCACCAAAGGTAGAACCAAAGAAGGCAGCACCTGCTCCTAAGGTCGAACCAAAGAAGGCTGCTTCTCCTGCGGTGAAGCCAGCGGCAGTGGCTGCACCATTGCCACCAGCAATGCCACCTCGAATCCCTCTGAAGAAGGTCGAGCCGCCAAAGCGCCATGTGATTGTTAAGGGTGAATCCAAAGACGGCATCACAGCGACTAAAGATTTCGATATGAAGTTTCTTGTTTCTCAGCGTGACTTGTTGAATGACGAGCGCATCAAGCTGGTTGGTCAAGCAACCCGTCTTGAGAATGAAGCCAACGCGATGATTGCAGATGCCGAGATGGGTGACGTGCAATTTGACGATGAAGGTGGCGAAGGCGACACCATGGTGGTGGAGCGTGAGCAGGACCTCACATTGTCAGCTTTTGCGCGTCAGACAGTTGAAGAGATTGATGCTGCACTTGCTCGAATGAAGATTGGCGAGTACGGCTACTCCAGTGTGTCTGGTTCACCAATCCCTCGTGAGCGTCTCAAGGCTTTGCCATGGGCGACCGAGCTGGTGACTGAGCGTGCAGGCGGATTGGGTCGCCGTTAGGTCGCCCAAATTCTCCATGCCATCTCCGCGTCGCCTGGCGCTTGTTGTAGCCCTCATTGTTTTCTTTGATCAGTGGTCAAAGTCATGGGCAGTGAATGCTTTAGATGATGGACGCACCATTGACGTGGTGTGGACGCTTCGGTTTGCGTTGGGATTCAATAGCGGCATTGCTTTCTCACAAGCTCAAGACCTCGGCCCCGTTGTTGGAATCGTTGCATTGGTCGCGGTTTCATTGCTGATTCGCGCTGCTGTGCGTGCGGAAACGGTTCTCGCTGCATATGGCTTGACGTTGATCATTGGCGGCGCCATCGGAAATCTTGCTGACCGCATCTTCCGAGGTGATGGTTGGTTACATGGCCACGTAGTGGACTTCATTGACTTCCAGTGGTTTGCTGTTTTCAATATTGCTGACTCAGCCATTTCTGTTGGTGCCGGTGTATTGATCATTGGATTGTTCCGTGAATACAGGGAATCAAAACGTCTCGAGAGGCAAATATGAAAGTTGAAGAGACAGTTCCGGCTGCATTGGATGGGGAACGAATAGACCGAGTTGTTTCGTTGATCGCGGATATCTCCCGTTCAGATGCAACCAAACTCATCGCTGATGGTGGTACCGAGATTGACGGTTCTGTCGTGACCTCTGGGAAGTCACGTTTGAAAGAAGGTCAAACGGTTGTTGTTGATCTTGACAAGATTCCTGTGCCGGTCCTTCCTGGCCCTGACGCTTCGGTCGTTCTTGATGTTGTCTATGTCGATGACGACATCATCGTGATCAATAAAGATGCAGGGGTCGTCGTTCATCCGGCATCAGGCCATGGCAATGGCACATTGGTAAACGGAATCCTCGCTCTGTATCCCGAAGTTGCCACTGTTGGTCAACCAGGTCGACCTGGCATTGTGCACCGTCTCGACTCAGGGACGACGGGGATGATGGTTGTTGCTCGCACGCAACGTGCGTATGACTCTCTTGTTGCCGCGTTGCAAGAACACGAAGTGGGCCGTGAGTACTTGGCGTTGGCATGGGGCCACTTTGATTCGCCGACTGCAAC
>ERZ1022756.213-NODE-213-length-19691-cov-23.582502_pt1 | contig 19691 bp, 16 predicted proteins | sample MGYA00520902_ERZ1022756 | MGnify/ENA primary metagenome ERZ1022756 (study PRJEB33162, sample SAMN09537601) | freshwater metagenome | isolation source: freshwater | place: Canada:Alberta | collected 2017-07 | study: EMG produced TPA metagenomics assembly of the...
TCTTGGCAACTTCAATGGCACTATTCATTACCCAAGGTAGCGACCCAAGCAGGACCTTTGAAGTAGGATCGTTTTCTATACCCGCGGTATCCGCAGCCTCTCTTCCAGTTATTGCCAGCCTAATTCTGGCTCTATTCGTTGGTAAGGCAATACTCTCTATACTTCTGACTCGGCAACTAGCATTTTTTCTCGCACGAATTGAGGCTCGTTCGGCAAGAGTAATTGCCAGGAATGCTTTCGGGAAAGGCTTGGAAAAAGCCAGATTAAATTCACGAGAAGAAATTCTTTTTGCGGTTCAAACAGGATCTCCTAGCGCTTTCAATTCATTTCTCAATTCTGTGGGAACTCTGGTAGCAGAGAGCTTTTTATTTCTGTTGATATTGGTGGCTTTTGCAGCCGTCAACCCAATTGTCGCTCTAGGAGCTATTGCCTATTTCGGACTAATTGGATTTTTGATTCAGTTTTTCATCGGACGACTGATGCATATAACCGGAACAAGAATCGCCGAAACGACGGTTGAAGCAAATTCTGGAATCGCAGATCTCGGTGAAGTTCTTAGAGAGTCCACAATATTGGGCCGTCAAGACTATTTCCTTGACAAAATCTACAACTCCCGGCTTCGCGCCTCGGGAAGCAACGCTTCCCAGTTCGTACTCACCGGAATGCCAAGGTACATTGTGGAAACAGCACTAATCGTGGCAATAGCGTTGTTTATTGTTTGGCAGGCTGCCAGCGGTGACATTGCTACATCCGCAGCAACAATTGGGATATTTCTTTCGGGCGGCCTTAGGCTAACCGCATCTCTCTTACCGCTTCAGTCTGCAATGCTTGTGATTAGGCAATCTATCCCAGCCGCGAATAGAGCGCTGGACTTGCTTGATAAAAACACGCAGCAAGTTATTGACGAACCAGACACCAGAAAACCACCCAAATCACTGAAGGCCCCCAACCCAATTCACGTATCTCTTAAAGATGTAGATTTTAGATACGCAGCAAGTAAAGAGAATACTCTGTCGAGTATTTCGATTGAAATTCCCGCAGGATCTCAAGTCGCGTTTATTGGAGTGTCTGGGGCTGGTAAGTCGACATTAGCGGACTTGATCTTGGGTTTGCTAAGCCCATCCAGTGGGCAGGTTTTGATTGATGGCTTAGAAGCAAAAGCTGTAGTGAACGACAGACCGGGTCTTCTCGGTTATGTCCCACAAAAGCCAGGAATGATTTCTGGAACAATCGCGCAAAACATTGCTCTTGGCGTCAGTGAAACGGAAATCGATTCTGAACGGCTAATCAAGGCGACCTTGGACTCTAACCTAGAGGTGCTCATAGATTCTCTACCAGAGGGAATCAACACAAATCTAGGCAAGCGAAGGGATGAGCTGTCTGGAGGTCAACTTCAACGGATTGGCCTAGCTAGGGCGTTATACACACAACCTGGTCTGCTTGTGATGGATGAGGCCACAAGTGCTTTAGATGCTGAGTCAGAGAATGAAATAAACAAAGCCTTGGATGCTATGCGCGGAGAGGTTACCGTGGTGCTAATTGCTCATCGGTTAAATACAATTCAGAGATCAGACATTGTTTTTCTAGTTGAAGATGGCAAAATCTCCGCCTCCGGTACCTTTCCAGAGCTCTTAAAGACAAATTCAACCGTTAGGAACTTAGCTCAACTTATGGCGATTGACTCAGTAGAGAATGATTCTTAATTTGTTAAGCAGAACCACCTAATTTTTCTTTATTAAATTTCAGAAATAGAAAATGTTGAATTCAGATCTTGTATGTGAGACTTTCGTAGTAAGACAAAGCAACTTTCGCTAAATCTTTTGAGTCATATCGGGATTCAATCACTTTATAGTTCTCCAACCGAGCTAGATCTGAATCAAATTCATTGTGAATTATCGCAAGAATCGCCTGTTTTATTGCGACACTGTCAAGCGGATCGACTATGAAACCAGTCTTATTGTTCTCAATCCACTCATCTGCACATGAGGTGCAGGTTTGTATAGGAATGGCACCCATAGACATTGCCTCCAACATTGAGGTTGAAATACCGTCGCTCAAAGAGTGGCCAATGTACATCACGGATTGCCTAAACAATTCAAGAACTTGACTATGAGATAGTTCGCCATTTCCGTAAGCAAAAATCTTTAGCCCAGATGACCTTGAAACACTTTCCGCCTGAGAAATAACAGAATTGCTACAGCCGTAAAAAACGACTTCGAGATCACCTATTTCTTCACTGATCTCCTCCAAAACTTGAAGGACAAAGAGCGCTTTGCCCCATAAGTTCTCGTACCCCTTTACCGCAATCTTGTTGCGCACCCCTTCCTCAAAGTTAGTCCTTGTCAATCCCCCAGCGGTTGGCATCAGAGGGAGGAGTTGAAATCCAGATGCGATTTTGTTGGCAAGTTTGTAGTCGCGCTCACACTCCGCACTGTATCCATCCGCCAAATCAAGTAATTCTCTTAGCTTTTTCTGGTGTTTCGGTATTCGAGAGAACCAAAAAATGTCGCTGCCGTAGTTTGTTAGAAGGAGTTTGGGTCGCACCCGACCCAGTAACTGATAAGCCCTCCTTGTTGCGTAGCCCGCGTTCTGCAATTCATGGACATGAACAATATCTGGCCGTGATACTCGAATGCGCCAGGAAATATATGCGCCTCTCACCCAATCTGATAGAAAGCGATCTACCCACCACATCACTAGGGAACAATATCGAGAAACCCAAGGCATGGAAAGGCTACTTGGGCTGGCTAGTCGCTCCGCTATTCCTGGAGACAAATTTCTATGCGGCGAAGAAGAAATCAACTCAAACTCCACTTTCGTCCCATCAAACTGGGAGAGCCACCTTGAGACGTGGATGCTGTCAGCCATGCCCACTAGTAGAACCTTCAATTGAATCCACCTTCTAGTTGGTCTGGTTGGGCTGGGATAGGAGGTCTGTGCTTGGTGGCATCTTGACCGAAACTAATTGGCTCTCAGCCCCAGCCACTGTCCCGCCCTTGGGGCGGTTGACTCAATGAACATGTAGACCCTCTCTGAGAAATTACCCACCCTGTACTCCGCTGGTATGTCTCTATTTTGTTCTTTTGTTACCTGATGATTCACGGCTCTCAAGATGTTGTCGCCTTCTAGGCCAGACATTGATATCCCAGCTGTTTCTAAAAGTTCTGGGCGTTCCATGGAATCTCTAATTGTTACGGCCCTGAATCCCAGGATTGCCGACTCCTCGCTAATTGTGCCCGAGTCAGAAAGAACGCACAGGGAGTGTTTTTGAAGGTGGAGGTAATCAAAGTAACCCAAAGGCTCGATTAGCTTAACAAGGGGGTTGAGTGCGACAGACGTCCCAGCTAGCTTTTTTCGAGTTCTTGGATGCACCGGAAAGACAATTGGTTTCGAGTATTGCTCACTGATCATGTTGAGTGATGAGAGTAATTCCTCGAGCCGCGTGCTGCTGTCTACATTCTCTTGCCTATGCGCGCTTGCAACGAAGTACTGGCCCGAGGCTATCTGCAATTCATCCAATATCTCGCTCTTATCTATCGCCTCAGAGAAATGACCAATTATTTCAGGAAGAGGTGATCCGGATAAGCAGATAAATCTTGGATTAACCCCTTCGGCGAGGAGATTTCTTCGAGCTGGTTCCGAATATGGGAGATTGAAAGTCGACACGTGGTCAATTAGTCTGCGATTAATCTCCTCTGGTACGTTCTCGTCGAAGGACCTGTTACCTGCTTCTAGGTGGTAAACAGGTATACCCATTCTTCTTGCGATAATTGCAGCTACCGCGGAGTTGGTGTCGCCAAGTACGACCACTGCGTCTGGGCGAGAAGATTGAAGAGCTTTCTCAGCCCCGACAAGAGTTTGAGCCATGGCTTGGGCGGGAGTTTCATTCGTAATCCCCAGGTACTTATCTGGATTCCGGAGCCCCAGGTCAGAAAAAAACACATCACTGAGCAGGGGGTCGTTGTTTTGGCCAGTGTGAACAAGGGTGTGATTTGTTTTTTTATCCAAAAGCTTGATTAGAAGAGACAGTCTTATTATTTCTGGCCTGGTGCCCACAAAAGTCACAACATTTAAAAGCCTCATTTCAGGCCCAACTCTCTTCGGACCTCGGGCAAGGTTAGAAGTAGCTCCTTCACACCCTCAATATCAAGGCGATCTGTATTGTGAGAGTTGTAGGATTCAAGCTCCACTTCCCTCTTGTTGCCTTCTTCGAAGTAAATCGAGTAGTTTAAGTCCCGAGAATCTAGAGGGACTCTGTAGTAATCTCCCATGTCAGAGGCGACAGCCCTCTCTTCAGTGCTGAGAAGTGATTCGTACAGTTTTTCTCCGTGTCGGAATCCAATCTCGACGACTTCTCTATCTTCAGCACCGAACAGTTCAAGTAAGGCCTTGACTAAGACATCCAAAGTCGCCCCAGGCGCTTTTCTAACAAACAAATCACCAGACACCGCATTTTTAAATGCGAATTCCACCAAATCAACTGATTCGGAAAGAGACATAAGAAAACGAGTCATTCGAGGGTCTGTTACCGAAATGGGGGCACCAGATTTAATCTGCGAAATAAAGAGCGGAATCACACTTCCCCTCGAGTACATTACGTTTCCGTAACGCGTGACCGATATAGCGGTTCCTGAATTTTCTGGTAATCGCGCATATGACATAGCCGTTTTTTCCATCAGCGCTTTTGACATACCCATGGCATTAATTGGATAAACGGCCTTGTCGGTACTCAGACAAACGACCGATTTCACACCATTCTCAACGGATGCAGAAATCACATTCGCTGATCCTGTGATGTTTGTCTTAACTGCCTCTAGGGGGAAAAATTCCGCGGAGGGCACTTGCTTTAATGCGGCGGCGTGGAAAACGTAGCTAACTCCATTTGTTGCCGACCGAACAGATTTTTCATCTCTTGTGTCACCAATATAGAAACGAAGTCTTTCATCAGCTAGCTCATGCCTTAATGTATCTTGCTTTGATTCATCCCGGCTGAAGATCCTGACCTCCGCAGCTCCACGACCAAGTAGATATCTTGCCATCGTGGATCCAAACGATCCCGTTCCACCAGTTATTAGGAACGTGGCGTCCCGCAATTCGCTGCCTAAATCATTCAATGCCCGCTCGCTCTCCCAATAGCTTTCACCTGAGAGTTTATCAAGAACGCTCCAGGTCAGCGTTTTTCATCGACATCTCCGCACCCTCAATTTCGATACTGTAAAACAGGCCAATTGGCCACTCACATACATTAGAGATTGGAGGCCAACAAAATCATTTCTAAAGACTGATTGACTTTCCGTTGGACGCAACCATTCCAGTCACGCAGATACGGCGCACCTGTCTTAAATTGAGCCCCCTAATCATCCGAAAAACCGCATGTTCAAGGTCAATTATCTTTCCACTATTTTTCATCCCATGAAGGGTTTCTTTCACAGCCCGAAAGATTTCAGCAATTTCAATTCTGCTGATTCGTCCACTGGCCCAAAGTACGGTTCGACAATAGTGTTCGAAGCCTGACACTCGGGGGAGTAGATAACTAGAACGTTTCTTCATAATCAGCAGATTCCACCGGCTACTATCTCTTTGCCAACGGGCGTACTCTCTTCTAAAGTCCTCCTCAAGTAGATATCTTGCACTGAGCTTGATCAAAGGCTGTCTGTCATCACCGGACATGGGGATCGCTTTCCAAATCGAAACGGCTTCAAGTAGTGATTTGTAGTAGCCTTCCAGTGCAGGTTGGCTTGCAAACTTGGACTGCTCTGACATTGAAAGCTCCTGAATTTGTCGAATCTCTAAGTCATCCGTTAGGTCAAGCACTCTCACTAATTCTCCAGGAACACCTATTGGAATGGCCTTGAGTAACTCTCCCAAATGCGGGTGAGCAAAACCAGAGTCAACGTAAAGAATTTGTGAATTCGGAAACAAAACCCTAATACTTCTGAAGGTCTCTCTAGTTTGCTCAAATCTCTCATCAGCACTGTAGGTCCCCAAATTTGTTATCAACGCCCCCGAGACCAAAAATGAAGGTTCGACTAAGTTTGGCTTAGACCGACTCATAAACCGCATAAAACCCCAATCGATCAAAAAGTTATCTCTGTTTAAAAAACATTATCAAGATAGATGCCAGTTGGGCCGAAGCTGTTCAAGTTGGGAGGTTCTCGTGACTATCACTTCAGATCAATCTTGATCCGTCATAATTGTGACCCTGGTGAGATGACTGGCCCCGTCCTCAAACCTCAGAATTGGAACGAATTCTCTATCATCTCTTGGACCAAGTCCTCGATTGAAGGAGAAGGTCCGTAACCAGCTAGACCCCAATAGTCATTAGAAGCCAAGGGATTGTTAGTGGATAAAGTTCTGTCAACACTAGAAGAACCCAATCCTGGTGTAACGCTTGCACCGGTCCCTTTCAGGTACATTCTGAAAAGGTTTAGAAGTGTCAATTTAGAGACGGTGTCCCGTGGAATCCAATGCTGAACCCCAGAAACAAAACCGTCGTTGGCGATTATGCCCATGAACAACCTAGCTAATGCGCGCGTGGTCACACCATTCCAAATATGGTTTGTGAAACCAGTTACGTTTCCCGAAGGGGGTTGTGATTTGTACCACGAAAAAAGTCCAGCGTTGGTGTTTATGTCGTCGCCGATAATGGACGCCCGAATTCGCATGGCGGAGGGTTGAAGTTGCTCCCCCTCGCGTTTCGTATTTCCGTAAAGGTCCTCAGCATTTGGCTCGTCAGATTCAGAATAGTTTCCAGTTTCCCCATTGAACACACAGTCAGTAGCCACCTGAAGAACGCGAACACCCAGTTGAACTGAAATCTCCTCAAGTCGAGCAGGCAGCCGAACGTTTAACTTCCACGCATCTTTTTTGTCATTCCCTGGAATACCCGAAGCGCGCTGAGGTATCCAACCGATGCAGTTTATGATGTATGACTTCTCAGATAAAGATAATTGGTCGACTATCTCATAGGCTGTTTGATCACAGAAATCAAAATGATTTTGAGTTACTGCGCCTCTAGAGAAGGCAGAAAAAGCAACTTTGTTTTGAGCGAATGTTCTTACTACTTCCTGCCCTAACATTCCCGAACTTCCCAAAACAATTATTTTCTGATCCACTTGCGCCAACTTTCCGTTTCGAGAGAAATCTACCCGTACATAAAAAAATTTGACTGAAGTTAACCGAGCGTTGATTTGCATCTAGCCACGGTTTTCACTTCAGTTGTTGGTTTTTACCCCCCTAATTTTAGGCCCCAAAAACTGGTGATGACATGCTTCTCTCACATAGATAGTGCCACCAAGCATCAGGAGTCTAATATAAGTACTATGCGCCGATACCCAGTGACAATAGTTATTCCGGCATACAACGCTTCTAGGTATCTAAGCGAGACAGTTCACTCCGCATATGCAGCCAAACCAGAGCGGATAGTGATTGTGAATGATGGCTCGACAGACGACACCTTACAAGTTGCTACCTTGTTATCTGAATCGATGGAATATGTAGAGGTATTTACTCAGTCTAATTCGGGAGAATCGGCAGCCATAAACGCAGGACTTGCAAAAAACAATAGCAAGTATGTTTTGTTTCTCAGCGCCGATGACTTGATCTCAGAAAGACTCCTTGCTATTGCTACGCAGGCTCTTGACACCAATCCTGAATTAGTAGGGGTTTATCCCAGTTGGAACAAAATTGATTCAAACGGGCTAGCTACCGAAGAAGTCACCGACATTTCCTTTTCCTATGAAAGACTTCTCGGAAATCTTGAATGCTTGCCCGGGCCAGGATCAGTTATCAGGGCGAGTTCGTTGGGCGTGGGCAGGTTAGAGCACCTAACTCAAATGGGTGATTTCGAACAATGGATTCGCATAACAGCTAACGGAAAACTACTTCATGTCAATGATGTTTTAGCGAGTTGGAGGCAACACGACAGCAATATGTCTTTGATGTCTTTCGGCCAAAAGAATTCAATTGAACTTGATGTGATTCGTAAGCAGGTAGAAGTTACGCTTGAGAAAGTCTCGTTGCAAAACAAAAATATAGTGAGAGATTCGTTCTTAGCCACTTGGCACAAACTGAAGGCAATTTCCGAAGTGAGAGTCAGGGGATCCCATGAAAGCGCTAAGCACCTGTTAAAATCATTATCGGCTCTAAGTAAAAACCGAGACGTCAAGTTAAAGAATGGCTGGACAGCAATAGAAGTTGTTAGCTGCCTGATTCCTCACTTGGCAAGAGCATGGATCTCAGTGACCTTTGGATTTAGAAAACGAAAGTAGTTGAAGCTGTGTCTAGTTTGGAGAATCCCGCCTTTGAGGAGTCGGATAAAGTAGTTTCTCTTAGCTTGTTTGGAACAAAGAAAAAGTACTTAAATGGTGCAGCAAAATTAATCGAATCAGTCAACAGACATTTACCTGGCTGGAAAACCGTTTTCTTCGTGGGAAACTCTGTTCCAGAGGATTTTCGTAAGCAAATTGAATCTATGGAATCACGGATTATTTCAGTTCATGAACCCGAGAGTCTGGCGGCCACGTCATGGCGTTTCAGAATAGATGAATTGGGAAATCCAGGTTGGGTCCTGTTTAGAGATTCGGATTCACTTGTATCGAGTAGAGAGGCAAGTGCGGTGAATCAGTGGGTGGCCTCTGGATTAACAGCGCACATCATCCGAGATCACCCCTTCCACTCCGCCCCAATCATGGCTGGGCTTTGGGGGATCAGACCCGCTTCTACCAAGTGGTTTGTCGAGGAGCTAAAGACTTACACGTTTTTAGACGAATATGGAACCGACCAAAGTTTTCTAGCCGAGAAGGTTTACCCCAGGCTCGCAAAATTCAGCCTCATTCATGCCAGTTATCATCGGCATGAAGGTTCGGGTCAGCTTACAGAATTTGATGTTGGCCACTCAAGGTTCGGAACTTTCTGTGGCGAAGGTGTCACGTCCCCTATTCTCGAAAGACTTTACGCAAGATTTCGTAGGCTAATCGACCCCAAGGAATGCAATTGCCGGACCCAGTCGTAGCCTCTCGAATGATTTGGGTCAGAATAGTTCGCTACTGGCTTGTGGTTCTAAGTGGCATCACCTGCATCAAACTAGGAATCTCTCTTCGCTTTGCTTCTTTCCCTTTACTTCCCTCGATTAGTTGGAAATCAAAACCGCTCCCCGAAAAATCACTGGGTTGTGACCAAGAATTAGTGAAGTCAGTGGATGTAGTTGTGAGTCTTTACAATTTTCTAAAATACAAGCCAGTCTTGGAAAAAAGTGTGAAATCTTGTTTCGCTAACCCTAAAGTTACTTTTCATTTCATACTCGTCGCAGGTAGTCGTGATGAAGTTGAATGGCTGACTGAGTTAGTCGCGGATTCCCACCACAAACTCCACCTAGTAGATAGACGAATAGGTATTTATGCCGCTTGGAACATTGGGATAGAAAGTGGAACAGGCGACTATATTACAAATTTAAACACTGATGACCTTAGATTGCCACACAGTATCTGTTGCCAAGCGGCTAGCCTTCAGCAAGCGTCAGCCGAAGGTTCATTTGGGAACTTCATACTCTCTAAAGATATCCTCGCTGACTTGTATTCCAAATCAACAAAATGGCTCGTTTCTAACCTTGGAAAGTTTGACATTAGAAAGTTAGTCATCGGTTCCCAGAACTTCATGCACTGTGCGCCGATGTGGAAAAGAGAGCTGCACACCGCCAATGGTCTTTTCAATGAGGAGCTTAGGAGCTCTGGGGATACAGAATTTTGGCTTCGATGTATGGCCTCTGGAGCAAGTTTTGTTTCATATTCCCCAGAAACGGTTGTTTATTTCCATAACCCGGAAGGTCTCTCGACATCCGTTGGGTCGGTTGGACACAAAGAATGGACTCGTATCAGAGACTCTTTCCTGAAAGTTCGACAAACTAGGGTTCGATAGACGACTATTCACCTCCACAATCAACTGAACCACACGACCTAGAATGAGAAAGGCTTGTTCTAGGAGCCAAGGGAGTGAAATTGAAGAAAAAAGCGCTAATCACTGGAATAACAGGGCAGGATGGATCCTATCTTGCGGAGCTTCTTCTAGCCAAGGGGTACGAAGTTCACGGGCTAATAAGACGTTCGTCCACTTTCAACACTCAGCGTATCGATCATTTGTATATGGATCCCCACAATTCCAATGCCAGGCTATTTCTGCACTATGGGGATTTGACGGACGGGTCAAGGCTAACAACATTGCTCGCAGAAATCATGCCGAGTGAAATTTATAATCTTGCCGCCCAAAGCCACGTCAGGGTCTCATTTGATGAGCCGGAATACACTGGGGATACCACTGGCTTAGGAACAATAAGACTTCTTGAAGCAATAAGACAATCAGTTCCTGACGCAAAATTTTACCAAGCTTCTTCTTCTGAGATGTTTGGTGCCGCCAACCCACCACAGAATGAGACGACAGAGTTCTATCCGAGGTCACCCTATGGAGTAGCAAAAGTTTACTCATATTGGATCACAAAAAATTACAGGGAAGCATACGGCCTGTTTACCACGAATGGAGTTTTGTTTAATCATGAAAGCCCTCGAAGAGGAGAAACTTTTGTGACTCGCAAAATAACCCGTGCTGTTGCAAGAATCTCTAAAGGACTTCAGAACGAGCTATTCTTAGGAAATCTCGATGCTCGGCGCGACTGGGGGTACGCACCTGAGTATGTAGTGGCAATGTGGCAAATGCTTCAGGTTGATGAACCAGATGATTACGTGATTGGCTCTGGGACAGATGTCAGTGTTCGGGATTTTGTCAAAATGTCTTTTGAGCATGTTGGTTTACACTGGGAAAACTACGTTCGATTCGACGAGAGATACCTTCGACCAACTGAGGTAGACACCCTCGTCGCCGATGCAAGCAAAGCCAAAAAGGCACTGAATTGGGAAGCTTCTGTTATGCCAGAGCAGCTAGCGTCTCTAATGGTCGAACACGACTTAGCAACGCTCGACCGTTTTATTCCCGACGAGCCAGTTGGCTCAGTTTGGATGAGAGAAGTTAGTTGAGTCAGAGAGTTGGAATTGTGGTGCCGACACTTGGCACCAGACCAGAGTATCTATCTGAGTGTCTTGACTCTTTACAAAGAGCCGGTGAGGCAGAGGCTAAACCATTTGTCGTGATTGTTGCTCCATCAGACCTTGATTGCTCTGGGTACATAAAAACAGGCAAAGCGGATTGCTTTGTTGAAGACCCAGGTCAAGGACTAGCAAAGGCAATAAACGCAGGATTCTCTAACATGCCTTCCGAGATTGAGTACATGAATTGGCTCGGCGATGACGATGTCTTGAAGGACTCCTCTTTGAACAAAACTTTTTCTTTTCTTGAGTCGAACCCAAGGTGCGTGATGGTCTTTGGGGGCTGTGAGTACATTGATTCAAAAGGTCAAACTATTTGGACAAACTCTTCCGGAGCTTGGGCTGTTCCATTAATGAGGTTCGGTCCGGACTTGATTCCTCAGCCGGGATCTTTGTTCAGAAGATCAGCGTTCACGGCCGTTAGAGGACTTGATAGCAAATATGCCTGGGCATTCGATTTCGATCTGTTTATCAAGCTTTCCAAAATTGGAAAAATCGGTTTCATCAATGAGACTCTCGCAGGTTTTCGATGGCACCCAGAATCTCTCTCTGTGGAGTACCGGAATAGATCAGTGATGGAGGCTAGTGAAGTTAGGGTTTCTCATTTGCCTGCGCCAATTCGTTGGTTGTCGAGTATCTGGGAATACCCAGTGAGAAAAGCGACTCAATTAGCTGGGAATAGTGTCTCCAAACGAGCCAAGAGAAAAGTTGGGATCCGTTGAAAATATACGTGGCAGGTCATAGAGGTCTAGTTGGTTCTGCAATCGTTAGGCAAATAGACAAAGAAAAGAAACACACCTGGATTGGCAAAACAAGAAGTGAATTAGACCTATTGGATAGGGCTGCCGTATTTGACTTTCTTTCAATCGAAAAACCAGACGCAGTAGTCATTGCAGCCGCCAAAGTAGGCGGCATACACGCTAACAACACCTATCCAGTTGAGTTCCTTTCGGAAAATTTACAATTGGAAACCAACTTGCTGGATGGCTCGCACCATTCTGGAATCAACAGAGTTTTGTTTCTTGGGTCATCTTGCGTTTACCCGAAGTTCTCCCAACAGCCCATAAAAGAGGAATATCTTCTAACGGGTGAATTGGAAAAAACCAATGAAGCATACGCCCTTGCAAAAATATCTGGCTTAAAGCTTGTTCAGGCATACCGTAGTCAATATGGCCATCGCTGGATTTCAGCTATGCCGACGAACATGTTCGGACCCGGTGATAATTTTGACCTGGAGAACGCTCACGTTTTACCTTCCTTAATCCGAAAAATTCACGAAGCCAAGATCAGAAATGATGATCAGGTTACTCTTTGGGGCACCGGGGCTCCAAAGAGAGAGTTTCTTCACTCAGATGACTTAGCCTCAGCTTGTCTATTCCTACTTGAGAACTATGACGACGAAGTCCCTATCAACATAGGAGTTGGACGTGACATTGAAATTAGAGAACTAGCCGACTTAATAATGGAAATCGTCGGATTTAAGGGGCGGATTGTCTGGGATGATTCGAAGCCGGATGGTACCCCGAGAAAGCTATTGGACATTTCGAGAATATCAGCTCTCGGCTGGCGGCCAACAGTGAGCCTAGAAGAAGGCATTACATCAACTTATGAGTGGTATTTAGGGCAATCAACCACTCTTACAAAGTAAAATCACCTGAAGGCTCTTGGAATGGAGAATTTGAAATGAAGAACTCAACACGCAATCAATGGGCGGCCATTGCGATTGTGTCTTCAATTTTGGCCCTCGGCTCATGGGCTGTGTCTTCGCCAGTCGGTTCCGGCCCGGACGATGACTTTCATAACGCGAGTATATGGTGTGGTCAGGGAATCCGTGAAGATTTCTGTGAAGAGGGGTCCAGCCCTGATTCAGTTCTTGTGCCTGAGACAGTTATCGTCAATTCATTCTGTTTTGCCCAGCAACCAGACAACAGCGGTGCATGCCCACAATCCACTGAAATGGTAGAGACAAGCAGGACAAATTTCACATCTAACGTTTACCCGACTATCTATTACTGGACAATGAGCCTCTTTACAACCCCAGACATTCCGGGTTCGATTTTATCAATGAGAATTTTTAATTCAGTCCTCGTCGTCTTGCTATTTGCCATAACACTTATTGCGCTACCAAACCATTTGCGTAGAACACCATTATTTGGTTTTATCTTTTCATCTGTACCACTAGGCCTATTTTTAGTCTCAAGCGTCAACCCTTCGGGCTGGTCTTATGCCTCAGTCTTGCTCTTTTTTGCCGCTGCTCTTGGTTTCTTGTCAGCTAAGGAAAACAAACAAAGGGCCATGTTTGGAGCTTTGTCTGTTGTGAGCTTGCTTATGGGGGTGGGTTCACGAGAGGACACCCCTGCCTACTTGCTCCTTGCCGGCATCCTCGCGTGGATTCTGACTTTTTCCTCAAAGAACTTCAATCGCCTGATCCCAATTTTCGGGGTGGGACTCGCAGTTTTGATCTCAGTATTTGTATTTCTCACCTTTACATCCCAGAGCTTCATCGGCTATATCATTCGCGGATTTGATTGGTACGGAGGGGTTACAACGTTAGGTGCACTAATTCAAAACTTCCTTAGGCTGCCTGATTTGTGGGTAGGAGCATTTGGAACATGGGGTCTTGGCTGGCTCGATACCCCCTTGCCTTCGAGTGTATGGACTGTAACCCTTGGAATTTTTGTCTCTCTAGTATTTGGGTCGATACACTATTTTGGCCGCTTGCAGAAACTAGCCTTCTTCTTTGTAGCCCTAGCTCTAGTCGTAGTGCCAATGTACACTCTGTCAGTTAACGGTCTCTTAGTTGGGCAAATAATTCAACCTCGCTACCTTCTTCCCTTACTTGGACTACTCATGGCAGTAGCCCTTTACAGAGACAGTTCCATCGGCGGTATAAAGCTATCAAGATCTCAATTGCTGATTATCGGACTAGGGCTGTCCGTCGCAAACGCTATCTCACTCCACACTAACCTGAGAAGATATTTAACAGGTCTCGACGAGAATCAAGTGAGCCTGAACTACGAAATTGAGTGGTGGTGGGTCGAAAGACCAACAGCAGATTCAATCCTCTGGTTCTCACCGAATTATGTATGGCTCGCAGGCTCACTTTGCTTTGCTTTGCTTCTTTTCTCTCTCTGGAAAATGAGGTTTGAACTTGGCATTTCTGCGGAACACTTAGAGTCACCCTTAGACGTAAGGTCAACAGATCCATGGCTTGATCAAACAAAGGCCAGCGACCAAAGATCATGGTTTCGAAGAATCTTCAAAGCCAGAAAGAAGGATTTAGCCAAAACGGCGAAACCCTGAATTCTTTCCTTCCAACCCTGGAGCCTTCTATAGAGAGCTGGTCGATTCAAAGACTTCTAAAGCTACCATCGCGGCATTGTGACCAGCAATCCCGCTAACAGCTCCACCCCGCCTTGCTCCTGCACCACAAACTAATAAGTTCTCCCACATTGTTTCAACTCCCCATCTTTGTGCGGGAGATAAAGCGCTAGATGTGTCTTCAATAAATGGCCACTCAAGAGCGCCATGGAAAATGTTCCCCCCCGGAAGCCTCAAGACATCTTCAAGATCTTGTGTGGTCTTTACCTCTATACAAGGCTCGTTGTTTTCATCCGTCAACAAAAGATTTTCGATTTTTTCGGAAAGCACTGAGTTCAATGAAGCAAGCACCGCTTGCTTCAGTTTCTCTCTCATTAGATCCTGGTCTTTGCCTTCGAGCAGTTTGTGCGGGGTGTGTAGGGCAAACACAGTTAGGGTTTGGACCCCTTTATCTTGTAACTCTTTGGAAAGAATGCTTGGGTCTGTCAATGAGTGACAGTAGATCTCGCAAGGAAGAGGGTTTGGTATTTCGCCTCTATTTGCCTGCTCGAAAGCAGTTTGTAGTTGGATGTAAGTCTCGTTGATGTGGAAGGTGCCGCCGAAGGCAGCCTCTGGATCAACAGACGGGTCTTTCAGTTTTGGAAGGCGCTTAAGTAGCAGGTTTACTTTTACCTGAGAGCCAGCCATCTTGGTGGCTTGTGGAACGATGTTTGGTTCGCGAGTGAGTTTTTCTAGTTCAACTGGAGAGACGTTGGCAAGAACGAACTGCCCGTGGGCAGTCTGTACCTTTTCTTCTTCTTTTTTGTATTCGACTGTGCCATCTTTATGGATGGCTGTGACTTCGCAGTCGGACAGCAAAGCAACCCCTAGTGCCTTTGCTGTTTTGTATAGCGAGTCTGTGACTTGGCCCATGCCCCCTATTGGTATGTTCCAGTCTCCGGTTTCATTACCAATAACGTGATATAAGAAGCACTTGTTGACATCAAGGTTTGGATCAAGATTGGAGCCGAAGGTTCCAATCATTCCATCTGTTAGTACTACTCCTCTAACTAGGTCTGACTCAAAGCTTTCTTGAATCACTTTTCCTACGGGTTGTTCGATGAACTCTTCCCAGATCTGGTCACTACCGGAAAGCTCTCTGAGCTTTGCTTTGGCTTCAGATCTGGTTGGCAGGGGATCAAGCACTGTTGGAAACAAGGCTTGGGCTAGCAATGTGGTCTTTCTATAGAACTCATGCCAAGCTTCTGCGTCTTTGGTTGTTCCGATTGATTCAAAGGAGGTAGCGGTAGCTACCTTGTCTTGGTTATCTACCAAGAGCCCCTTATCGGTTCCAGGTAGCGGTGTATAAGAGGAGTAACGTCTTGGAGCTAGTTTGATTTCCAGTTGTAGGTCTTCGATGATCTTTGTTGGTAGAAGGGAAACCAGGTAGGAATATCTAGAGAGCTTGGCTTCTACCCCTGGGAAGGTTTGCTCTGATACCGCTGCTCCACCGAAGGCGGAGAGTCTTTCTAGCACTGTGACTTTTAGCCCTGCTTTTGCTAGATAGCAGGCTGCAGTTAGGCCGTTATGGCCCCCGCCTACAATCACAACATCGGTATTCATGTTCCAATTATGGGGCACCAACAAAAGCCCGTTGTTTCGGGCTTTTTGGGTTCAATTGTTACCGAAACGAAACCCCTTTTGGGCGGCCCTAGCTATGGAAATTAGTAGCCTTAAGTGGTGATTGGACCTGGGGGCCAACCCTTGGGTCAGAAACAATCAACTTGATTACCTAATCAAAACGATAACTAAGGAGAACAAATGAGGGCAACTATTCGCCGTCGTTCAACAATTGGTGTTGCAACTCTTGCAGTTGCAGCGCTAGCGCTATCGGGTTGTGCACCAGCAGCTGAAGAAGGCGCTGCTGGAGACTGTACTGCCTACGCCGATTACCTAGGCAACGAGGGTACCGAGGTTGAGATCTACACAACCATCGTTAGCCCAGAGGCCGACCTATTCCAAGAGTCATTCGCGGAATTTGAAGAGTGCACCGGCATCACCATCAACTGGAACGGAAGCCAGGAGTTCGAAGCTCAGCTACCTGTTCGTGTTGAGGGTGGAACTGCACCTGACCTAGCAATTTTCCCACAGCCAGGTCTTCTAGCAAAGATGGTTGCAACCGGTTCAATGGTTGCAGCTTCAGCTGACGTAGCTGCATCAGTAGATGCAAACTACACCCCAGACTGGAAGAACTACGGAACCGTTGACGGAACCTTCTACGCTGCTCCACTAGGTGCAAACGTAAAGTCCTTCGTATGGTACTCACCAAAGACTTTCGCTGACAATGGCTGGGCTATCCCAACCACTTGGGACGAGCTACTAGCTCTTTCTGACACTGTTGCTGCAACTGACGTTCAGCCATGGTGTGTTGGTTTCGGCTCCGGTGAAGCTACCGGTTGGGTTGGAACTGACTGGATGGAAGACCTAATGCTTCGCTTCCAGGACGCAGCCACCTACGACCAGTGGGTTTCCAACGAGATGAAGTTCAACGACCCTAAGGTTGCTGAAGTTCTAGCTGAGGCAGGAAAGATCCTAAAGAACCCTGACTACGTTGGCGACGTTGCTTCGATCGCTACCACCACCTTCCAGGATGGTGGAGCTGGCATCGTTGACGGTTCATGTGCAATGCACCGTCAGGCATCATTCATCGGTGGAATCCTTGCAGCTGACTACGGAGCTACAATCGTGACTCCTGCTGACACCGACGTAGAGGGTGGAATCACCACTTTCTACTTCCCAGGTGTTTCTGCTGACAACAAGCCAGCTCTAGGTGGTGGAGAGTTCGTAGGAGCTTTCTCTGACCGTCCAGAAGTACAGGCTGTTCAGCTATACCTAACCAGCGCTGACTGGAACAACAAGAAGGCATCTCTAGGTGGTTGGTTCTCCGCTCACCTAGGTCTAGACACTGCAAACGTTGCTGACCCAGTAAACGCTGTAGCTGTTGAGATCCTTCAGAACGCAACCACCTTCCGCTTCGACGCATCTGACTTGATGCCAGCAGCTGTTGGAGCAGGTTCATTCTGGAAGGAAATGACCGCTTGGGTTGCAGAGGATAAGGCAGACGCTGATGTACTAGAGGCCATTCAGGCTTCTTGGCCAGCAAGCTAAGCTGATTCCAAGCACAAGTAACTGAAATTGTGTGGGCCCTGATGAAAATCAGGGCCCACACTTTCACTACAAACAGGAAAGTCCTAAATGCGAGTTATTGACATAGTCGCCAGGAAAACTGGCTGGGAGATTATTGCTCCCAATCTGATTATGTTGATATTTGGCCTTTTGGCATTTGCTGCAATTGTTTTCCTCATGTTCCTGCTCGCAGAGCGGACATCTGTAAAGACCCAAGAGTGGGTCAAGTACCTAGTGTTCCTTGTTCCAGCACTTCTACTTCTAATTATTGGATTGATCTATCCAGCCATTAGAACTTTAATTATGTCGTTCATGGATGCAGACAGCGAAACGTTTGTTGGAATGGACAACTATGTATGGGCCTTCACTAGACCTGAAATTCTTCAAGTATTGGGTACCACCGCGATCTGGGTAGTTGTCGCTCCTCTAGCTTCTACTTTTATTGGTCTGGTCATTGCTTATCTAACCGACCGCATGAAATCAGCCGCCACAGTCAAGTCACTAATTTTTATGCCAATGGCCATCTCGATGGTTGGAGCTTCCATTATTTGGAAGTTTGTATATGACTTTGAGCCAAACCTAAAAAAGACCGACATTGGTCTTTTGAGCGCAGTTTCGAAGGCTCTTGGGTTCACCCCACCTAACTGGCTACTTGAGAACCCACTTAACACCTTCTTACTTATTGTCGTAATGATCTGGATCCAGACTGGATTTGCCATGGTGGTTCTATCAGCAGCGATGAAGAACATCCCAGATGAGGTTGTTGAAGCCTCCATGCTTGATGGAGCTTCTCAACTCAAGAGATTCGTTCAAATCACCATTCCAATGATCAGGTCCTCGATTGTGGTGGTGCTAACGACCATCACGATTGGAACCCTAAAGGTGTTCGATATTGTTCGAACTATGACCGGTGGTAACTTCCAGACCAACGTGATTGCCAATGAGATGTATTCCCAGACCTTCCGGGCTTTGAACTACGGCACGGGAAGCGCCTTGGCGATCATATTGTTTATCGGTGTTGTTCCGATCATTTGGTACAACATTCGTCAGCTCAAGCTCGATAGAACGGAGCGATGATGGCTAAGAAAACAGCAGACCAGGGTTTGAAGCTCACTAAGGGACGCCAGAAGATGAAGGATGCCTTCAGCTCTCCTTGGGCGTCGGCAGCAGCAATAATCATTGCAATTTTCTGGACCATCCCAACCTTTGGTTTGCTGGTTAGCTCCTTTAGACCAGAAAAAGATATCAACGCGAGTGGTTGGTGGACAATTCTCGCGAATCCAAATTTCACTTTGGACAACTACGCAAGTGCACTTTTCCAAGGATCGGGTTCAACGCCACCTCTTAGCCAGTACTTCTTTAACAGCTTTGCAATTACGATTCCAGCTGCGATCTTCCCGCTGACCCTTGCGGTGTTTGCGGCTTATGCATTGGCCTGGTTTGATTTCAAAGGCAAGGACTTTATATTCTTTAGCATCTTTGCCTTGCAGGTAATTCCGCTGCAGATGTCTCTAGTTCCACTGCTACAGCTATTTGCAAAGGGCTTCATGATCGGCGAGAGTGTGATCATTCCGCCTCTTGGAATAACCGGAACTTACATTCCGATCTGGATAGCTCACACCATATTTGCTTTGCCCCTGGCGATTTTCTTAATGCATAACTTCTTGCGTCAAATCCCACGCGAGCTTATTGAAGCTGCCCGGGTTGATGGCGCTGGATGGTTCTCACTGTTTAGGCAGGTAGTTTTGCCTCTTAGCGTTCCTGCAATTGCTTCCTTTGCTATCTTCCAGTTCTTGTGGGTATGGAACGATCTTCTAGTTGGGCTGACCTTTGGTGGAGGTAAGAAAGATATTGCGCCGCTGACAATTCGATTAGCAGAGATGGTCGGAACAAGAGGTTCTGGTTGGGAAATACTGACCGCAGGTGCGTTTATCTCGATGATTGTTCCGCTAATTGTGTTCTTCGCTCTCCAACGCTACTTCGTGCGCGGATTGCTAGCAGGATCAGTAAAGGGCTAGTTTCTTTCCCTAAATACGGTTTTTAGAAACTCAAAGCTTTGCTTTGGAATCCTGGTCAGGTCATTTTCGGACACCCGCACAATTCCAAACCGCT
>ERZ1022756.214-NODE-214-length-19679-cov-10.017631_pt1 | contig 19679 bp, 15 predicted proteins | sample MGYA00520902_ERZ1022756 | MGnify/ENA primary metagenome ERZ1022756 (study PRJEB33162, sample SAMN09537601) | freshwater metagenome | isolation source: freshwater | place: Canada:Alberta | collected 2017-07 | study: EMG produced TPA metagenomics assembly of the...
GTTAGCCGCACACATCTACGCATCTAGTTAAGTAAATTAACTAAGCAGGCTAACTGAGGAGGTTAACTGAGCCAGCGCAACAAACGCTCTGTGGTTTTGTTGTAAGGAGGGTGGGCCAATTTGCTTCCCATCCATGCTCGAATGCCCAATAAGCCACGAACCTGAAGTACTGGTTTGAGATGGCTGAATGTATCAAAGCCAGTTTGACCATGATAAGCACCCATGCCACTCTTTCCAATGCCACCAAAAGGTAATTGCTCAATGCCGGCTTGAATGAGGACGTCATTGGCAGTCACACTGCCTGAATGAGTCTTTGAAATCAAATTTCTTAATGCTTTTTTATCTTTACCAAACCAATAAATGGTCAATGGACGATCTTTTGAGTTGATGAATTCAAGGGCATCATCATTGGATGAAACTCCAATGATCGGTAACAAAGGCCCAAAAATCTCTTCTTGCATCACCAAGCTATTGGGTGCTACTTGGGTCAGTATCACTGGTGTGAAAGGGCGGTTTTCTGATTCAGGTAAGAGAGGGCTGATTTGGGCGCCTTTGCTTGTGGCATCAGAAACCAGTTGTTGCCAACGAGCCAACTGATCTTTATCGATGGGGTGGGTCATCACAGCGGGATCTTTGAATAAGGATTCTGCAGCTTGAGCCAAGGCATCCTTTAGCTCCGGAATTAATTCATGCTTGATCAAAATGTAATCTGGGGCAACACAGGTTTGTCCGCCATTGATTAATTTGCCATAAATGATTCTTGTGGCAGCGTCTGCGAGATTGGCATCGTCATTGATCACCACCGGTGACTTGCCACCCAGTTCTAAAGTAAGCGGTGTGAGGTTTTCTGCGGCGGCCCTCATCACTCGCTTACCAATGGAAGTGGAGCCTGTGAAGAACAAATGATCAAATGCTAGCTCGGAGAAATCACGTGCAGCATCTTCTCCACCTGTTGTGACGCATAACTCGAGGGGATGGAAAAATTCACCGATGATGGTCGCGAGGTAACCGGATGTCCTGGGGGAGCGCTCTGATAGTTTTAACCAAACCTTATTGCCAGCCGCCATGGCAGAAATCGCTGGAATCAAGGCCAATTGAATCGGATAGTTCCATGGGCTGATGATGCCAACCACACCTTTGGGCTGGGCTTGCACCCAAGCTTTGGATGGTTTTAAGTGCATCGGTAAAGAAATGTCGCGCATCTTCATCCAAGACTTGAGATGCTTGATTGTGTATTTGGCCGCCTGACGCACCATGGCTAATTCAGTGAGGCGTGTTTCTACAGAGTGGCGATTGCCAAAATCAGCATGAACCACTTTGCATAAGTTCTCTTCATATTTATCGATCATTGCGACCAAGCGCTCAATTCGCTCTTTGCGCTCGGCAAAACTGGGCGATGGCTCATGAGCAAAGGCTTGCTGTAAATCTTCAAGTTGTAATTGGAGGGCGTTCATTGGGTATTGGTTAAAAGTGAATATAAGAAGTATATGGGCAATCCAGAGAACTAAGAATCAGGGATTTGACTAATACGAAGGTCTCAAATACGAAGAAGCCCAATTAGCCGAATATCCCTGTGTCAAGCACGTTAACGCTGAGGGTATTAACATGGGGATATCGATACAAAGGATGAGCATCATGAATCAACAGGCAACATTGGGCGGCGGATGTTTTTGGTGTTTAGAGGCGGTTTATCAGCACGTCAGAGGGGTTCACCGTGTTGAGTCTGGCTACGCTGGTGGCAAGGCTACTGATGCTAACTATGACGCAGTTTGCAGCGGCAGGACTGAGCATGCTGAAGTGGTGCGCTTGGAATTTGACCCTGCCGTGATCAGCTACAAACAATTACTAGAAATACTTTTTGCAATCCATGATCCGACCACGCTCAATCGGCAAGGCAACGACGTGGGTGCGCAATACCGCTCAGTGATTTTCACGCATGACGAAACTCAAAAAGGTATCGCCATGGAGTTGGTGAAGCATCTGGATGAATCTGGTGTTTTTGGCAATAAGATCGTCACAGAAATTTCTGACTTGCCACCGTATTACCCTGCTGAAGAGTATCACCAGAATTATTTCAATTTACATCCTGATCAAGGTTATTGCGCTTTTGTGGTCAGCCCTAAAGTTGCCAAATTCAGAGGGCAATTCAAAGATCTTTTGATTTAAATCAACTGAACCTGATTAAGGGGGCTCACGGAGCTAAGCGCTCAATCTGCCAGATGTTTTTTTCGAGCCTGTAATGAATTCTGTCATGCAAGCGAGAAGGTCTGCCTTGCCAGAACTCAGCGGCCTCGGGCTTGACCCTAAAGCCTCCCCAGTGGGGTGGGCGAGGTGGGTTAAGGGCAAACTTGAGAGCGTATTCAGCTGCTTTGGTAACCAATTCGCCTCTTCCAGAAATCACTCTGCTTTGTGGTGAAGCCCAAGCTCCAATTCTGGAGTCCAGTGGTCTTGAGTGAAAGTATTCATCACTTTCTTCCTCAGATATTTTTTCAACACTGCCTTCAATTCGAATCTGTCGCTCTAGCTCAGGCCAAAAGAATAAAAGGGCTGCGTGAGGGTTCGCTAATAAAGCTTGGCCTTTGCGACTGTCGTAATTAGTGAAAAAAACAAAACCTTCTTGTGTGACCTCTTTGATTAAAACCACTCTGGCGCTGGGTTTGCCATTTTCATCAACCGATGCTACTGTCATAGCATTGGGTTCAGGTAATTCTGCATGCTGAGCTTGATCAAACCAAATGTTGAATTGATCAATGGGATTGGCTTGAACATCCTCTTCAGAGAGGCTGCCCTTCATGTAGGATTTTCTGAGGTCAGCTAGCTTTGTCATAAGAGGAGTATATATAGTCTTTAAGTGCTTTGCTTGATTAGACTGGAACGCAAAAGGAATGTATTGATGTCAAATGAAGTGCCAAAAGAGTTACCAAAAGAATCACCTAAAGAGGTAAGCCCTTCTAAAAGCCTGGTGATGAATTTGCGTCAACAGTTGATGCAAGTGATCCCCTTTTCTGAGATGAAGCCTGAGCACGTTGATTTTTTCATCAAGTCAGCCAAAGAACATTATTTCGCCCCTGAAGAAATCATTCTTGAGCCTATTCATGGAGAGGTGAAGCAATTATTTTTCATTCGTCAGGGCAGTGTTATTTCAAGACGAGGCATGGCCAATGAGGCAGGTGGGGCGCATGAGATTGAGGCGGGTGAATTATTCCCTGTGAGTGCTGCAGTTGCTGGCCGATCTGTGACTGCGACCTATGCAGCTGCAGGCGATTGCTTCTGCCTGAGAATTTCTGTCGAGGCCATGAAGGAGCTGGCAAACCTATCCAGTCCATTTGCTGATTACCTGAGTTTGCGTATCTTGAAATTCTTAGAGCAATCTCGCCAGGTTCTACAAAGAACTTACGCCTCCCAAATTTTTGCAGAACAATCTTTAGAGACACCTTTAGGGCAACTGCCTCGTAAGAAGCCCTTGTTCGTGACGCCAGAGACTTCCATCAAAGACGCTTTAACTCAAATGCATGAGCGTCGCGTTGGCTCCATTTTGGTGAGCAATCAACAGGATGGCTTATTGGGTATTTTGACGCGCTACGATATTTTGGGGCGCGTGACCATTCCACAGATGAGTCTTGCTACGCCCATAAAAGATGTGATGACCACCGGTGTTAAAGCTTTGACCATCACTCATACGGCGCAAGATGCTGCTTTGATGATGTCTAAGTATGGTATTCGTCATGTGCCAGTGCTTGATGGCAAAGAGATTGTGAACATCATCTCTGAGCGAGATCTATTTGCCACGCAACGCTTATCTTTGAAAAATATCAGCACATCGATTCGATCAGCGCCTGATTTATCAGACATGATTGTTTGTGCAAAAGACATCAGAAAATTTGCAAAAAATTTGATTGGTCAAGGTGTTCAGGCAAGGCAATTGACGACCTTGATCAGTTATTTGAATGACGTGGTCTGCGAAAGATTGGTGGAACTCAATGCCAAGAAACATGGCTTGGATTTAAAAGAGTTTGCTTGGATTGCCTTGGGGTCTGAGGGGCGCTCTGAACAAACCATTGCCACCGATCAAGACAATGCCTTGGTGTTTTCTGGGCAAGCCACAGATGCTGTTCGTGATAAGTATTTGAAGTTCGCGCTGGATGTGAACCAAGCCTTAGATGCCTGCGGTTACCCTTTGTGCAAGGGCAATGTGATGGCGAGCAATCCAAAGATTTGCTTGAGTGAATCAGAATGGTTAGAGCGATTCTCGAGCTGGATAGAGCAGGGCACGCCTGAAGATCTTTTGAATGCGAGTATTTATTTTGATTTCCGTTTGGTAGCCGGCAACCCTGATTTGCTGGTAGCGATGAAAAATACAGTGGTTCAAAAAGCCAAAGCGATTCCAAGATTCATTAAGTTGCTGGCTGATAACTCATTGAGTAGAAAAGTACCGATCAGTTGGCATGGTGGAATTGACACCATCAAACTCGAGGACAAGGAATGCATTGATTTGAAGTTGCATGGCACTGCCATCTTGGTTGATGCCGCCCGAATTTATTCCTTGGCTCATGGGATTGGTGACACCAACACCAGAGATCGATTGATTGCGGTGGGCCTTGCTTTGAATATCCCAGAGCGTGAATATTTGGCCTGGGTGTCTGCTTTTGAGTTTTTGCAAATGTTGCGCTTATCGGTGCAAATCGATTCTCATCCAATTGGTGGAAACTTCAATGCACTCGAATTGAGCAGCTTGAACAACATTGACCGCAGAATTTTGAAGGAGTCTCTGAGAGCTACCAGAGATTTACAGCAGCGCATTGAATTAGATTACGGTCGTTAAGATGTTTTGGTTAAAACGCTTATTTGGGCAGGCCCCCGTCATTAACCAAAATCGCTGGGTGGTTTTGGATGTTGAAACCAGTGGTTTGGATCCAAGGCAGGATCGTTTGCTCGCTATTGCTGCGGTGTGCATTCATGTGAATGAGGATCAGAGCTTAAAAATCGATATTTTTGATAGTTTTGAGGCCGTTTTAAAGCAAGATTTGGCTTCAGATAAGGACAACATCCTGTTACATGGTATTGGTGTTCAGGCGCAAATGATGGGGGAAGACCCCCAGCAGATATTGCGAAACTTCGAGAATTGGGTCGCGGATGCCCCTTTATTTGCTTTTCATGCCGCTTTTGATGAGTCAATGATTCAAAGAGCCTTTAAAAGTAAGCTTGGATACAAGCTTAAAAACGCCTGGATTGACGTTGAACCCCTGGCGTCAGCCTCCTACCCTGAATTTAAGGCCAGATCACTGGATCAGTGGATGGGTTATCTAGGGATTGAGTGTGCAGTGCGTCATCAAGCCGCTGCAGATACCTTTGCGACAGCTGAATTAATCCTTCAAATTTGGCCCAAACTCAGGCCCTTGGCTTCAACGATTGATTTAATTGAAAAATTGGCCAGAGAGTCCCGTTGGTTGCCTCGAAATTGAGTTTGTGAGCCCCATGGCTTACCTGTAAGTTTCGCTTAAGAAATTGATTTATATAGAAAAAATAGGGTAACTACTTATTCTCTCTTTACCCAAAGAAATCCATAGTACGCATGTTGAAAGAAATGCCCCAATTCGGGCTTTTATTTGTTGAGGAAAGAATTTGATTCAGTTTTTGAATGTGTTGCAATTGGTTTTGTATATCGGCGGTTTGGCTTTAATAGGTCAGGCAATTCTTTATGTGATTAGCGGTAACAAAAGAGAAACCAATATGTTTTATCAATTATTTGTGGTCTTGAATAAACCTTGGACATCGATTGCCAAGTTGATTTCACCAAAAATGGTTGCTGCTCGACACATTCCAGTGGTGGCTTTTTGTATTGTTTCGGTTTTATATATTGCAGTGACTCTATCGAAAATTGAGCACTGCGTATCGATAGGAATGGTTGGATGTAAATGATGATTGATCTTAAATGGCAGTTGCATAAGTGGCGAGCAATCACATTCATTGTGCTTGGTCGTAAGTCTTTGGCGATTGAAACATTTGAAGACATGTTGGCTGACTACCCAAATGATGCTTATGCATTGGGTAGCTTGGCTCATTTGTATGCAGAGACAGGCGACAAATTATCGTCTATCGGCATTTACAAAAAATTAGTGGCCAAGCCAGATGCCCCTGCATTTTCTTGGTACAACCTCGGTTTCCTACAGGAAGAAATGAAGCAGATTGCTGATGCTGAATTTAGCTTCCGTCGTGCTCTTGAATTAAATGAAAAATTAGACCAAGCCTGGTATGGCTTAGGTTTGGTTCTTATTCAACAGCAGCGCTTTGAAGAGGCAATTAAAGCCCTTAAGCGCAATACCCAATTGCAGCCTATGAGCCCTTACGCTTGGTATCAGTTAGCGCGGGTTCATATGGATCGTCAGGAACCTGAAGAGACGGTGAAGATCATTCGCCATCTCAAAGGGTTTGAGCCTAAATTTGCCGCTCAGTTAGAGCGGGAAACTGGGCTTAAAGTGAAAGCTTCTTGACAAATCGCGGTTCGGTTGCAAGCCGGAGGTGAAATTCTGGTGGATCGCAAAGGGTTCCGGGGAAACCTGGTTTTACAGTAACAACGAGGAGAAACTGTTATGCAATTAACGGAATCGCATCGCCAGTATTGGGCAAAAAACCTAAGAGTCACAGCAATTTTGTTGGCTATTTGGTTTGTTGTCACGTACGTGGTCGCTTATATGGCTCGTGACCTTAATTTCACATTCTTTGGCTGGCCTTTCAGCTTCTGGGTGGGTGCTCAAGGCTCATTGGTCGTTTACGTTTTAATCATTGTCTACTATGCTCATTACATGAACAAACTAGACCAAGAGCACGGATGTGCTGAAGAAGTGGAGGACTGATCATGGCTGGAATGTCTCCTGATAGCGGTGGTGGCGTAGTTAGCGCTTCTTCACAAGCCGCGTTTAAAAAACAACTGAACAAGATTTATTCTTGGTACGTGGGTGGTTTCATCCTATTTGTGTTGATTCTTGGAATCGCAGAACAAATGGGCTTGCCACGCGCATGGATCGGCTATGCGTTCTTGGCCGGAACTGTATTCCTCTATGCCGGTATCGGTTTTGTGAGTCGTACAAACGATGCTTCTGAGTACTATGTAGCGGGCCGACGTGTTCCTGCTGTCTATAACGGTATGGCGACAGGTTCAGACTGGATGTCTGCAGCGTCCTTTATCGGTATGGCTGGTACTCTTTACCTAACAGGTTACAGCGGTCTTGCCTTCATCATGGGTTGGACAGGCGGTTACTGTTTGGTGGCCTTGTTCCTTGCTCCGTATCTACGTAAGTTTGGTCAGTTCACTATTCCTGACTTCTTGGGTGCTCGTTACGACGGTAACTTAGCTCGCTTCATTGGTATTTTTGCTGCGATCTTGGTTTCGTTTGTTTACGTTGTTGCGCAGATCTACGGTGTAGGTTTGATCACAACACGTTTGACAGGCGTTTCATTTGAGCTTGGTATTTTCTTAGGTTTGGGCGGTATTTTGGTTTGCTCATTCTTGGGTGGTATGAAAGCTGTTACTTGGACTCAAGTAGCCCAGTACATCATTTTGATCATTGCTTACTTGATTCCTGTGGTTTGGTTGTCAGTGAAACAAACTGGCTTCCCAATCCCACAACTCGTTTACGGCTACCAGCTTGAAAAAGTGACAGCTCGTGAAGCTGAGTTGATCAAGGATCCAAAAGAGCTAGAAGTTATTGCGATTTTCAAAGAGCGTGCAGATGCTTTAGGTGCAAAACTTAAAGATGTTCCAGCTGCTCTAGCTGCTGATAAAGCTGCTGCAGAGAAGAAAGTGGCTGATCTAAAAGCTGCTAACGCTCCTGCTGCTGAATTAGCTGCTGCTGAAAAGGCATTGGCTGCAGTACCTAAGGACGAAGCTGCTGCTAAAGATGCTTGGACGAAAGCTCAAGCTGCTAATAATGCAAGAGCTAGACCTTTGGCTGGTATGCCACGTCACGGTGCAATGTACGCAGGCGATCCAAAAGGTGATGAAAAGGCAAAAACTGCTTACGACACATCACGTCGTAACTTCTTGGCTTTGATTTTCTGTTTGATGGTTGGTACAGCTGCATTGCCGCACATTTTGATGCGTTTCTACACAACTCCATCTGTGAAAGAAGCTCGTGAATCTGTGTCATGGTCATTGTTCTTCATCTTCTTGTTGTACTTCACAGCTCCTGCGTTAGCAGTGCTTGTTAAGTATGAAGTGTTCAACGTTCTCGTTGGCACACCATTTGATAAGTTGCCAGCATGGATTGGAAGCTGGGCAGCGGTTGATCCAACTTTGTTGTCAGTAGCTGACGTTAACAAAGACGGTATCTTCCAATTGGGTGAGATGAGAATCGGTGGCGACATCATCGTGTTAGCTACACCAGAAATCGGTGGCTTGCCATACGTTATTTCAGGTATGGTTGCTGCGGGTGGTTTGGCTGCTGCGTTGTCTACAGCTGACGGCTTGTTGTTGACAATTGCTAACGCTTTGTCTCATGACTTGTACTACAAGATGATCGATCCAAATGCTTCAACAGAGCGTCGTGTAGCAATTTCTAAGGCATTGTTGTTGGTTGTTGCTCTAGCCGCTGCTTATGTAGCTGCTCAGAAACCAGCTGACATCTTGTTCTTGGTTGGTGCTGCGTTCTCATTCGCTGCTGCTGCTTTCTTCCCAGCTTTGACGTTGGGTATTTTCTGGAAGCGCGCATCTAAGTGGGGCGCCTGTATCGGTATGGTTGGTGGTCTTGGTATCACCATGTACTACATGATCATGACACAGCCATGGTTGCGCGGTGTATTCGGCGTAACTTCACCAGTTGAACTTTGGTACGGTATTGCACCAATTTCAGCAGGTGTGTTCGGTGTGCCATTAGGCTTTGCATTGATTATTTTGATCAGCTTGGTAACTCCAGCTCCAAAACAAGAAGTGCAAGACTTGATCGACCACGTACGTTACCCAACTTTGCGTTAATCGATTGATGTTTAATTGATGAAGCATTGGTGAAGCCCTTCGGGGCTCACATTAAAACCCGCCTCTCGAGGCGGGTTTTTTCTTATATAGTCATGGCTATGGATACAAATCAGGATACAAATCAAAATAGGCGTTTTGCAGGAGTTGCCCGTTTATATGGCGAGTTTGGCCTGCAAGCCTTTGAGAAGGCGCATGTGCTCGTTGCTGGTTTGGGTGGTGTTGGCTCTTGGGCTGTTGAGGCTCTGGCCAGAAGCGGTATTGGTGAGCTGACATTGATGGATTTTGACCATATTGCTGTGAGCAATGTGAATCGTCAGTTGCACGCGATTGAGGATAACTTTGGGAAGTCAAAATCAGAAGCCATGGCCGAACGGGTCAGGCAGATCAATCCAAACATCAAACTCAATGTCATTGATGAATTTTTAACTCCAGAGAACCTTGATGCACATCTGCACAAGCATGCAGACAACCCATTTTTTGTGGTACTTGATGCCACGGATGATGTGAGGATGAAGATTGCTTTAGCGGCCTTTTGTGAAGCCAGGGATGAGCTTGGTAGAGCTAGAAGTGCTCAACAACAAAGTGATAAAAGATCAGCAATGATTACCTTGGTCATTTGTGGTGGCGCTGGTGGCAAGCTAGATCCAAGTCGTATCAAAGCTGCTGACTTGGCTAAAACAACTCAAGATCCAGTCTTGTCAAAGATCAGACATGCATTGCGCAAAGAATATGGCTTTAGCAGTGATCCTAAAAAGAAATTAGGTATTACTGCGATTTACTCTGATGAGCCAAGGCAGGGAGTGGCCAGTGGTGGATTGTCTTGTGCGGGTTATGGCTCTGCTGTTACTGTGACAGCGACCTTTGGATTTGTTGCGGCTGCTGAAGTACTCAAGCTGCTGCAAAAGCAGCAGTTGAAGTAAATCATCTAAATCAATAGCCTAAGATAAGAATACAGCTTTGGTGTTGGTGATCAGCGAACATTTTTGGCGATGTGGGCCAAAGATTCTTCAACCTGGTCGACCAAGATAAGGCAAACATCACCTGCTTCGAGTTGGGATAAGGCTTGGTCAATGGCCAAAAACTCGCCATGGAATTCTTGAATTTTCTTGACTTGCTTTGATGCCATCAAACCTTCTCGCATGATGCCAATCACTTCGCCATCTGGGCGACCTCGCTGGCATTGGTCTTCGTAGAGAATCACATGATCAAAGTACTGTCCAAGGATTTCTGTTTGGCGTCGCAAGTCTTCATCGCGACGATCGCCCGCACCACTGATCACAACCATGCGCTTTTTGGCAGGCATGTTGATAATGGTTTCCGAGAGAGCTTTGATTGCATCAGGATTGTGACCATAGTCAGCAATCACAGTGGCACCCTGGTGTTTGAATAGATTAAAACGGCCAGGGACTGTTTGAGAATCACTCACAAAGGAAGCCAATGCTTCTGCAATCGTTTCCCAAGGAATATTCAAAGCCCACGCCGCGCCAACCGCCGCCAAGACATTCTCAACCTGAAAGCTGATGCTGCCGTTGACGGTGATGGGTACTTGGTTCAAATCAATGTGGAATTCTTTTTTACCTTCGCTGGCAATGATTTTGTTGTTTTCAACAAAAACCACTCGCAAACCTTGGGCGCGATGCTTTGCCATCACTGGGTGTTGAATGTCTCTGGCGAAGAAGGTCACTTGCCCAGGGCAAGACTTGGCCATCTTTGCAACCATTGGGTCGGCGGCATTGAGTACAGCCATGCCGTTGTTTGCCACATTCTGCACAATCACGCGTTTTACCGCAGCCAATTCTGATGTGGTGTTGATGTAGTTCATGCCAAGGTGGTCGCCTTCACCCAAATTGGTCACAATCGCAACTTGGCAACGATCAAAACCAAGACCTTCACGCAATATGCCGCCTCGTGCGGTCTCTAAAACGGCCGCATCAACGTCGGGGTGCATCAAGACATTGCGCGCGCTCTTGGGGCCGCTACAGTCGCCTGTGTCGATTCTTTTACCATTCACATACACACCGTCTGTGCCGGTATGACCGACGCGTAAACCTTGACGCTCAAACAAATGACTCATTAACTTCACGGTGGTGGTTTTACCGTTTGTGCCAGTGACAGATACAACTGGAATTCGGCCATCATCATCTTTGCCAAACATCGTTGAGATGATGGCTTCGCCAACAGGGCGACCTTTGCCATAAGAAGGGTGTAAGTGCATGCGCAAGCCGGGCGCAGCATTGACTTCAACAATACCGCCGCCTTGTTCTTCTAATGGGCGATAAACATTGTCACAAACCACATCAACGCCACAAATATCCAAGCCAACCATTTGTGCTGCTGCAATGGCTGAGGCAGCCAGATCTGGATGCACGTCATCGGTGACATCGGTGGCTGTGCCGCCAGTACTTAAGTTGGCATTATTGCGCAAGGTAACGCGCAAGCCCTTGGGTGGAATTGAGTCTGGAGTGAGTTGCTGATTTTTCAGTGTGGCAATCGCGATTTCATCAATCCGAATCTTGCTCAAAGAAGTAGCATGCCCATCTCCTCTGAGAGGATCTTTGTTCACTTCTTCGACTAATTCACGAATGGTGTTTTTGTTATTACCGATCACATAAGGGGGTTCGCGCCGAGCAGCTGCCACCAACTGACCGCCGATGATCAAAAGACGATGATCATGTCCTGGCATGTAACGCTCAACAATGACTTCGGAAGAAATTGCAGACGCTGCTTTAAATGCAATATCGATCTGTTCGCGGTTATCTATGTTGACTGCAACACCTTTACCTTGGTTGCCATCACGCGGCTTAACCGCCACGGGAACTTTGATTTCTAAATAGGCTTGCCATGCTTCTTCTGAGGTGGTCACAATCTTACCCATTGGTACAGGTACACCAGCAGCATGAAGTAAATCTTTGGTTAATTGTTTATCTTGGGCAATTGATTCTGCAACCGCGCTGGTAGAGCTTGTTTCTGCGGCTTGTATACGGCGTTGTTTGCTGCCCCAACCCAGTTGAACCATGCTGCCTTCAGTCAGGCGGCGGTAGGGTATTCCGCGCGCAATCGCTGCCTCAACAATTGATCCAGTGCTTGGGCCTAGGCGAATGTCCTCATCTAAATCCCTTAATTGCTTTAAGTACTCATCCAGGTGTGAGCCGTTATCAATCAGCGCTGAGCGACAGAGCTGCATGGCTAAATCAAGTGCTAAGCGACCCACTTTTTCTTCGGTGTACTCAACCACCACAATGTAGACACCATCATCCGGTGTTGCCATGGTTCTACTGAACGTGATCGGACATCCTGCTTGAGCTTGTAAGTCTCTTGAGCAAACTTCCAAGGCATGAGCCAAAGAAACGGTTTCATTTTGTGTGTGCGGACGCAGTGGACCAAGTTGTGGAAAGCGTTCACGTAAGCGAGTTTCAAAACCAGAAATATTAGTGATGATTTTTTCGTTTTCTTCGCATTTAATCAATGCCTCTAGAGCGGTGTGTTTGCCCCAAAAATTAGGACCTCTGAGAGCGCGTACGCGAATTAATTCCATGATCGGCTATTGGTAAGTTTGAAGACCAGCAGCAATGATGTCTTTGGATGTGTTCAAAGACCACGCTGCAGCGACAGCAGCCAAAATACTTTCTAAGGTATTTGTTTTGCTGCTGGCTTGTAAAAGAGGGATATTGGCGGTGCTGATGAGTGGGTAATGATCACTGCCTGTGGCCAAAATGATCATATTGTTTTCAGTGAACACGGCGCGACCACCTTCTTGTAAATGCTTTTTGGTCTGATCATTCGGGCCGTATTTACTAAAGAAGATCACTTCACCATCAGATAGTTCAGCCATTTTTGCCACGGCTTCATCATCAGCGTTCAAGATAGAGAAGCCAGTTGGTAAAACCACATCCACTTGAGTTCTTAGAACGTTATAAATCTGCTCGGGTTCAGTGATTGAGCACTCTGGGACTGTGTCTAGCGGATCTAAATTAGTGACCACGCCAACGGAGCAGCGATCGTATGCCAGGCCTTCGTTCAAAATTGTGCGACTGTCGTTTTCAATCACCGCTGCCTCAACTTGACGATTGAGCAAGATTCGGCTCGCGCTGATCCAGTTAGCACAATCACCCTGGGTTTGAAGTCGATGATTAAAGTAGGCCCCTTTGCTGCAAGCCAAACCCACTTTCGTGCCGGTCAATTGCATGAGGTGAGTGGTGAGTTGTGCCACCATGGTCTTGCCGCGAGAGCCGGTGATGCCAATGATTGGAATCCGTCCATCAGCATTATTAGGGAAGAGGTGATCAACGATTGCGGCACCGACTGGTTGGGGTTCGCCAACACCAGGCTTGAGGTGCATGATCAAACCTGGACCCGCATTGACTTCAACGATGGCACCGCCTTGATCTTCAAGAGGCTTAGAGATGTCTTCAGCCACGATATCAACGCCTGCAATATCCAGACCAATCACTCGTGCCGCCAGGGCAGCTTGCTCAGCAACCGATGGGTGAACCAAGTGTGTGACCTCAAAGGCCATATTGCCAGAAGCTTGAACCAAAACATCATGACCAGACTCAGGTATTGAGTCCAAAGTAAAGTTTTGACGGGCAAGCTCCAATTCTAGTTTTGTATCAAATAAAACAGGACTCAAAGGCAGTATCTCTGCATCACCGCGGCGAGGGTCTGTGTTGATCTCTTGTTCAATCAATTCACGAATACTTCTTTTGCCATCACCCTTGGCCCAGGCTGATTCCCCTTTGGCGGCTGCAACCACTTTTTTACCAACCACCAATAAACGATGCTCATTACCGGGAATGTAGCGCTCAACAATCACGCCACTTCCTTCATTTAAGGCGTCTTTATAAGCTTTCTTAATCTGCGCCTGATCTGATAAGTTGATGAACACCCCTCTGGCATGATTGCCATCATAGGGTTTGACCACCACAGAGCCTTCGATATCCTGAGCGGCAGCCCACGCATCTTCAGCACTATCAACCATGCGACCTTCGGGTACTTGCACACCGCAAGAAGCCAAGAGAGATTTGGTCAAGTCCTTGTCTTTTGAAATACCCTCAGCAATCGCGCTGGTCAAATCTGTTTCTGCAGTCCAAATTCTGCGTTGCTTGTTGCCATAACCCAATTGCACCAAATTACCTTCAGACAATCGAGTGGCGGGAATCTTCTTTTCTCTGGCTGCATCAACAATACATGCGGTGCTTGGACCTAAATAGAGGCTATCAACCATGTCCTCAATTTCTTTGATGGCCACCGGAACATCAAATGGACGATCTTCAATTGCAGCCATGACCAAATCACGTGCGTGATAAAGCGCTTTTTCAGTGATCTTTTCATGCCAAGCGCGAACCACCACTTTATAAACACCGCGCTTATTGGTTTCGCGGGCCTTACCAAAGCCGCCGGGCATGCCTGCTAGATTCTGTAGTTCGAGAGTGACGTGTTCAAGAATATGAGCTGGCCATGTGCCTTCTTCCAATCTCTTGATAAAACCACCTCGTTCCTCGTAAGAGCAGCGATGCTCAATCAAACTGGGAAGCCAAGCCACCAACCTATCAGTGAAGCCAGGCAAGGTGTTGGAGGGGTAATCCTCAAGATCATGTATATCAACCCAAGCTTCTAGAACCGGGCTATAGGTCCACATGCTGGGTCCTTTAAGAACCTTTATATCTATGATTTCTATAGTTTTTTTAGTCATGTGGGGCTAAAGTGCCAAAAATACCTAATTGTACGTTGTCGTTTAACGCTTCGGGGAATCTTTGGTTGACAGAAAAAGGTAAATATTTTGATTGGCAAATTTGCGATAATTGCCGACAAATAAAGACATAAAGCCATCCTTGACCTCAATTACAAATACCACCTCCACAGCCATCCATGGGCACTCAGATTCTTTGGAACGTTTGCCTAATGAGTGGCGACGTTCTGTTACCCAGGCCTTGAATGACAATGAATCGGTGATCGCTGCTTTAGAGCTAGATCTCAATGAACAATTGCATTTTGCAAGAGGCATGGTTTGTTTGACCAATCAAGGGTTGATTGCTTGCAAAGAGCAGTCGGGAGCATGGTCCAGATGGTCTTTTTCTGAAGATCTCAAATTACAGTTGCATGATCATGCTGGGGTGGCGAATTTAGAGTTGCTCAGCAAATCTGGAAGATTGGCCAGCTGGCGATTTACCTTGGCACAAAATCCTGTGGCCAATCGTTTGGTCCAACATTTTCAGATTGAGTTGGCCAAGTCTTTAGGAAAATACAATCCTGAGCTGGCTGAAGCTACGCAGCCACTGTGCCCAAGCTGTTGGGTGCCACTACCACCTGATCAAGAGGAGTGCCCGGCTTGTAGTTCAGAAAATTTAACGCCACCATCAACCTGGACTTTATTGAGGCTTTGGCGCTTTGCCAAACCTTATAAAGGTCAATTATTTGCAGGCTTTGCTTTAACCCTTGCTTCTACTGCTGCAACCTTGGTGCCACCTTATCTGACGATGCCATTGATGGATGACATTTTGTTACCTTATCAAAATGGTCAAGCCATCGATGTCAATTTAACCTTGCTTTATCTGGGCGCCTTGCTTGGTGCTGCAATATTGGCTTGGGTATTAGGCTGGGCGAAAACTTATATTTTGGCATTGGTGAGTGAGCGCATCGGTGCAGATCTTCGAACCACCACCTATCAACATTTGATGAAGCTGTCCTTGGAGTATTTTGGCGGCAAAAGAACTGGTGATTTGATGGCCCGTATTGGCTCAGAATCAGATCGCATTTGCTTGTTCTTATCAATGCATCTTTTGGACTTTGCAACCGATGTGTTGATGATTTTGATGACGGCTGCGATCTTGATTTCAATTGATCCATGGTTGGCTCTGGTGACATTGTTACCTTTGCCATTTATTGGATGGGCGATTCATGTGGTGCGAGATAAATTACGTTATGGCTTTGAAAAGATAGACCGCATTTGGTCAGAGGTCACCAGCGTATTGGCTGACACGATTCCAGGTGTTCGCGTGGTGAAAGCCTTTGCTCAAGAAGAGCGTGAGTCTGATCGTTTCAGATTAGCCAATGAGCACAATCTGGCTGTGAATGATCGAGTCAATAGGGTTTGGGCCCTGTTCTCTCCGACCATTACGTTGTTAACAGAAATTGGACTGCTGGTAGTTTGGGCTTTTGGTATCTGGCAAATAGCAAACGATGCCATCACCGTTGGTATGTTGACGGCATGCTTGGCCTACATCGGACGTTTTTACACGCGCCTAGATTCTATGAGCCGCATTGTTGCCTTCACACAGCAGGCTGCCACAGCGTCTAAACGTATTTTTGATATTTTGGATCATGTGTCCAGTGTTCCAGAGCCTAGTCAGCCAGTGAAGCTAACAAAAGTACAGGGTCTCATCGAGTTAAACAATGTCGGCTTCAGATACGGTAATCGCTCTGTCACACGAGGGATTAACTTAAAGATTGCTCCCGGTGAAATGATTGGCTTGGTTGGGCACAGTGGTTCTGGTAAGAGCACCTTGGTCAATTTAATTTGTCGTTTTTATGACGCAGCCGAAGGTACGATTCGTTTGGATGGTGTGGATATTCGCTCAATCGCTGTTGCTGACTACCGCAGGAACATTGGTTTGGTGCTACAAGAACCGTTTTTATTCTTTGGCACGATTGCTGAAAACATTGCCTACGGTAAACCTAACGCCACTCGGGCGGAGATCATCTCTGCTGCACGTGCAGCTCACGCCCATGAATTCATTCTAAGACTGCCGCATGGCTATGACTCTTTGGTGGGTGAGAGAGGTCAATCTTTGTCAGGCGGTGAAAGACAACGTATTTCAATTGCAAGAGCTTTATTGATTGATCCTCAGATCTTGATTCTGGATGAGGCAACCTCATCAGTGGACAGCACGACCGAAAAAGAGATACAGAAAGCTTTGGATAATTTGGTCAAAGGACGCACCACGATTGCTATTGCTCACCGTTTATCAACGCTGCGCAAAGCAGATCGATTGATTGTCTTGGATAGAGGTCAAATCATTGAGCAGGGTGGACATGATCAATTGATGTCTTTGGGGGGCGTCTACCGCCGGATGTATGACACTCAAGCAAGGCAAGCCATGGATGCCGTTGATGCAGAATTAGGTGTTAAGCTAGGGTCGACAGTAGAAGCAAGATCCGAGATGGGCAATGGATAATTCGATGAAAAAATTCACCTTATCAAAAAACACCTTTGGTCAGTTATGCCTTGAGACTGAGGCCGGTCAGTTTCATGAACAAGTCCTGCCAGTCAAAGCTTTCCCAATCAGCTTGCCTGGAGAGTGCATTGCAATTGTTGACCGTGATGGTCATGAGTTAGTTTGGTTAGACGACTTAAATGAGGTCAGCGCTGATAACCAGAGCATCATCAAACAAGAGCTTGCTAACAGAGAATTCATGCCTGTTTTGACAAGAATATCTGAGGTTTCTTCATTTGCAACCCCCAGCACATGGGCGGTTGAAACCAGCAGGGGCGCCACTCAATTTGTTTTAAAGGGCGAGGAAGATATTCGCCGTATCAGTAAAGACACGTATTTGATTTCTGATAATCATGGTGTTCAATACCTGTTAGAGAATATTCAGTTATTGGACAAGCATAGCCGCAGATTGTTGGATAGATTCTTATAAAAACAATGACAGCAAATCAAACCAATATTCACTTTGAGTCTCGTGGGATTGAGTTTGTTGTTAATAGCCCTGATGAAGCAAAGCACATACAGGCCAGTATGCAAAAGCATCTGGAAGCCTTGCAGTTATGGCAACACGTAGATGCTGTTTCCTTGACCAGTAATGGTGCCTACCAATCGACCTATAAGTTAAAAGAGAGCTCCAGAGAACACTGGGCGCCAGCTTGGGATACCACTCGCCTGTATTCCACCATGGGCATTGATAGTCAAAAAAATACCAAAGATTTGGATAAAGAAATCTTGGTTGCAATGTTGATGACACCAATCCCGTTTGCTTTTCCTAGTTTTGATGAATTGGTATCGGCAATCAGTATTCGCCATTTTGTGGTGAATGCTGGTTTTAAGGCGGCGCTCAACTTTGACACCGAAGCTGCTGAAAGACCGGTTGACTATTGGCATTACGATGAAGTTGCAGGATTTTTACTAAACAAAGGCCAGTCAATCATTGAGGGCTTGATCACGGCCACCCAGCCACCCAATGTTAAAGAAGCCTATTCTTTCTCTTGTTATCGAGCGACTGAGTATGTATTGCTGCTGGGTATAGCGCAAGAGCTTAAAAACGTGAACGCGGATTTGTTAAAAAAACTTGAATCACGCTCTGAGCGACGTGCGATTCGTTCAGGTGAATTCCATGAAGTTTTTCTTAGAGAATATGGCACCTTAGATAATCCATTCCCCATGAAGTATTACGTGCCCGGGGATCGGGTGTGGTTCCGTAATCCGGATGATCGCTCATCAGATATTTCTGGGTATGAGGGATCTTGGGTCATCTATCTAGGGCATAACTTGTTCACCAATTTTTGGAAAAGAGATCAACCATTCAGCCTAGAAACAAAGTGTGTAGAGGTATATCACTGGAAAGATGGGGCCTTTATTGGTGATGATGGCGAATTGCAGATGAATGAGGAGATTGTTGAGTCCTGCGTTAAGCAATCATTGGCGGACCCAATTAAGTATCAGATGATCATTGATCGAATGATGTGCTACCGAGATCCTCAAGGCGTTTATAAAGATGGAGGATGCATCGACGCATCGAGAGAGTCACCACGCTATGTACGCCCATCAACATCAGATTTAAATTTTTCTGATTAATTAAAAATTTCTTTTAATTTCCCTTAAATTCCTCAAATAATTGGATTACTTCCTTGTAGGAATTTTCTGATTTGTTTGTAGGAAACTTCCTATTTTGTTGTAAGAAAAATTCTGAGATTAATCTCACACCCCCATGTTTATTGGGCGCAAGAAATTTCGCATTATCACTTTTATTACATTAAATATTTCAAGCATTTCTAGCCCATATACAAGCGCTTGATTGCCTCCTATTCTGCCTGTTCAAATTTTTGAATGACACAGTAGAGGTGAAAAATGGTTCATGACAATCATGGATTAAAAAGAAGTCTTCAGCCACGACATATTCGTCTTATGGCTTTGGGTTCAACAATTGGTGTTGGATTATTTTTAGGGTCAGCCACGGCCATCCAGTTGGCAGGGCCATCCATCATGTTGGGATATGTCCTGGCTGGATTGGTGGCATTCATTGTTCTAAGAGCTTTGGGTGAGATGGCCGTGCATGAGCCTGTCGCAGGATCGTTTGCTCATTACGCTGGCAAATACATCGGTCCTTTGGCGGGTTATCTGGTTGGTTGGGGGTATTGGACTTACTGGATTGTAGTGGGCTTGGCCGAAGTCACTGCCGTCGGCATCTACATGATGATGTGGTTCCCAGATGTCCCTCAATGGGTATGGGCCTTATCTTCATTGTTGGCCATGGGAGGTATTAACTTTGTCGCCGTGAAGGTTTTTGGCGAATTCGAGTTTTGGTTCTCACTCATCAAGGTGGTTGCGATTGTGACAATGATTGCGATGGGTTGCGGCATGATTTTCTTTGGTCTTGGTGTGGGCGGTGAGCCGATTGGTATCGCCAACCTTTGGCAGCATGGTGGATTTTTCCCTAATGGGGTGAGTGGCTTCTTGTTGTCACTTCAAATGGTTTTATTTGCCTATGT
>ERZ1022756.215-NODE-215-length-19620-cov-12.141682_pt1 | contig 19620 bp, 23 predicted proteins | sample MGYA00520902_ERZ1022756 | MGnify/ENA primary metagenome ERZ1022756 (study PRJEB33162, sample SAMN09537601) | freshwater metagenome | isolation source: freshwater | place: Canada:Alberta | collected 2017-07 | study: EMG produced TPA metagenomics assembly of the...
GCTGCTTATGTTCGTGATCGTCGTATCCCGTTAGAGCTTTGTCCAAAATCAAATGTTGATACTGGCGCTGCTGCAAGTATTGCTGAACATCCAATTGGACTACTTCGTAAATTAAACTTCCGAGTTACTTTGAATACTGACAATCGTTTAATGTCAGACACTTCAATGTCAGGTGAAATGACATCTCTGGTTGAGGCCTTCGATTACTCGTTGCGCGATCTAGAGTGGCTAACTGTTAACGGTATGAAGAGTTCATTCCTACCGTTTGATCAACGTTTGGATATCATCAACCACATCATCAAGCCTGGTTACGCCAGACTTCGCGAGCAGGTTGGTTCTTAGTAACTTCCAGTTGCGGCAACGCCATCAAGAATTGCACGAGAACTGGAAAGTCCAAGACGAGTAGCTCCGGCATTAATAAGTTCAGTTGCGAACTCAATGTTTCGAATTCCACCCGATGCCTTAACGCCTAATCGGCCGCCAACTGTTTCATGCATGATTTTGATGGCTCGCACATCAGCACCACCGGCTGGGTGGAAGCCAGTAGCGGTCTTAACGAAATCTGCTCCAGCGCTTTCACAACGTTGGCAAGCCTTTGCGATTTGCTCATCTGTTAGAGTCGCGGTCTCCAAGATGACCTTCAATAGCGCCCCAGTTGTTGCCTTACGGACAGCGGAAACTTCTGCTTCTAGATAGTCCCAATCCCCCATGATTGCTCGGCCAACATCAATCACCATGTCTACTTCATGGGCACCTTGCGAAACTGAGAGTTTGGCTTCAGTCGCCTTGATCTCAGCCTCGTGTTTGCCACTTGGAAAGCCACAGACTGTTGCAACCTTCACCCCGTTAGAAACATTGGCTGCAGCAAGTGAGACAAAGGTTGGAGATACACAAACGGAAAATGTGCCAAGCTCTGCAGCTTCAGCACAAAGTGCAATAACGTCTGAGTTAGTAGCTTCAGGCTTTAGCAAAGTGTGATCGATCATCTGGGCTAATTCAATACGATCCATCAGTTGCCTCCACTTAGTAGCGGTTCAGCTTCAGCTGCCAAACTCTTCAATTCATTATCGGCGGTTTGCCGAGCAATTGCTAAATCTTGACCGCGAACTACAACTTCTAAATAGCATTTGATCTTTGGTTCGGTTCCACTCGGACGGACAATTACCCGAGCTTTCTCAATCTCGTTTGTGCCTGCCAAATTAATAATTACTGCATCTGTCTTTGGCAGATCTCCCAAACCAATTGCTAGATCATCGACGCTGCTTACCTGTAATCCACCAAATAGTGCAGGCGGATTATTTCGGATGCTAGCCATGGTTACAGCTACTTGATCACTACTTGTTACGCGTACTGAAACTTGATCGGTTGCATGCAACCCATGCAATAAGGAGAGTTCATCTAGAACACCCCAGATCGTTAGACCTTCGGTCTTTAGATGTGCCAGCATCTCCATAAACATTGCCGCTGCCGAGATACCGTCTTTGTCACTAACGTTTGTTGGATCAACGCAGTAGCCAAGTGCTTCTTCATATCCAAAAGCTAAGTTGCTTACTCTTGATACCCACTTAAATCCTGTCAAAGTTGATTCATATTTAAGGCCTGCAGATTTAGCAATTGATTCCAGCATCATGGAAGACACGATTGAGTTTGCAAGAGTCCCGGAAATATTTGAACCAGATAGTTTTGCTCGCTTAACCATCCACCAGCCGAGCAAGCTCCCAATTTGATCACCACGAAGCGTGATCCATTCACCAGATGAATTTGGTGCCGCAGCAGCAAAGCGATCGGCATCTGGATCATTAGCTAAAAGCACGTCAACTGAATTCTTTTTCGCTAATGCAATTGCAATGTCCAGCGCACCTTTTTCCTCTGGATTAGGAAATGCGACAGTTGGGAATGCTGGGTCAGGATCTCTTTGTTCAAGGGCTGCGATAGGTTCAGCGAACCCTGATGCATTCAACACCGCTTGCAATGTCTTCCAGCCCACGCCGTGCATTGCCGTATAAACCGAAGTCACAGCCTTTCGTTGCACTTCAGTAGTTGGTCCAGCGGCAATTAATTGAGATGTGAGCGACACGTAGGTATTGAAAACATCTTTGCTTACATGTGTTCCAGCGTCTTCTTGCGAAATGTTCCTTATGTCTGTGACCGTAGTAATCAACTTCGATATCTGCTCGTCCACTGGAGAAACAATCTGTCGACCATCACCTAAATAAACTTTGTAACCGTTATCTTGCGGTGGATTGTGACTGGCTGTGACCATGACACCAGCGCATGCATCCAGTTGTCGAATCGCAAAAGCTAAGACAGGAGTTGGAACAACGTGTGAAAAAACAATTGGTTCAAGCCCAGCGCCTGACATCACTGATGCAGTGTCTTTTGCAAACACATCACTGTTGTATCTGGCATCAAATCCAATAACTACTTTTTTGCCAACAAAACCTTGTTGCACCAAATACTGCGCTAAGCCTGACGCGGCCTGCAAAACTGTTACCCGATTCATCCGATTCGGACCCGCGCCTAAGGCACCACGCAGTCCTGCAGTTCCAAATTCCAGCGGCGCCAAGAACGCATCCTGTAATTCAGCAAGCGCAGTTTGATCAGTATGCGCTGCGAGTAAAAGTTCTGCGAGTTGCGATTTAGTTACTGGATCTGGATCTTGATCGATCCAAGATTCCGCGCGTGCAACTAGATTGCTATCGATACTCACTGCTCTAGCGTAAAGGTTCTAAATACTCAGGTAGACTAAAGTATGCAGAGACCGTCAACCGCCAGCATCGTGGTCGAAACTGCGCCCCTTATCTTTGATATTGGCGTTGTGTTGTTGCTGGCTGCCACCCTTGGATACCTGGCTAGACGAGTCGGCCTTCCTGCAATTGTTGGGTATCTCCTTGCTGGACTTATGGTTTCCCCGTTTACCCCTGGATACACAGCAGGTCCTGAGCAGCTTTCTTTACTTGCTGACATCGGCGTAGTTTTATTGTTGTTTGAAGTTGGCATCGAAATCAATTTGCCAAAACTCAGTCGCAGACAGAAGGCATTGCTCTGGGGATCGCCACTTCAAATTGGAATCGGCATGGTAATTGGTACCCCCGTATTCATGTATCTAGGCCTCTCAACATTGGGTGCTTTGTTATTGGCGCTAGGTGTTGCGATGTCTTCCAGTGTGGTCATCGTAAACATCACTCGCAGCCGAGGACGAACTACTGATAAACCGACCGAGGAAGCTTTGCTTGCTTGGAGTGTGCTTCAAGACATCGTTGGTGTAGCAGTCGCATCAATCATCTTGGTTCTTTACGGAAACGATCAACGATCTTTGTTGCAAGCTGTCGGCGGCTTGATTGGATTTGGTATCACGGCCTATGTTTCAGCACGCTTACTCCCAAGTGTGTTGCGTCGAGTCCGAACTTCACCTGATCTCTTCTTGATTTTTTCAGTAGCAATTGGTTTGGTCCTCGCTGCAGTTGGATCGACAGTGTTTGGTATTCCGATGGCGCTTGCTGCCTTCGTCGCCGGATTAGCCATTCGAACTGGCGAGGACACCGAGGAAGTGCGCCGAGTTCTTTTGCCGTTTAGAGATTTATTTGCAGTTCTATTCTTTGTTCTAATCGGAAGTTTGATTCAACCATCACTTATCCAAACTGCGTTACCTTTTGCTTTGTTGCTTGTTGGATTGATGCTTTTATTGAAAACTTTGCCAACTTATCTGATTGTTAAGTTCACTGACATCGAATCTAGACCAACACAACACGCTGTTGGACTTAGCCAACTTGGTGAATTTTCTTTCGTGCTAGGTAGCGCGGCACTAACAGCTGGAGCAATCAGTGCTGATCAATTCTCAGGAGTATTGATAGCAGTTGTTATTTCGATTGTTGGTTCAAGCGTTATAGTCCGCCTAGTAGGACAAAAAGAACAATCACTTAAGTAACTGGGTCTTCGGTTACGTTGCCCTCTTTCTTTACAGACTCCCAAGGCCAAACTTCGCCCGCCTTGCGATGCTTTATTAGATCTCGCATAAACCAAGAGACAAAGAAACTTGTGCAGGCAGCCCATAGACACCAAAGAGATGGCAGTGCATGAGACAAGCGATCATTCAAAATAATAATTGCTATGCAGTTGAGAACTCCCCATAAAAACAATGGGCGATATCCGGAGAGAAGCATCGCTCCACAAGTTGCTGCACCATAGAACGCGCTCATTAACCAGGAAGGTCCAGCTACGTGGAAATCTAAAAAGGCAGTGCACTCCTGGACTGAAGCTTGCCCCTTCAGGATGTAGTACAGGTATACCAAGCCAGCGATTAGTCCAAGAACGACAAAACCCATGAGTGCATTTCGTCGCCAACCCTTTGGTTCGACCAAGAGAGTGGCAATCGGAACATAAATCGGAAGCAGTACAAAAGCTACAAATATATAGAAATTGGCTGCTGCCTCTCCAACAGCGTTTGAGACCGAACCTTGAAATGACAACCAAACAAACACCGATGCAAAAGAGTGCAGAGCGAAGATTCCAGGCAATAACGCAATTGGCAGGGTTCGGTTGTGTCGGTTGTGTCGAATTGCATCGACTGCAATTACCGAGATAACTATCCCTGCAGCTAGATCAACTTCGGGAGAGAGGCACATGGTGCCTCCATCATGTCAGTTCCCCAAGAAATGCTACGAATTGCGGTTTTGCAACAGGTTTTGGATATCTGGACGAATGTCTTCAGGCGCTGTGTTTGGTGCGTAACGCTTGATTGATTCACCATCTGGAGAAATCAAGAACTTAGTGAAGTTCCATTTAACGCCGCCGCCAAGTAAACCTTTTGAACGACTCTTGAGAAATTGGAATACTGGATGGGCATCCTTGCCGTTCACATTTACTTTCTGGGAAAGTGGAAAATCTACTCCGTAATTGACCTTGCAAAACTCATCGATTTGCGCGTCATTGCCAGGCTCTTGGTGGGCAAACTGATCGCATGGAAAGCCAAGAACAATTAGGCCCTGGGATCTGAATTCTTCATGCAGCTTCTGCAAGCCTTCATACTGCGGTGTGAAGCCACATTTACTTGCAGTGTTCACTACCAAAATTGGTTTACCTGAATAGTCGGCTAGTGAGACATTCTCGCCTCGATTGTTCACGAACGACAAATCATAGATGTTGGATGCAGTAGTCATGTCTCCATAATCCCTCGCAAGTGACTTACTAGCAACTGCTATCCGAGTGTTTGTGCCCTACTTGAGAATATTGAGCTATACGGTTAACGAATGGAAACAATAGTTTTAAACATTCGCTGGGCAGGCTACCTTCTATTCGCAATTGGTTTAATCAATTGGGTGTATCAAAGTTCATTTGAAAAAGGTGCACCGTTATGGATGTTTGGAGTTGCGCTCATCATTGGAACCTACGTTCCAGCAGTAACTAAAGTTATGGCAACGAAAGTTGGTGTAGCGGTAATTGCGGTCTTGGTTGCGCTATTACTTTTGTTGGCGTTTGCCGCTTAAGGCGTTGTAGTCGGGTCGAACCTGATGATCGCTTGAACCATCATGTGATCTGATCCCCGATAGTTGTTATCAAATGTTCCATCTTCTTTTAACCGCAAAGCAACTTGATACGCATCTGCCTGAAGGAAATCTCCTTTGTACATCACGTAATCAATGCGAACTGGATCACTGGATGTGATTGGTCGCTTAGGCCAACCTGATCGATTACCTCCGGTGTACGAAGTTGTGTAAGCGTCTTGAAAAAATTTGTATTCATTTGTCGGGGAGTTAAAGGAATCTTTCCAACCAACTTCAGCTAACTCAAACAGCATTCCTTTTGGTTCGCGATCCAAGTAAGAATTAAAGTCACCCATCAAGATTGTTGGTACTGCAGTCAAACCACGTTCGGTATTTAGCGCATCAATCCATTTTGTAATCTCGCGTCCAACAACTTGGCGTTCTTTTTTTCCTTGTGCATTTTTTTCATTGTTTAAGTGAACGCTGATTGCAAGGAAGGTTCCAGTTCCGTTTATTCCTTCTAGATAAGCCCAGCTAAACTCGCGGTTCTTTGCATACCTAAGGCCGTCGGTTACTTCAGAAAGTCTGCCCTGTCCTGCTGATGGCAACCCGTCCGCAAACTCAACTTCTTTAACTTTGTCCGCTTTGTAGAGAATTCTTGCTGAATTAATACAGCTGGATGTGTCGCAGGTATTTACATCGGGATTGGTTAGAACATAGCCACCGGCTGCCGACATCGCTTGGACATCTTGCCAGTGCCGCATTCGTTCGCCGCCTTCACCAACAACTCGAATTGCGGTCGCTTCTTGAAGTCCAATTACATCTGAGTTGGATTCATTTATGGTGCGTGCGATTGCCTCGCGACGATTTTTCCAGGCTGGCACATTTGTGTTGTTTGGCTTTGCAATATTGAAGGTGGCAAATGTCAAAGTTGGCACAGGCAAAATGGTTGGAGCTATCGATGGCTCGGCAACAACCAGAGTTGGTGCTGCACTGATAGTTGGCGCGGCGTTGTTACTCTGTGGCGTCCAATTAGACGCGGCAGGCACCAATATCAAGGAAGTGATCACCACAAATATCGGGATAGCCATCAGCTTGCTCTGCCTAAAGTCCTTAAAAGCAGAATGATCAGGGGCTTTAGGTGCGCGTCGCTTTCCGCGATTCTCCTCGTTTTTCCCCATTGCTCAAGCCTAAGCCAGTATTTGAAGAGCGAACATGTCTAAAAAGTGAACAAATTGCTTAAATAGCAAGGGTTTCGCCATCCCAAGTAGAATTGAACCCTGCAAGTAACTGGGATATTTCACAGTTTGCGCCTAACCAAGGAGTCCAAATGGGTCTGCTCGACAACCTGGAACAGCGCCTAGACCGAATCGTAAATGGCTCATTTTCCAAGGCTTTTAAGTCTGAGGTTCAGCCAGTTGAGTTGGGTGCTGCTTTGCAACAGGAGATCGACAACCGCGCGGACACCATAACTGGGCAGACCGTGGTTCCCAACATTTTCATTATTGAACTTGGGCCAGTGGATCACGATCGGCTTGCTGCCTATTTTGAAACCCTGTCCGTAGAACTTGGTACCTTGGCTGATGCTTACTCACTTGAACAGCGCTACACCACAGTTGACGCCGCACACATTAGCTTTGACCTTGATGCAGAGTTAGAGACTGGTGTGTTTCGAATTCGCAGCACAGCGGCCAAACGCCCTGCCGATGCAAACCCACCAACTTCAGTTACTCAAGATGCGACACCGCAAGTTCCATTAACTTCATTCACACCAGAGGCCACACCTTACTTGACTTCAATAACTGGTGAGGAATTCAAGATTACGCAGTCAGTTACAAACATCGGTCGTGGCGTTGAAGCAGACATTCAAATTGATGACACGAGTGTTAGTCGTTTGCATTGCGCAATTGTTTTAGGCTCTGATGTTTTAGTGCGCGACCTTGGTTCAACAAATGGAACTGTAGTAGACGGAACACGTACTTCTGAGGCAGTGCTTCGTGATGGGTCAATCATCAAAATTGGAAACATTACTCTGACATACATGAGTAAGTGAGCTAACTATGTCTGAACTCCTGCTCAGCATTTTGCGAATCGGTTTTCTAATCGCACTTTGGTGGTTTGTGCTTACAGTTGTTTCTGTTTTGCGTCGTGACTTACAAGCACCGCGTGATGCAAAGCCACTAACACCTGCGCGCTCAACAAAACGGCCAAGCCCGCGCCCAACCCTTCGTGCAAGAAAAACTTCTACTCAACTCGTAATTGTTGAAGGTGCGCTTACTGGCACTGCAGTTCCATTAGGTTCTTCACCAATCATTATTGGACGAGCTCCTGACGCCACCATCGTTTTGGATGACGACTTCGTCAGCACTCATCACGCCCGCCTAACTCCTAATGGCAATCATTGGATCGTTGAAGATCTTGGTTCAACTAATGGAACGTGGATAGATCGCACCCGAGTTTCCACACCAACCGTTTTTCGCCCGGGTACTCAACTCCGTATTGGTCGAACCAGCATGGAATTGAGCTCATGACCGGTTTAAGTCTTCGTTTTGCAGCGCGTTCTGAAATTGGACGAGTGCGTCGCAACAACGAAGATGCTGGATATGCTGCAACAGATTTACTCGTAGTTGCAGATGGCATGGGTGGCCATGAAGCCGGTGAACTTGCCAGTGCTGCCACAGTTGCTGCAGTTGTAGCTGCTGCGTCCTCTTCTGTTGGTGCGGATGAAGTGCTTAACCAACTTGCTGAAGCAGTTATCACTTCTGGTGAATACATTGCTGATGTTGTTGCCGGTAATCGTGATCTGGCTGGCATGGGTACCACAATGACAGTTGTTGCATTGCGCGAAGACCGCATCGCTATGGCGCACGTTGGTGATTCACGGGCTTACGTGTACCGCGATTCTGAGTTGCAGCAAATGACAAAGGATCACACTTTTGTTCAAACTTTGGTTGACTCTGGTGAAATTACATTAGAAGAAGCGGCCGTTCATCCCAGGCGCAATCTAATGATGCGAGCCATCGATGGCATTCATGCTGTTGAGGTTGATCTCTCTGTTCGCGAGACTCGTGAAGGTGATCGTTTCCTACTTTGCAGCGATGGCCTGTGTGGAGTGATTGATTCAGTACAGATTGCCGAATGTTTAGCCCACGATGATTTAACTCAAGCCGTCACGACTTTGATTGACGCGGCCATGGCAGCAGGTGCTCCTGACAACATAACTGTCGTAGTTGCAGATGTTGTCAATGACAGCATCGAGGTTGACCCGGTTCTAATTGGATCGGCTGCTGATTCACATAATCAATCACGTTTGCCCGCTGTTGATTTTCCAGACGAAGGTGAGGCATCAATTCAAGCTGTTGATCGTGACTTTCTGGAATCTGGAAAGAATTGGTTAGTGCCAGTACTTTCAACGATTGGTGTCATTGCTCTCGGAATTGCAGCAACCCTTTGGTGGTTAGCCAATCAGTGGTTTGTTGGGGTTTACGAAAAAGACGATGTAGTTGCAATTTTCCAAGGGGTTCCCGCTGGCGGCATGTATCGCTTAGTTGAAGTCACTGAAATTGAAGCTGGACAATTACCAGAATTCGAACGTGAACAGGTTTATCAGACATTCGAATCAGGCGACTTGGCCAGCGCGGAAGCTGCAGTTGAACGGCTGAAGCTAAGTGCAGACTTATGTGTTCTGACTCCTGCAACACCAGGATGTCCGGAGATTGCTCAGTGAGCGAAACCTTAAATCGGTATCGAGTTTCAACTCGGCGCTCAGCAGAACTGGCGCTGTTGGTCGGAGCTTGGCTGATTGGAGTGTTTGCTTGGATTTTGGTGGATGCCGCAACTGGCGAAACTTCACTGGGTGGTTGGACTTCGTTGCTCAGTGCAGGCGTATTGCTTTTGATAACTCATGGCGTGGTGCGTTGGCAGGCTCCATATGCCGACCCATTGTTGTTGCCTAGTGTGGCAGCGCTCAACATGCTTGGGCTCGCCATGATTCATCGACTAGACATTGCTGCTGCGCAACGCGCGATTAGTAATGGCAGTCCAACGCCAACTCCAGATGTCTACCTGCAACTGACCTGGATGTTGGTTGGCTTAGTTGCCTTCATGTTGGTCTTGTCTTTTGTCGGTGATCATCGAAGGCTACAGCGGTTCACGTTCACTGCAGGATTTGCCGGAATCATCCTTCTCTTTCTTCCGTTACTACCTTTCATTGGTAGCGAAGTAAATGGTGCTCGACTTTGGATTAAGGTCCTTGGTTTCACATTCCAACCCGGTGAGCTAGCCAAAGTCGCACTAACTATTTTCTTTGCTGGCTTTTTAGTTACGCGAAGGCATTCACTTGCTTTAGTTCACAAGAAAATTCTTGGTGTTGGCGTTCCACGTGCAAAAGATGTTGGTCCACTTTTATTGGTCTGGTTTGCAGCACTTCTCGTACTGATTCTGGAACGAGATCTTGGAACCTCACTACTTTTGTTTGGACTGTTTATCGTCATGCTTTACGTTGCAACCGGACGACGATCATGGGTGCTAATTGGTGGTGCACTATTGACCATTGGTGGTGCACTGGCATACCAAGCATTTGGCCACGTGCGGGTTCGATTTGATGTTTGGCTAGATCCATTCGCTGATCCAAACGGCTCAGGTTTTCAAATCGTGCAATCGCTTTACGGGTTTGCTAATGGTGGAATCTTTGGAACAGGCTGGGGTCAGGGTTACCCGCAACTGGTTCCGTTTGCAAAGACTGACTTTATAACTTCCGCGCTTGGTGAAGAGCTGGGCTTAATGGGAATAATCGCCATCCTGTTGTTGTTTGCAATTGTGGTGGAACGTGGGGCTCGGGCGGCTGTTGCAACTCGAGATCCGTTTGGCAACTTATTAGCTATAGGTCTTACAACCGTTATTGGACTACAGACGTTTATTGTCATTGGTGGCGTGACTCGTCTAGTTCCACTTACTGGATTGACCACACCGTTCTTGTCATACGGCGGATCATCTTTAGTTGCAAACTACATAATCATTGCGCTGCTGATTCGAATTTCAAATGCTGCGCGCGCGCCTGAAGTAACTGATGCCGAATTAGTGCTGCGTCAGGATGGTGACCGAAATGATTAGACAGATCAACCGGGTCACCGCAGCCATTGTTGTTTTGTTGCTGGCTTTGATAATCAACCTTTCGTATATTCAGGTTTTTCAAGCTGGTGAGTTAAGGGGTCAGCCTGGGAACCAGCGCGTGACTCTTACTGAATACTCGCGCGAACGTGGACCAATTCTGCTGGCTTCGGAGGCAATAGCTGAATCAACTCCGACAACAGATGCCTTGAAATACTTGCGTGAATATGCAGATGGTTCGACGTATGCCTCGATAACTGGTTTTTACTCAGTCGTTTACGGCGCTACTGGAATTGAATCCGAAGCCAACAATGTTCTTGCCGGCAATGACAGTCGCTTCTTTGTTGATCGATTGCAACAACTCTTTGCAAACCGCGAACCGAAGGGTGGCGCGATTCGATTAACAATTGATCCGGATGCCCAAGTTGCAGCAATGAAAGCATTGAACGGCAGAACTGGCGCAGTCGTTGCAATTGATCCGACAACTGGTGCAATTTTGGCTTTAGCAAGTTCGCCATCATTTGATCCAAACTTGCTTTCAAGTCATGACGCTGGTGACATTCAAGCTAACTACGACGAGTTAAATGCAGATCCAAATCAACCTTTGCTTAATCGATCAATCGCAATGACACTTCCACCTGGTTCAACATTTAAGTTAGTAACGGCTGCTGCTGCTTTGGAGTCTGGCAACTACGTGGCTGATTCAGAATTGCCTGGCCCAACTCAAATCAATTTGCCGGGAACTGATGTGCAACTCGGAAACTGGAATAACAAAGCATGTGGTGCCGGCGATGTAACCACATTGCAAGCGGCACTGGAGATTTCTTGCAACACTGCATTTGCTTGGCTTGGAATGGAATTGGGAGCAGATGCAATCAGCGAGCAAGCACAAAAGTTTGGATTTGAATCTGAGTTTGAAGTTCCAATGACAGCCGCCATCAGCAGGTTCCCAGCTGATCCGAATAAACCACAAACTGCAATGAGTGCAATAGGCCAGTTTGATGTGCGTGCAACTGCGCTTCAAATGGCTATGGTTGCAGCCGGAATTGCTAATGATGGTGTTGTGATGAATCCCTATCTAATTAGCCAGGTGCTTGGGCCAGATTTAACTGTGTTGCAAAATACCAACCCATCAGCATTTGGTCGGGCTATGTCTGTTGAAAATTCCAAGATTTTGCGAGACATGATGGTTGGCGTTGTAACAAAGGGCACTGCTACAAATGCTGCGATTTCGGGGATTAATGTCGGCGGCAAAACTGGGACTGCAGAAAATGCGCCAGGTGAGCCAGCACACGCATGGTTTGTTGGGTTAGCCCCGAGCGATCAATCCAAGGTTGCAGTTGCTGTGGTGTTACAAAACGGTGGTGGTGCAACTGAAGTTAGTGGCAACTCGTTGGCTGCACCAATTGCAGCAGCCGTGATGCGCGCAGTTCTTAAACAATAGGCAAGAATAGAAGAGTTAGAACCGGGTCATAAATGGCACGGGACTAGACAGGGCATAGGAGACATAAAGTGAGCACCTTCACGCAACTCGGTGACAGATACGACGTCGGTCAAGTAATTGGTCGTGGCGGTATGGCTGAAGTTTATGAAGGCACTGATCGTCGCTTGAATCGTCGCGTAGCTATCAAAGTGTTGCGGCCTGACTTAGCCCGAGATCCTATGTTTCAAGAACGCTTTCGCCGTGAGGCACAATCTGCTGCTGGTCTAAATCATCCAAACATTGTTGCCATCTATGACACTGGCGAAGACTTAATTGGTGATGGCGCGAGCCAGGTAAGTGTTCCATACATAGTTATGGAGTTTGTTGATGGCGTGACACTACGTCACATGCTGAACAACGGTCCGAGAATTTTGCCAGAACGTGCTCTTGAAGTGATTGCAGGTGTACTTGCTGCACTTGATTACGCGCATCGTCATGGAATTGTGCATCGCGATATAAAGCCAGCCAACATCATGATCAATACAAATGGTGACGCAAAGGTCATGGACTTTGGAATTGCTCGCGCCATGAGTGACGCTGCAACTTCGGTTACTGCAACTAGTGCAGTGATGGGAACTGCACAGTACCTTTCACCAGAGCAAGCTCGTGGTGAACTAGTTGATGCCCGAAGCGATATTTATTCAAGTGGTTGCGTACTTTATGAACTACTAACCGGAGTGACACCGTTTAATGGTGACTCCCCAGTTGCAATTGCATATCAACATGTGAACGAGCCACCTAAGCCACCATCAAGTTTGGATAATTCAATTCCAAGCAGTTTAGATTCAATCACTCTGGGTGCTCTTGCAAAGTCGCCATCGAACAGGTATCAAACAGCTGCCGAAATGCGCAGTGATGTAGAACGTTCAATCGCAGGTATGCCGATTATGTCTCGTCAGAACCATGCGACTGAAGCCATTCCTAACAATGCGACCCAAGCAATTCCAATCGTTGATGGGTTACCAGGAACTGTTGCAGTTGCGCCACCAAAGACAACAAATAATCGAGCACGCTGGTTCTTTACAGGTTTTGCAACATTACTTGCTGCATCTCTGATCTTCTTGCTTGGCGACAACCTCTTTAACACCGGACCTGAGACTGTTGCGGTTCCGAATGTAAAAGCGCAAACTGTTGAAGAGGCCACCTTGGCTCTTACTGAAATTGGACTTGTAGTTGGAACGCAAACACCACAAGCTGATGACAATGCGCCAAAGGGAACCATCATTGGACAAGATCCGGCTGCTGGGGAACTAATTGAACTGGGTCAAGCAGTTAACTTAATTGTTTCTGCCGGTAAAGACCAGACAAGTGTTCCAGATTTGGTAGATCTGGCATCAAGTGAAGATGCCCGACTAGCGCTAACTGAAGCACGCTTAGTGCTTGGCAAGGTAACACCAAAGGACAGCGATAAGCCAGAAGGCACAGTGATTGCCCAGGATCCTGAGGCAAATACTTCAGTAGACATTGGCACTTTGGTAAGCATCACAGTTTCAAGTGGCAAGGTTCCGGTTCCTAACGTTGTTGGAGCTACTCAAACCGATGCCAAGAACACTTTGCTTAACGCGGGTTTCTTAGTTGAAGTTGTCTTTGAGGAAAATGGCGCAGTGGCTGAAAACACAGTTATTTCACAAAACCCAGCTGCAGATGCCGTCACGCTAAAGGGCACCACGGTCACAATCAAGGTATCGAAGTTGCCGATTGTGGTTGCACCAACGCCGACGCCGACTGTGACCACTCCTTAACTCACCTAGACTTACTGCTGTGACTCGCATTCTGGTTATTGATAACTACGACAGTTTTGTTTTCAACATTGTCCAGTACCTTGCTCAACTTGGTGCCAAAGTCGATGTGAAACGTAATGACGAAGTTACGGTTGAACAAGCTCGGGAGTACGACGGAGTATTGCTGTCACCAGGTCCTGGAACTCCAGCTGATGCTGGTGTTTGCATTGACATCGTTAAACAACTGGGTGGCCAAGTTCCAATCTTTGGTGTTTGTCTTGGTCATCAAGCGATCGCTGAAGCATTTGGCGCCACAGTTTCCCGCGCTCCAGAATTACTCCATGGAAAAACTTCCCAAGTTTTTCATCACAAGCAAGGCGTCCTTGCAGATCTTCCTTCACCATTTACTGCAACGCGTTACCACTCCCTCGCAGTAGAGCGAGATACGGTTCCGGCTGAACTAGAAGTAACGAGTGAAACTGAAGATGGCGTCATCATGTCACTTCGCCATAGAGACTTTGATATTGAAGGTGTGCAATTTCATCCTGAGTCAGTACTGACTGAAGGTGGACACAAAATGTTGGCTGAGTGGTTAGTTAGATGTGGTGACTTAGATGCTCGTAACTTGGCGCAAGGTTTGCAGCCAGTAATTCCAAATTAACTTTTCGGTAATTTGGATTTTAGCTATTGCTGTTCGATTGAACCTTGCCAAGCTGGAATCGTTGTTTGATTCAAGATTGAAACATCCCAGCCAAGATTAAAGCGCTCAACGTATTCCCGATAAAGCGAAACACCAGGCTCGTCGTTTAATGCTTGTTGTAGTTCCGAAGTATTTCCGATTGCAGTAACAACAAACGGTGGTGAGTAAACGCGGCCTTGCAACAATAGTGTGTTGCCTACGCAGCGAATTGCAGAAGTGCTGATGATGCGCTGGTCCATAACTTGTACCGCTGTTGCGCCACCTCGCCACATTGCATTAACAACACTTTGCACATCTTGTTGGTGCACAACTAAATCGTCGGGTACTACGCCACTTGCTAGGAGTTCTCCGGGTTCGCGTGGCGCATCATCTAACGAAATTCGAAGCGCTGAACCAGAAACTGGAGTTAGGCCAGTGGCTTGTTCGAGCTGGCTGATTTGAGAACTTAAGGCTGGATCAACTCGGGTAATAGATAGGTCGTTAACTTCTGTTGCCAAAGTGTCTACTTCAGATTGCAAAACTCCGACTTTATTGGCTCGGTCCAAAACTAAGCTTCGAAGATCTTCCAATCCGCCCGTGCGCAGATTGGTGCCATCAGCGGTAATTCCACTAGCTACAAAGAGAAAGCCAGCAAGAGCTGCGGCTCCCGTTACCAGGGTGGTTTTGGTCCGCTTGGAGAGATTTCTCATTTACTTATCCACAGGGTTATCCACCGCTGGGGAGGAATTACACCCATGTCATTTACTTCCAGCGAGTGGCAAGCGCAAAGCCAACACCAATAAAGGCAAAGCCAATAAGCACGTTGGTTAAGTTGCCCAAATCGGACATAACTGGGACTTGGCTACCAATCAAGTAGAACACCACTATCCACAGCAGTCCCAAGATGAACATTGTCACCATGGTTGGTGCTAGCCAAACCGGATTACCCACCTTGAATGACTCTGGCGCCTTGGCCGGAGGTGGAGTGTAGGCGGGCTCTTTTGATTTACGAGACTTTGACTTAGGCATGATTAAACCTTACCTGTATTTTTGGAGAAACCTACAGGCCGATCAAGGCAGAAACTTGGGCATTTCTAGCCAAGGTAGCCAAGACCAAAAAGGCGAAAATTCCAGCTAGTCCGGCTCGATGGAGTTGATCACGATTCAACCGAGTGCCCTTGGTGTAGATAAAAGCCACCGCAGCTCCAATAATTGCGCCGCCGAAATGTGCTCGCCAATCAATGCCAGGCTGCAAGAAGCCGATTACAACGTTTAGTCCAAGCAGGACTATTAGCTGGGAGACATCGGCGCGGGTTTCGCGTCCAATCACAATCGTGGCTGTGATCAAACCAAAAATTGCCCCACTCGCGCCGACCGAAACGGTTCGTAAATCTGAGAACCAATATGACGCAACTGATCCGCCCAGCGCTGACAAAACATAAAGTGCAGCGAAGCGCATGTGTCCCAGAGAACGTTCGAGCTGTGGTCCTAACCAATACAACGCATACATGTTAAACAACAGGTGAAGAATGCTGCCGTGTAGCAAAGTGGAAGTTAGTAGTCGCCACCACTCTCCTTGCGCAATTGCAGCTGGGATCATGCCGAAACTTAAAGCAAAACTTCTGACTCCACCAAGTAGTAGCGAAAGCAAAAAGATACTGATGCAAGTAATAAGAATTGCCCGAGTAACTTTTGGAACTGTATTAAACGAACCACCGAATCGAGTTTTCGGTAACGCTACTTGAGCACTAGCAACGCACTCTGGGCATTGGAAACCTACTGGTGCATTGATCATGCAGTCGGGACAAATCGTGCGATCACAACGACTGCACGATACATATGCCTCGCTATCGGTATGGCGAAAACAAGTGTTGTCCACGCTTAACCTCGAGAAACAGTAACGCTTTCGATTACTACATCATTAACTGGACGATCCATTTGTCCAGTTGGCACGTTTGCAATTGCATCTACAACATCGCGCCCGGCTTGATCTGCAACTTCACCAAAGATGGTGTGCTTGAAGTTCAACCATGTAGTTGGTGCAACGGTGATGAAGAACTGAGAACCGTTTGTGTTTGGACCAGCATTCGCCATTGCAAGTAGGTAAGGGCGATCAAAAACTAATTCTGGATGTGGTTCATCTTCAAACTTGAAGCCTGGGCCACCGGTACCTTGACCAAGTGGGTCGCCAGCTTGAATCATGAAGCCAGGAATAATGCGGTGGAAAATTGTTCCGTTGTAAATCGGATCATTTGATTTTTGGCCAGTGGCTGGGTGTGTCCATTCAACTGAGCCATCAGCTAAGCCAAGAATGTTTTTTACGGTCTTTGGTGCGTGGTTATCAAAGATGTTGATATTGATGTCGCCGTGGTTTGTATGCAAAGTCATTGTTGAAGTCATGACTTAATTCTCGCACATCTTTAGTTATCCAGCGAATACACAATAAAGAAAGCCCACGATTTCTCGTGGGCTTTCTTAAATGAGGTTTGTTACTTCTTGCTGCCTCGTACATCAAGGGCAACAGTTGCTAATACATCTGCATGTAGGCGAACTGTGATCTCGTGACGTCCAGCTGTTTTGATTGGTGAGGCAAGAACAATCTTGCGCTTATCAACGTCAACAACGCGAATCGCTGAAGCGATGTCACCAACAGTGATGGAGCCAAATAGGCGTCCTTCGCTGCCAGCGCGAGCTGAGATCACAATTGGAGAAGCTTCAAGAGCAGCTTTGATTTCCATTGCATGATCTAGATCGCGAACTGAACGCTTGTTACGTGCGCGCTTGATCTGAGTAACCTGCTTTTCGCCACCACGAGTCCATGCAGTTGCAAGGCCCTGTGGTACTAAAAAGTTACGGCCAAATCCTGGCTTAACATCTACAACGTCTCCTGCACTACCAAGGCCGGTGACTTCTTGAGTCAAAATAAGTTTCATAAGTCAGCCCTCCTTATCGTGCTGTTGAAGTGTATGGAAGTAATGCGATCTCGCGTGCGTTCTTTACTGCGTTAGCAATATCGCGCTGGTGCTGAGTGCAGTTACCTGTTACTCGACGAGCGCGAATCTTGCCGCGATCAGAAATGAACTTGCGCAAGGTAGGAATGTCTTTGTAGTCAATTGCTGCTGCATTTTTGCCGCAGAATGCACAAACCTTCGGCTTGAATTTCTTAATTGGTGGCTTAGCCATTGTGGTGCTCCTTTGGAAGCCCGGTTCTATCCGGAATGGTTGTTCAACAAATGTTGAAGTGGATGGGATCGTTCGTTAGAACGGAGGTTCGTCTCCTGCAGGCGCAGGTGCGGCCCAAGGATCTTCGGATGGTGCTGCTGAGCCGCCACCGCTGTAACCGCTGTCAGTTCGTGCGACGCGGTTAACTTTGGCAGTGGCGTTACGTAGAGCTGGACCGACGTCATCGACATCCATTTCAACTACGGTGCGCTTTTCGCCTTCCTTGGTTTCATACGAACGCTGCTTCAAGCGACCGGTAACAATAACGCGAGTTCCCTTTGTTAAGGATTCGGCTACGTTCTCGGCATATTGACGCCATACGCTGCAACGTAAAAACAGAGTGTCTCCGTCTTTCCATTCATTCGTATTCTTGTCGAGCATTCGAGTTGTTGAAGCAACTGTGAATGATGCGACAGCTTGGCCATTTGGAGTAAAGCGCAGTTCTGGATCACCGGTTAGGTTTCCAATAACTGTTACTACTACGTCTCCTTGTGCCATGACTACTACTTCACGTCGAGACGCATGACTTTAGTGCGAAGCACTGATTCATTAAGTCCCAACTGACGATCGAGTTCGGCAACTGCTGCTGGTGAGCAATTGATGTCTAGCAGGGCGTAGATACCTTCACCCTTTTTATTGATTTCGTAAGCCAAACGGCGACGACCCCAGATATCGACTTTGCCAACTGTGCCGCCATCGGTCTTGACTACGTTAAGAAACGCATCAAGTGATGGTGCAACTGTTCGCTCTTCGAGCTCGGGATCGAGAATTACTACAACTTCGTAGTGACGCATACTGATACCCACCTCCTGTGGACTAATCGGCCACGGTCTTTCCGTGGCAGGAGGGATCAAGAACCTTTAGTCTAGGGCATTTTTCCGGGGTCAAAAAACCTTGTGCACAGGCCTAAACCGGCTGGATCTGGGGTTTGGATTGGGCGCGAAAGTCCAGAACTACACCGCCAAGTACCCTTAATTCATGGGAAATCTAGCAATTGGGTCACACGTCGGGGGCGATGATCCAATCGCTGCAGCCAAGGAATTGGGATTGGACCACATCCAGATCTTCCTGGCAGATCCGCAGGGCTGGAAAGGCTCGATTTTTCCCCATGCTGATGGGGCGCAGGGTTTAAAAGACAGTTCCGAGGCGGCGGGCATCGGGATCTATGTTCATGCCAGATACATCATCAATGTGGCAACCACTAATAACAAGGTGCGCATCCCAAGTCGCAAACTTTTGCAAACCGATGTTGACGCTGCTGCTTCAATTGGCGCCAAAGCAGTAATTGTTCACGGTGGCCATGTAACTGATGGCGATGACCCACAAGCTGGAATCGATAACTGGGTTAAAGCGTTAGCTCAGTTAGATATGAAAGTTCCAGTCCTGATTGAAAACACTGCCGGTGGAAAAAATTCCATGGCTCGCAGACTTGAATCGATTAAAGCTCTTTGGGGCGCAGTCGGTGATACTGGCGTTGGATTTTGTTTAGATACTTGTCACGCTCATGCTGGTGGAATCGACATGGGAGCACTTGCCGACACAATTCTTGGAATCACTGGGCGCATTGACTTGATCCACTGCAATGACAGTCGCGATTCGTTCGATTCTGGCGCAGACCGACATGCAAATCTAGGTGCAGGTTCCATCGGAATGGACAACATTATTAACTGCCTAAAAACTGCGAAAGCTCCTATTGTTTTGGAAACTCCATTTGAAGGTGTTCCAGCAGATTTAGATCTGTTGCGTAAGTCGCTGTAAATCTAAATCCCATTAGACGCCCTCATCCCTAGGTAGATTGAATACGTGCAGGTTCGCCAAATAAGTTCCGAGAAGCACCTGGCTTACATTGCAGGTCGCTCTTCAGTGTCTTTTTTACAAACACCTGCCTGGGGTAAAACTAAAGCTGGCTGGACTTCGCAATCA
>ERZ1022756.216-NODE-216-length-19507-cov-9.884793_pt1 | contig 19507 bp, 20 predicted proteins | sample MGYA00520902_ERZ1022756 | MGnify/ENA primary metagenome ERZ1022756 (study PRJEB33162, sample SAMN09537601) | freshwater metagenome | isolation source: freshwater | place: Canada:Alberta | collected 2017-07 | study: EMG produced TPA metagenomics assembly of the...
AGATTGTTATTTTTGGCTTACCAGGCGCATTCACGCCAACATGTTCAGCTCAGCACGTTCCGGGTTATGTTGCTCACTATGATGCAATCAAAGCCAAGGGTGTTGATGAAGTTTGGTGTTTATCAGTCAATGACGCATTTGTGATGGGCGCTTGGGGTAAAGATCAAAAGGTGAGCGGCAAGGTTCGCATGATGGCTGATGGCGCAGCAGAGTTGACCAAGAAACTTGGCTTGGAATTTGACTTAACAGCTCGCGGTATGGGTGTTCGCTCACAACGTTATTTGATGATTGTTGATAACGGTGTGGTCAAGCATTTGGCTGTTGAAGCAGCTGGTAAGTTTGAAGTGAGTGATGCAGCTTCTGCACTAAAAGCACTTTGATTTACAAATAAATTATGTTGAAACAGCGCACCATTGCAGCCCCTGTTAAGACCGTTGGTATTGGATTACACACGGGCCGCAAGGTGACGCTTAAATTAATACCTGCACCAATTAACACCGGCATTATTTTTCATCGTGTAGATCTTCCTAATGCCCCAGGAATCAAGGCTGATGCCCATTTAGTGACCGATACACGTTTGGCCACGGTGCTGTCAAATGGTGATACCCGAGTTTCGACGGTGGAACATTTGTTATCTGGATGCGCCGGACTTGGCATTGATAACTTGATCATTGAATTAGATTGTGAAGAAGTGCCCATCATGGATGGTAGCGCAGCTTCATTTTTGTTTTTAATTGAATCAGCTGGTCTTCAAGAGCAAGATGCGCCGCGTCAATTCATTGTGATTAAAAAGCCAGTTGAGATTAAAGAGGCGGGTAAATTAGCTCGCTTAGAACCGTTCGACGGATTCAAGTTAGATTTCACAATTGATTTCAAACATCCTGCGGTTGATAAAACTGGTCAAAGACATGTGATTGATTTTGCAGACAGCACTTATGCAAGAGAAATTGGACGAGCCAGAACGTTTGGCTTTGCTCATGAAGTCGAGGCTTTGCGTGAAATGGGTTTGGCTCGCGGTGGCAGTTTAGATAATGCGATCGTGTTGGATGAGCACCGAATTTTGAATAATGAAGAATTGCGCTATGACGATGAATTTGTGCGTCATAAGATTTTGGACGCGATTGGTGATTTGTATTTGGCAGGTCATCCAATTGTGGGTGCTTACATTGCTGAGAAATCAGGCCATGCTTTGAACAATGCATTGCTCAGAGCTTTATTTGCAGACCCAAGCAGTTATGAAATAAAAAGTTTTGACGAGACCGACGCACCCAAAGCTTATCAATTAAAAAATAAGCCCTTGTTTGCCTAAAAATTAGGCAAATCAATCTTTTTTGGCTTTTTCAGCCTTTTTTCCGATTTTTCAAGAGTTTTTCAACAGCGGCCCGCAGTGGTGAGCTGTTATCCAGTTGATTCATCAATTGAGACCAGGATTTTTCAGCGCTTGAAGGGAAAGTTGGCGGTTTTTCTGTGCTTTCCACCTTGTTTGGAGCTGGTATTCCTAAGCCCCCAGGAGCCTGTTTAATCCCTAAAGATCTCGCTGAATAACCTTGTTCCTGAAGTTTTAAGAGTATTGAGGGTGACTTTTGACTGATCCGGGTTGCGATTGCTGCATTGGTGACCAATAGGGTCAATTGCCCAGTTTCTTCTGAAAAACCCCCTGCTTTAACCAAGCCAACCGCCTTCTGAAGCCCATTTTGATTGAGGCTGAGGTCAATGGCTTGTTGTAGTAAAAGATTGTTTTCAGCCTTTTGAAGTAGGTCTCCCAGGGGTGTATTTTTTTCAATGCAAGCTAATGCATCACGGGCATTCGCAGATGGCCGTCTGGGTGCTAAACTTTGAGGCTTAAATTTCCTCGCAAAAGTCATGGTTACTGGTCTTCTTAAGAAAATATTTGGTAGTCGAAATGATCGACTAATTAAACAATATAAGCGCATTGTCGCTCAGATTAATAGTCTGGAGCAGGGCATTGCCGCGCTTGACGATGCTGCATTGCAAGCAAAGACAGCTGAATTCAAGTCAAAGTTGGCGGCAGGCCAAACAATGGATGAAATCTTGCCTGAGGCTTTTGCTGTTGTTCGTGAGGCCAGCAAGCGTGTCATGAACATGCGTCATTTTGATGTTCAGATGATTGGTGGCTTGGCATTGCACCAAGGAAAAATCGCAGAAATGAGAACTGGTGAAGGTAAAACCTTGACTGCAACTCTGCCGGTGTATTTGAATGCTTTGACAGGTAAGGGTGTTCACGTTGTGACAGTGAACGATTATTTAGCACAGCGTGATGCTGAATGGATGGCTAAGCTTTATAACTTCTTGGGTCTGAGTGTGGGCATTAATTTGTCACAAATAGAACATGAGGCCAAGAAAAAAGCATATGACTCAGATATTACCTACGGAACAAATAACGAATTTGGCTTTGACTATTTGCGCGACAACATGATTCAAGAATTGGATCAGCGTGTGCAACGTGGTTTGGCTTATGCCATCGTTGACGAAGTTGACTCAATTTTGATTGACGAGGCGCGCACGCCTTTGATCATTTCTGGTCAAGCAGAAGACCATACTGAAATTTATGTGGCGATGAATGCCTTGCCACAATATCTAACGCGTCAGTACGGCGAAGAAAAAGCAGATGGTTCAGGTGTTATCACTCCAGGCGATTACATCGTCGATGAAAAATCTCATCAAGTATTTTTAACTGAAGTGGGTCATGAAAAAGCTGAGCTTGCTTTGGCTCAAATTGGTTTGATCAAAGAAGGAGAGTCTTTGTATGCTCCTCAAAACATCACCTTGATGCACCATGTGTATGCCTCATTGAGAGCACACACACTATTTAATAAAGATCAGCATTATGTTGTCCAAAATGGTGAAGTTGTCATTGTTGACGAATTCACTGGACGACTCATGCAAGGGCGTCGTTGGTCCGACGGTTTGCATCAAGCCGTTGAGGCAAAAGAGGGTGTTGCGATTCAGCATGAAAATCGCACATTAGCGACGATCACCTTCCAAAACTATTTCCGCATGTACAGCAAGCTTGCAGGTATGACGGGTACGGCTGATACAGAGGCGTATGAGTTCCAAGAGATTTACGGTTTAGAGACAGTGATTGTTCCTCCTAATCGCATCAATGCCAGAATTGATAGGCAAGATCAAATCTATCGCTCATCGATGGAGCGTTACAACGCAGTTACCAAAGATATCGAAGATTGTTACGAGCGTGGTCAGCCAGTCTTGGTTGGTACAACATCGATTGAAAACTCAGAGTTGATTTCATCATTATTAGATAAGGCGAAATTGCCTCATCAAGTATTGAATGCAAAACAACACGCCAAAGAAGCTGAAATCATTGCGCAGGCGGGTCGTCCAAAAATGATCACCATCGCAACTAATATGGCTGGTCGAGGTACAGACATTGTTTTGGGTGGTAACGTTGAAAAGCAAGCTGGCTTGATTGAGCAAGATGCTGCAATTTCTGCACAAGATAAAGCTGTGCGTATTAAGAAATTACATGATGAGTGGCAAGGCTTGCATGACCATGTGGTGAGTGCGGGTGGTTTGCACATCATTGGTACCGAGCGTCACGAAAGCCGTCGTGTAGATAATCAATTAAGAGGTCGTGCGGCGCGTCAGGGTGATCCAGGTTCATCAAGATTCTATTTGTCTTTAGACGATGCTTTGTTGCGTATCTTTGCGGGTGAGCGCCTGAAGTCGATCATGGATCGCTTGCGCATGCCTGAGGGTGAGCCAATTGAAGCTGGCATGGTGACTCGCTCTATAGAGTCAGCCCAGCGCAAAGTTGAAGCCAGAAACTTTGATATCCGTAAGCAATTATTGCAATACGATGATGTGGCCAATGATCAGCGTAAAGAAGTTTATCGTCTGCGCAATGAGGTTCTTGAGTCAAAAGACGTTGGCGATTTAGTTACCAACTTGCGCGAGGCATATTTCACTGACTTATTCCATGATCACATTCCTGCTGAATCTGTGATTGAGCAGTGGGACGTGACTGGATTGCAGCAAGTGCTATCAAATGACTGGGGTTTATCAGTTGATTTGCAAGCCATCATTGATGCGACAGACACCATTGAGCCAGAGGACTTGCTTGCTAAAGTATTGGAAAGCACTAAGAGCCTTTACGATGCCAAAGTTGAATTGGTGGGCAGAGAATCTTTTGCCAAGTTTGAATGTTCAGTGATTTTGTACGCGCTAGATACTTCATGGAGAGAGCATTTGGCAGCTTTGGATCATTTGCGCCAAGGTATTCATTTGCGTGGCTATGCGCAAAAAGATCCTAAGCAAGAATATCGTCGTGAAGCATTTGAACTATTCTCTCGCTTGCTAGATACAGTCAAGTTAGAAGTGACTCGCACCATCATGGTGGTACGAATTGAAACCGCTGAAGAATTAGAGCGTGCCTCAGAGTCTATTCAAGAAGATTTGGCAGATGTGAAGGGTGTGCAGTATCAGCATGCCAGCGCTGATCAAGCCGGTGATGAACCTTCTGCCAGAAGTGCTGCACCGCAAGCGGCTGCACCTCAACCTGTTCAAGCTGGCCCCAAGGTGGGCCGTAATGATCCTTGCCATTGTGGCAGCGGTAAAAAATTCAAGCATTGCCACGGACAACTCACTTAATTAGATGTTTATTTGAATCATTGATTCATTTTTAGAGAAGACACCATGCCAGTTAATTCCCCATTACCAATTGCCAGTGAATTAACCCCTGTGAATGGTGTCCGCTTGGGGCATGCAGAAGCCGGTATTAAAAGGCCTGGTCGCAAGGACGTTCTGATCATTGAGCTTAATGAAGGCTCTAGTGTTGCGGGTGTTTTTACAAAAAATCGGTTTTGTGCAGCACCGGTGCAAATTTGTAGAGAGCATTTACTAGCATCAGCAAAGAGTGGCGCGGATATTCGAGCATTGATCATCAACACAGGTAATGCCAATGCAGGCACAGGTGAGCCTGGTTATAAAAATGCAATGCGCACTTGTGAAGAATTGGCAAAGTTGATGGGTTTGAAAAAAGAGCAAATCTTGCCTTTTTCAACCGGCGTCATCCTTGAGCCTTTGCCAGTAGAAAAAGTCATCGCTGGCATGCCTCAGGCGATCAGCAATTTAAACACTGATAACTGGTTCAATGCTGCTCATGCGATCATGACCACGGATACTCAGGCAAAAGCTTATTCAAAGCAAGTTGAGATCAATGGTCAAACCATCACATTGACCGGTATCAGCAAGGGTGCTGGCATGATTCATCCCAACATGGCAACCATGTTGGGTTATGTGGCAACTGATGCGAAAGTGTCACCAGCTTTGTTGCAGCAATTAACCACGGCTGCTGCTGATCTGTCTTTCAATGCCATCACGATTGATGGTGATACATCCACCAATGATTCATTCATTGTGATGGCCAGTGGAGCCAGTCAGGTAGAGATTCCAGCTTCAGGTCAGGCACATGACATCTTCCGTCAAGCATTGATTGAAGTCTGTCAAAAATTGGCGCAAATGATTGTGCGAGATGGTGAGGGTGCGACTAAATTCATCACGATTCAGATTGAGGGCGGTAAGAGCGATGCTGAATGTAAGTTGGTGGCCGAGGCAATCGCTCATTCACCTTTAGTTAAAACAGCTTTTTTTGCCAGCGATCCTAATTTAGGCCGTATCTTGGCTGCGATTGGCTATGCGGGTATTACAGATCTTGATGTTGGTCGTGTGCAGTTATGGTTGGATGATGTTTGGGTTGCCAAAGATGGCGGACGTCATCCTGACTATCAAGAAGCAGATGGCCAGCGCGTGATGAAGCAAGCTGAAATCACGGTTCGTGCCAACTTAGGTCGAGGTCAAGCAACTCAAACTGTCTGGACCTGCGATCTGTCTCATGAATATGTTTCGATCAATGCGGATTACCGTTCTTAAAGCGATAGCGCTGAATTTACAAAGATCATAGGAAAGTCATGTCTGATAAGTTAGACCGTTTAGATAATCTATTGCAAAGACTTGATGAGTGGATGCCAAAATCTTTGACAGACAAAGATTGGACTTCTGCCGTGGCCTTTAGATGGCGTCGCAAAGATACCCTCTTGGGTAAGTTGGGATATCTTCAGCCAGTTCATCATATCTCTGATATCACATTCAAAGATCTACAGCACATTGAGCGTCAAACTGATCTTATTTTTACAAATACCAAGCACTTCGTAGAAGGTAAGCCCGCTAATAATGTTTTGTTAACGGGTGCCAGAGGAACTGGTAAGTCATCTTTGATCAAAGCCTCTTTGAATGAGTTTGCTGCAAAGGGCTTGCGATTGATCGAAGTAGATAAAGAGCATTTGACAGATCTTGGTGATATCACTGATTTATTAGCAGCGCGACCTGAGAAATTCATTATTTTTTGTGATGACCTATCGTTTGAAGACGGCGAGTCAGGTTACAAATCTTTGAAGTCTGCTTTGGATGGTTCCATCTCTGCCCAAGTTGATAATATTTTGATTTACGCAACATCCAACCGTCGTCATTTGCTGCCTGAGTACATGTCAGACAATGAGTCATACAAGCACACCCCTGATGGAGAATTGCATCCTGGTGAAGTTGTAGAAGAAAAGATATCCTTATCCGAGAGATTTGGTTTGTGGATTTCTTTTTACCCACCCAAACAAGATGAATATCTTGATATCGTGGCCCACTGGTTAAAGCATTTCGGCTTAAGCCCAGAGAAAATTGCAGCTGCAAAACCAGAGGCTTTGATTTGGGCTTTAGAAAGAGGCTCAAGATCGGGGCGCGTGGCTTGGCAGTTCGCCCGCCATTGGGCTGGACAGCAGGATTAAGCCTTTGGCTGCTGCGCACGAGCCCTTGTCACCCAGACCGGTTGTAGAGGTTGCAGTAGGTGTTTTGTTGGATGGTGCTGGAGCGGTATTGCTTGGTCAGCGCCCAATTGGAAAGCCCTATGCTGGTTATTGGGAGTTTCCTGGTGGAAAAATAGAATCTGGTGAAACTCTCTTCACCGCTCTTTCTCGAGAACTTCAAGAAGAAATTGATGTGCGCATTGATGATGCAGAAGAGTTCATGGTTTTAGAGCATGACTATCCTCACGCCTATGTGCGTTTACATATTTGTTTGGTGAGGTCCTGGCAGGGTCAAGCGCGTGGATTAGAAAATCAAGCCTTGGGCTGGTTAAATATCAAGGACATCGATCGTCTTGATATCGCAGGATTTGATCCCGTCCTACCAGCCACACTACCTATTTTAGAAAAGCTAAAAACTTTAAAAGTTTTTTAGAGATTATTCTTGAGGGTTATCTTTAGAAGTTACAAAGAGATAGTTCGAAAGGAACATCTTCTGCAAAAGCGCGAGGCTTTGCTTCACCGTCACAAGTCATGAAGCGAGTCCACAGCATGTATTTGTTGGCGCTGATTTCAGGAATCAAATGTGCTTGATGAATGCCAACGCGCATCAACTGATAGGTTTTGCCAGAAAGCATTTGTTGGTATGAGCCTTTAGGTGCAAGCATCTCAGCAGGTTTGCCTGAACCCCTTAGTAATTTTAAAAATAACTGGCTGGCATATTTCCATGACATCAAGGGCTCTACGAATTTCTTTAAATTCGCACGACGAATATTTGCGTCCGTGAATTGCCATGCGTAATACGCTGGCAAATCTACTGGGCTTGTTCCGCCTGGGATACTTAAACGTGAGCGAATCAAATTCAACCACTCGCTCTCTAAGATCTGTGCGTTGGTCTTACCTGTTTGATTGATCTTGCCCCAAATGATGTTCATTTCTTCAAGTGTATTGAGTAAAGCATCTTGATCAATGTTGCTGGAGTTCTTTAGAGCTAACAAACTATTTTTTTGACGATCAAGTTCTTTCATAAGACTTGATTTCAAATCTGCGCGCGAAGTGATCTCACCTAAATCAAACAATATTGAAATGGCTTGATGTTGATCTCTTGCATCATCTTTTTCTACGAAGTATTCGAAACGATCAAAGAGATACTCCAGCCTTAAAAGACTGCGTACTAGTTCGTTGAAGGGGTATTCGTAAATAATCACAGATTCATATTCTAGACTGAAAATATGTGATTTTTGGCAAAAAAAGCGGCTTTTTAAGTACTTTTATGCCTCAAAAGTATCTGATGAAGTCGCTGAGCCTCAATTTTTAGATCCTCAATTCCCTGATTATTTTCAATCACGAAATCAGCCGCTACCATTCTGTCATGACGGCTGGCCTGACTGGCAATGATCTTTTGAATCATGGCTACTTCAAGGCCATTTCTCTTCTGTACCCTAGCTATTTGCTGGGGTTCAGGGCAATCAATCACCACTATGCAATCCAAGGCCTGGGGAGATTGATTGATCCAAAAGCTGGATTCGACCAATAAAGGCACCACGTAAACAAGGTAGGCAGGATTCTTGGCAAGGGTCAGTAAGCTCAAGCGTTGGGTTTCTTGATAAATCAAAGGATGGGTGATTTTCTCAAGCTTTTCTTTGGCTTTCGGGTCAGCAAAAATAAGCTCCCTCATCTTTTGTCTATCTAAAGAGCCATCTTCAAGCAAAAACTCAGGCCCAAAATCTTGCTCAATAGCGCTCATGGCCAGGCCATTGGCTTTTGTGATGTCGTGAGCAATCAGGTCGGTATCGATGATGGCGGCACCACATTTTTCTAATTCTGTGGCCACCGCACTTTTCCCGCTGCCAATACCTCCGGTCAATCCAACCCTTAGAAGATGAGATGGATGAACAGGACTATTTGAAGGCTTGGTTTTTAAATCTGCCATAACAAAACAATGATGCCACCAAATGCAATAAATGGGCCAAAAGGAAATGCATGTTTGTGATCTTGCCCATGAATTCTCAGCCAAACATAACCACCGATCAAACCAGACACGGAGGCAATTAAAAGAATGTAGGGCAAGCTTTGAAGACCTAAACAAGCACCAAGTCCAGCCAATAACTTGGCATCACCCATGCCAATGCCATGGTGACCCCTGATTTTTAAATACAGTTGGTTCAGGATATATAGGCTTAAAAATCCAAACAGGGTGCCCAAGATCGATGACTCGACACTTGCCCAGCCAAGCCCTAAGAAAATGTTTGTGATGAGCCCGTAAGCGATTAATCCATAGGTCAGATAGTCAGGCAAAAGAAAAGTCTTGAAATCTATCCAAGACAGTATCAATAGGATGCCAATGATGATGGCTGCGGAGAAAATTTCAATCAAAGAATCTGTCCCATTTCAAAAATAGGTAAATACAAAGAAATCACCAAACACCCAATGATAAGCCCCATGATGAGCATCAAGCATGGCTCAATGCTTTGAGCCAATTGATCAATTAAATGGTCTAAGTGATCCTCTTCTTGATTGGCGATATTGGCAAGCATTTGAGGTAAATCTCCTGAAGCTTCACCCACTTTGATTAATTGGATTTGTTCTTTGTGAGTTAAAAGAGATTGCTCTGATGCTTGACCAATGGATTCTGATAAAGACCAACCTTGCGCCAAAGAGACATTGATTTGGGCGCAGAATTTAAAACTGATCCAATCATTGGAGTGAAGCGCTGTTTGTTTTAGGGCTTCAAGAATCGGCACCCCTCGAGCAGTTAATAAAGAAATATTCCGGCTCCACTGAATCAGCAGAGAGCTTTTTCGAATCTGACCAAAAATGGGAAGCTTCAATAAGAGAAGGTCTACAGCTTGCTGTGTTTGGGAATGTTTTTTCCAAATGAGCTTGAATGAAACCGTTAAGCAAAGGATTGCCATTGCAAAATACAAAAAATAACTTTGCACCCAATGAGAGATCTTAATTAAAAGCCTTGTTGGCCAAGGCAGTTCGGCTTGAAAGTTAGCAAACATACTTTCAAAGCTGGGTATCACCCACTGAAACATCGCGATCAAAACAAGGACTGAAACACCAAGAACAATGCACGGGTAGCTCAGTGCTTTTTTAATTTTCTTTTGTAGTTTGATTTGTTTATCAAGATAAATGGCTGCTTGTGAAAGGCTGTCTACAAGATCGCCAGTGGCTTCACCGGTTTGAATCAAGTTGACACAAAATGGATGAAATCCTATTTTGCTGAAAGAGTAGGAAAGACTGTTGCCATTGGCCAAGGATTTTTGGATATTGGAGAGCCCCATCAATTGAATGGCATCCAATAAAGACAAGCCCGACCTTAAGAGTGAATGAAGTTGTCTGATCAGGTGAAGTTGAGCATTTTCTTTCATCCGATGTGGCGCCTGATTTCATTTTCAGAGCTCAGCCCTGCCGCAAGAAGAGTTTGTGCAGATTCTTTCAGAGTTGATATCTTTTCCATATGGCATTGAGCTTGAATGGCACTCAAGGATGCTTCATTTTCAATCAGCTGTCTTAATTGATCGGATAGGCGCATCACTTGATGAACCGCTGATCGACCATAAAAGCCAGTGCCATGACAGGTTGCGCACAACTTAGTTTGGCTTTGTGTTTGATTGTCTGAGCAAGCTTTACAGAAAATACGGACCAATCTTTGCGCAGTGATGCAACTAACATTGTTGGCAATATCACTGTGCAAGCACCCCAATTGTTTTAGTCTGAAGATTGCACTGGGTGCATCGTTGGCATGTAGAGTGGCTAAAACTAAATGACCTGTTTCAGCGGCTTGCAATGCAATCTTTGCTGTCACAGCGTCTCTGATTTCTCCCACCATGATGACATCAGGATCTTGTCTCATCAATGCCCTTAATGCCACATCAAAACGCAAGCCTGCTTTTTCATTGATCGGGACTTGATTAACGCCTTGCAGTTGAATTTCAACCGGGTCTTCAATGCTGGTGATATTGCGACTGCCATCCATCAAATACTTCAAGCAGCTATAAAGAGTTTGAGTTTTGCCGCTGCCAGTGGGGCCGGTGACCAAGATCATTCCTTGAGCCTGCTCAAGGCAGTGCAGTAAATTTTGTCTTTGGGTTTGATCAAAACCGATCTTGTTGATGTCAAGATCATCATCTTGTTTGCTCAAGACCCTTAATACAATTTTTTCTCCATGCAGAGTGGGTAGGGTTGAGATTCGGCAATCAACGTTGTTGAAATTGGCGCTTTCAGATCCCTTAGAGCCACTTAATAACATTTGACCGTCTTGGGGTAGGCGTTTCTCTGAAATATCCAAGCGTGCCAAAATTTTGACTCGACTAGATAGTCGGTCATGCCAATGCGCTGGTGAACTTCTTAAGTGACTCAGGCAGCCATCAACGCGCAAGCGCACATGGCTTACTCCGTTTTCTGGCTCAATGTGAATGTCGCTGGCATTTGCCAGGAGTGCTTGATCAACGATGTCTTGCCAGAAATGAATGATGACATCTTCTTCTTCAATCATTCGGCTGATAAATGCGAACCGTCTTAATGATCTGTTCATCCACCTGGATGATTTCCATGACCACGTCGCCTATCTTGACGCTCACGTTATTCTCAGGAATATCTTCCAAGGTCTCTATCAAAAGACCATTCAAAGTCTTTGGACCATCGGTAGGGAGATCAAGGTTTAAAAGACGATTCAAATCACGCAAGCTCGCTGTGCCATCTGCAATGTAGGTATCGTCATCAGACCATTTTGTTTTGATCGCAAGATCTGGAAGAGACGTTGTGAATTCGCCAATCAGTTCTTCTAAGATGTCTTCAATGGTCACAAGGCCTTGCACAATGCCGTACTCATCCACCACAAGACCGATGCGCTCTTGATTTTCTTGGAAGAACTGAAGCTGTTGTAAAACAGGTGTGCCACTTGGAATGAAGTAAGGCTCACTCAATAATTCTTTGAAGTGGTGGTGTTGTAGATCTTCATCACCTAGCAAGCTCAGGGCCTTCCTGACTGCCAAGATACCAATCACCCGATCAGAATCTTCATCGCAGACAGGTAGTTTGTTGTGATAGCAAGTCTCAAGCTGATGGATCACATCTTCAATGGGTTTTGAAAAATCAAGAACTTCCATGCGTGATCTTGGTGTCATCACATCATCCACCTTGATGCTCTCAAGATTGAATAGATTAACCAGGATACTTCTATGTTTATTTGGAATGAAGTGGGTTGACTCAAGAACCACTGAGCGCAATTCTTCTGGCGTCATATGCGCCTCTTGATTTGCTTTTGTATTCACCCTAAGAACTTTCAGCAAACCAGAAACAAACACATTGATGAGCCACATGACAGGCTTTAGGATCACGATCAAAGGTCTGATGATCCAACTGGTAGTTATCGCGATTCTTTCTGGATAGGTCGCACCAATCACTTTGGGAGTGATCTCGCAAAAAATAATGATCAATACTGCAGCAATACCGGTGCTGATTGAAAGAACAGACGCGTTATTGCCGAAAGCATGGAGAGCAATGGCTGTTAACAAAACTGGCAGAATGGTATTGACGACGTTGTTACCAATCAAAATGACTGATAACAACTCTTCTGTTCTTGAAAGTAGACCTTGAGTGTTTTTTGCACCACGATTGCCGCGATTGGCTAAATGCCGAATTCTGTGACGGTTGGCTGCCATCATGCTGGTCTCAGTGATTGAGAAAAAAGCAGAAATAGCTAAAAGTAAAACTACTAAACCAACTTGCGCCCACCAAGGCCAATCATTGAGCCACGAATCCATGAATGCTTTCTTAAGCAAAGAACATGAGAGTGACTATAGCAAACTAAGCTTGGTTTGTATTGTTAAAGCCTTACAAATAGAGGTATGGCATTCTGATTCTGTTGTCAGATCTTTCTGACAAGAAAAAGCCACTGTTTCTTTAGCTTGAGCGCTTCAGGGAGTAATCGCAAAGATCCATCAAGCTTTGTGTTGCAGCATTTTGTGGAAAGCAGCCCAGAGATTCTCTGGCTAACTGAGCTTCTCGCAAAGCAGCAGCTTCTGTGTACTTGATGGCATCAGAATTCATGATGGCCTGATAAACCTGTTGAAAGAGATCCTCTGGTAACTCTTCTGCTTGTTCAATAGCAGATCTAATCAAAGACTTTTGATCGGGGGTGCCGTGATCAAGTAGATAAATCAATGGCAACGTTGGCTTTCCTTCACGTAAATCATCACCAGCATTCTTGCCCATCTGTTCCGCACTAGCGGTGTAATCAAGGATGTCATCAACCAATTGGAAGGTGGCGCCAATGTGCTTACCGTAAGCCTGCGCAGCAGCATATTGTTCCGGAGTGGCTTTTGCCAAAAGGGCGCCAAGAGCAGAAGAAGCTTCAAATAATTTGCCGGTTTTAAAGTGAATCACTTGCATGTAGCGTGCTTCATTGACATCAGGATCATGCATGTTCATCAACTGCAATACTTCGCCTTCAGCAATCGTGTTGGTGGCATCAGCCAGTATTTCCATGATTCTGATGTCATTGGGCGCTACCATCATCTGAAATGCTCGGGAGTATAAAAAATCGCCCACTAAAACACTGGCGGCATTTCCGAATGCGGCATTGGCTGTTGCTCTGCCGCGACGCAAATGGGACTCATCCACCACATCATCATGTAATAAAGTCGCTGTATGAATAAATTCAACCACGGCTGCCATGTCTAAATGATGCTTCAAGGGCGTACCGTTAGAGATAGCCTGACTGGTTAAGAGCAGTAGGGCCGGGCGTATTCTTTTGCCGCCAGCTTCAATGATGTAAGCAGAAATTTGATTGATCAGGGCGACTTCAGAGCTAAGACGTGAGCGTATAACCTCATTCAGAGACTGCATATCTGCTGAAATGGGACTTAAAATTGTCTGTAAGTTAGTGCTCATTAACTATTTATACTTCCCTGTTTTTGATTCTTATTAGTTTAACTCATTGAATTAGTTAAGTTTTATTATAAAAAACATGAGAATGTCTCTTAGATTCCTCTGGATTTTACTTTTTGACTAGAAATATAGCTAGAGCTATAATTTAGGGCTCTACACGGCACGGGGTCGTGTGGATATTTATAGAAAGATTTCAATATGTACGCGGTCATAAAAACCGGTGGCAAACAATACAAGGTTGCTGCTGGTGAAAAATTGAAAATAGAACAGATACCAGCGGATGTAGGCAGTGAAATCACTATTGACCAAGTTCTCGCCGTAGGCGAAGGCGAATCACTGAAGTTTGGTGAGCCATTGGTGAGTGGTGCAACTGTTAAAGCCACTGTTATTTCTCAGGGTCGTCATGACAAAGTGAAGATTTTTAAGATGCGTCGACGCAAGCACTATCAAAAGCGTCAAGGACATCGTCAGAACTTTACTGAGATTTTGATTAACACGATCAAGGCCTAATAGGCAGAGGCGGAGTAGAAAATGGCACAGAAAAAAGGCGGCGGTTCCACACGTAACGGCCGTGACTCAGAGTCAAAACGATTAGGCGTTAAAGTTTATGGCGGTCAAGCCATCAACGCAGGCGGCATCATTATTCGTCAACGCGGTACACGCGTTCACCCAGGTGTGAACGTTGGTTGTGGCAAAGACCACACATTGTTCGCATTGGTAGATGGTCATGTTCAATTTGGCGTTAAGGGTGCAGATAAGAAATCTTTCGTTTCTGTACTTCCGACAGCTTAATTAGCCTTAACTGAGATAACGAAGAACATTCAGAACTCAGCATAAGGCCTCGCCAAATAGCGAGGCCTTTTTTATTGGATCTTATGAAATTTATCGACGAAGCTCGTATTGAAGTAGTGGCAGGCCATGGCGGCTCTGGAAGCGCTTCGATGCGTCGTGAAAAATTTATTGAATTTGGTGGACCAGATGGTGGTGATGGTGGTCGAGGCGGTAGCGTGTACGCGATCGCTGATCGAAACATCAACACCCTGGTGGATTATCGTTTTGCGAAAAAACATTTGGCACAAAATGGTGAACCAGGTAGAGGCGCCGATTGTTATGGTCGCGCTGGTGAAGACATTGAATTGCGCATGCCAGTAGGTACCATCATTCATGAGATGGATACCAATGAAGTCATCGCTGACTTGACCTATCACGGCCAAAGATTGTGTTTGGCCAAAGGTGGCGCTGGTGGTTGGGGTAACTTGCACTTCAAGAGCAGTACCAATCGTGCACCAAGACAAAAAACCAGCGGCTTGCCTGGTGAAGAACACAAACTCAGATTAGAGCTCAAGGTCTTGGCGGATGTTGGCTTGTTAGGAATGCCTAACGCGGGTAAATCAACGTTGATCACAGCGGTATCAAACGCACGCCCTAAGATTGCCGACTATCCCTTCACAACTTTGCACCCTAATTTAGGTGTGGTGCGAGTGGGTGCTGAGCGAAGCTTTGTGATTGCTGATATTCCAGGATTGATTGAGGGTGCAGCAGAAGGTGCTGGACTTGGACATCGCTTTTTAAGACATTTACAACGCACCAATTTGTTATTGCATTTGGTTGATATGGCTCCATTTGATGACAATGTTGATATTGTTGGGGAAGCCAAAGCGATTGTGAATGAGTTGAAGAAATACGATGAGTCTTTGTATGACAAACCTCGTTGGTTGGTTTTGAACAAGGTCGATATGATTCCTGCTGAGGAGCGTGTTACCAAAATCAAGGCTTTCATCAAGGCTTATGGATGGAAGGGCCCTGTCTTTGAAATTTCAGCATTGACTGGAGAAGGTTGCCAACAACTTTGTTATGCCATCCAGACAGATCTTGATGCGAAAAAAGCGCAACGCGATGAAGCTGAAGAGCATGATGCTGATCCACGTTTTCAGAACAAAGACCTAGATGACAACGAAGTTAATGATTAAAAGTTAACAATTAAAAAATAACGACTAAAAATACATGTATTCAAGGAGTACTCGGTGAGCAAAGCAATACAAGATGCCCAGTGCATAGTGATCAAAGTAGGTTCAACGCTGGTGACCAATCGTGGTCAGGGGCTTGATCATGCGGCGATTGGTCGTTGGGCTGCTCAAATGGCTGAGTTGCGCACCATGGGTAAGCAAGTGGTGATGGTCAGCTCTGGCGCCATTGCTGAAGGTATGCAACGCTTGAATTGGATCAAACGTCCTACCGATATCCATGAATTACAAGCTGCAGCTGCTGTTGGTCAGATGGGCTTGGTGCAAGTTTATGAAACTTGCTTTGCCAAATATGGAATTAGAACTGCACAGGTATTGCTCACCAATGCTGACTTGGCGGATGAGCAAAGAAATCAAAATGCACGCATGACTTTATTGACACTCCTCAAGCATGGCGTTGTACCTATCATCAATGAAAACGACACAGTGGTCACTGATGAAATTAAATTTGGTGATAACGACACTTTAGGTGCTTTGGTGACCAATTTGATTGAGGCGGATGCTTTGATTATTTTGACTGATCAAGGCGGCTTGTTCAGTGCTGACCCACGCAACGATTCAAATGCGCATTTAATTCAAGAGGCGCAAGCGGGTGATCCTGCTTTAGAAAAAATGGCTGGTGGGGCTGGTAGTGATCTTGGCAAAGGTGGCATGCTCACGAAAGTATTGGCAGCAAAAGTCGCTGCTCAGTCGGGTGCTGACACTGTGATCGCCTCTGGCCTTGAAGAGAATGTCTTGGTTCGTTTGGCTAAAGGCGAGTCCATCGGCTCTCAGCTCACGGCAAAGAAGTAAAACCTAAAATAACTTAAACCTTAAGGTTTCAGCAAAGGAATAATTTCCTTGGCGCTTCTGCGTGGAATCGCGTTGTCACAAAAGGCGTCTCTGACCAAAGCTGCATGGTAAGAGTTGTAACCAGTGTTGCGAATGACTTGCCAACGACTGTTGGCGGTTTTATGCCACCCACCATCTTTTTGCATGGTCGCGTACAGGCGCCACTCATACTTTTCGCAACGAATGCCTTCGTAGCTAACCTGTTGTGCCCCACTATTTGAAGTAATCACAACAACGTAGCGAATCACTTCATCCTTGCCAAAGGCAATCGACGGGGCATCTAAAGCAAACTGAAGCTGAGAAATGGCTGAAACGTAAAAAGGTTTAAGGTTTTTTGAAGGCGGGGCTGTTGGAATTTTGACTTCAGTCTCTTCCCAAAATCTTGGAGCATCCGGATCATTTTCATCTGCAGGGTCAGCAGTTCTGTACTGAGCATGACTACTGATGCTGACCATGGCTAAAAAACCACAGAGAATTCTGAAAAATGGATGAGGTGATCGACGATGGCTCAATTGGGCTCCGAATCCTGTTTGGTTTCATGCAATGTTGACTTATAGAGGTCCAATGGTGAACCCCAAGGCATCATCATCATGCGAGGTCCTCGCGAGATATACCTGGCCAACTCTGATAATGCTAATTCATATACTTCACGTTTGAAATCAATCACCACGTCCAATGGAATCCAATAAGGACTCCAACGCCAGGCATCAAATTCTGGATGATCTGTAGCACGCAAACAAACATCACTGTCACGACCCACCATGCGCAACAGGAACCAAATTTGCTTTTGGCCACGATAAGCTTGACGTGTTGAGCGACGGGCAGTATTTGCTGCGGATGGACGGCGCAAGAACTCCTGTGGCACGTCATAACGAAGCCATTCGCGGGTTCGCCCAATAATTTGGACATGTTGCGGCTCTAGACCGATCTCCTCATGCAACTCGCGATACATTGCTTGCTCTGGGTTTTCGCCGTGTTGGATACCACCTTGCGGGAACTGCCAAGAGTGCTGGCCAACACGTTTCCCCCAAAATACCTCGTTGCGTTGATTGAGTAGAACGATGCCGACGTTGGGTCTGTACCCTTCTCTGTCGAGCATATTCGTGCCTTAATCCTTTAATCCTTTAAAATCAATAAATTGATTATAGCTATATAGCCAAACCATTATTTTATAAAGTGAACCATGAAAGCCAGCCAATTTTTTATCCGTACCTTAAAAGAAGCCCCAGCCGATGCGGAAATCGTTTCCCATAAGCTCATGATGCGTGCTGGCTTGATTCGAAAGCTGGGCGCCGGTATCTATAACTATATGCCCATGGGTCTTAAGGTTATTAGGAAGGTCGAGGGCATCATCCGTGAAGAGATGGATAAGGCTGGAGCTGTTGAGCTTCTGATGCCAGTCGTTCAGCCAGCCGAACTTTGGCAAGAAACGGGTCGTTGGGACAAGATGGGCCCAGAGTTATTGCGCATCAAAGATCGTCATGACCGCGACTTTTTGATCCAGCCAACTTCTGAAGAAGTGGTGACTGACATTGCTCGTCATGAGATTAAGAGTTACAAACAATTGCCAGTTAATTTTTATCAAATTCAAACAAAATTCCGTGATGAGCGTCGCCCACGCTTTGGCATCATGCGTGGTCGTGAGTTCAGCATGAAAGACGCCTATTCTTTTGACCGTGATGTCGACGGCATGAAAGTGTCTTACGCCAAAATGTTTGATGCCTACACACGCATTTTTCAGCGCCTAGGGCTTAACTTCAGAGCCGTTAATGCAGACAACGGTGCAATTGGCGGAACAGGCAGTCAAGAGTTCCACGTGATTGCTGATACCGGAGAAGATGCAATCGCATACTGCCCAAGCTCTGATTACGCCGCAAACATTGAAACCGCAGAAGCCCTCTCATTGATTGCAAGCAGGAGTGTTGCTTCTCAAGCCATGGCCTTGGCACCCACGCCTGGACAAGCGAAATGCGAAGAGGTTGCCAAATTCTTAAAGTGTTCGATCGAGAAAACAGTTAAATCAATTGTGTTGGCGGTTGATCAAGAAGGTGGCGCCAAATTATTTTTATTGCTGATCCGTGGCGATCATGAGTTAAATGAAATCAAAGCAAGCAAAGTGCCAGGTTTGACAGATTTCCGTTTTGCAACAGAAGCGGAAATCATTGAGTATTTTGGTACTCCTCCTGGCTATTTGGGCCCAGTCAAAACGAACAAGCCTTTGATGATTGTGGCTGATAGAACGGTTGCCAATATGAGTGATTTCATTTGTGGCGCCAACCAAGCAGGACATCATTTAACAGGTGTGAATTGGGGGCGTGATTTGCCTGAGCCACTCGTGGCTGATTTGCGCAATGTGATCGCGGGCGATGCATCTCCGGACGGCAAGGGTGTTTTAGAAATTTGCCGTGGTATTGAAGTGGGGCATGTATTCCAGTTGGGCACTCGTTATTCAGAGTCGATGAATGCTGTTTATCTCGATGAAAAAGGTCAGTCTCAACCAATGGTGATGGGTTGCTATGGCATTGGCGTGACTCGCTTGTTGGGCGCTGCCATTGAACAACGTTTCGATGATCGCGGCATCATGTGGCCAGTATCGATTGCACCATTCCAAGTGGTTTTATGTCCAATGGGTTATGACCGTTCCGACATGGTTCGTGAGGCCTCTGACAAACTCTACCAAGAGTTGTTGTCTGCAGGCATTGAAGTGATCTTGGATGATCGTGGCGAGCGTCCTGGTGCGATGTTTGCTGATTGGGAGTTGATCGGTGTGCCTTACCGTGTGGTGATTGGTGAGCGTGGTTTAAAGGAAGGTCAGTTGGAGTTCCAGGCTCGCACTGATGCTGAAGCATCCGCAGTACCAGTGGGTGATGTAGCTAAGAAGGTGACTGATTTAGTTAAGGCTCAATTAGCATCTTAAATACT
>ERZ1022756.217-NODE-217-length-19420-cov-7.206197_pt1 | contig 19420 bp, 19 predicted proteins | sample MGYA00520902_ERZ1022756 | MGnify/ENA primary metagenome ERZ1022756 (study PRJEB33162, sample SAMN09537601) | freshwater metagenome | isolation source: freshwater | place: Canada:Alberta | collected 2017-07 | study: EMG produced TPA metagenomics assembly of the...
AGGGCGAAACTGATGACCACTTATGGTCTTGGTTCCCCAAGCAAAAGTGGGTTGCGACCGGCGACTTTGTCATCTGGAATTTCCCCAATGCAGGCAATCCTCAAAAAGTTCAGCGCTTCCCTATTGAGTGGGCTGAAGCATTGCGCGCAATCATCGCCAAAGAGCCAGAACTTATGTTGCCAGCACACGGCCTACCGATTGCAGGCAAGGAACGAATTGCTCGTGTGCTCGACGAAATCGCATCTGCTCTCGAGTACCTCGTGAAGAGCACCGTGGAGATGATGAATGCAGGAGAAACCCTGAATACCATCATTCACTCAGTCAAGATTTCCGATGCAACGTTGGGCAAGCCATATCTTCGTCCTCTGTATGACGAACCAGAATTTGTTGTTCGCAACATCTGGCGTCAATTTGGAGGTTGGTGGGATGGTGCACCGTCTCGATTGAAGCCCGCAACCGACGAATCACTCGGAGCGGAACTTGCAACTCTTGCAGGAGGAGCCGAAGTTCTCATTGCTCGCGCGAAAGAACTCGCAGCGTCAGGCGATCTTCGTCTTGCATGCCATCTTGCCGATTTCGCAGGTTGGGCTGCGCCTGACGAACCAAATATTCATCGTGACCGCGCAGAGATCTATGAGACACGCCGTAAGTCTGAATCCTCTTTGATGGCCAAAGGCATCTTCAAGGGCGCCTCTCGTGAATCCGAAGCAATCATCAAGGCTGCACTCGGTAAATAACTAACATCTCGCTATGACAGCGTGATGAAAAGCAAAGCAACAACGGCGAGGCCAAGTCCAACTGCCTGTGAACGATGAATGCGTTCTTTGTCTAATCGTGTTGCCAGCAGCAATGTGCTTGCCGGGTAAAACGAGTTAATGGTTGCGACGATTGACATCAGACCTTCGCGCACGGCGAGCAAATACAAAGCATTGGCAAGGCTGTCGAGAATTCCCGAAGCCATAACAATCGGCAAGTTGGCTTTAGCTTCAGACGGCTTGCGCTTCATGAAATACATGACCACTGCCATGTATGGCACCGAAGTAAAACGCATTGCAACAACAGGCCAAAGGCCGCCGTCATCATTGGTATGGCCGAGAATGACAAACAGGGATCCAAATGTTGCACCTGCAACGAACGCCATCACGATGATTGATCGAGGAGCCTTGCGATGATTTGGACCCAGCACATCACTCACGAGCGCAATGGCGACCAACGCAACTGGAATGCCACATAGAGCCAGAACTCCTGGGCGTTCTCCGTTGATAAGACCGATCACCACGGGCACAGCCGTTGCTGTCACTGCAGACACTGGGGCAACCACTGTCATAAAACCACTACCCATGGCCTTGTAGAACGCGAGAAGTCCTGTGGAGCCCGCAATGCCAGCAATGCCACCCCAGATGAAGTCACTAGCAGGAGGTACCGGGACACCAGAGAGAAACACCAACACGAGGAGCACAATCAACCCCGCAGACTGACCCACGAACGTTACGGTCATCGCAGAGACTGAACGTGTCGCGCGACCACCGCAATAATCAGCAACGCCATACACACTGGCGGCCATAAGAGCCAAAAGAATATCCATTAACTACTTTTTGTCTGGCGGGATGAGTTCTGTCCTTTGGACATTTTGTCGCAAACTAGATCCGATATTCGAAACATAGGAAAGCAAATAACGATGGTTCATATCGCATAGGCCATATTCCGCGAGTGTTGCGTATCCAAAAAAAGAAAATCGGCTAAAAATTGGGAATGGCAGCACTTGAGGATTGGTCAATGTTGAAGGAGGCAAACCTAGATGTTGTTCATTTTTCACAATTGTCGACATATAAATGTCAACGTTCAAACGCCGAAGATTTTCGTCATGCATCGCAGCAAACATCGTCTCTAAGCGGAGCCGACGAATCGTTGAATGATCCGGCGACTGGTTGCCACGAAACATCACGATTGCTTCAGAGTCTGCAGTGACTACTTGCGGATTCTGAATGTTTGCGTGATACCGGTCGAGCACTTTGGCGTTACGCGAATCACCCATTCGCATCACAAAAGTCATACAGGCGGCAAAAAGTGCATCCTTATCTTCGTATCGCATGTAAATACTTGCGGGGTTGACCTTTGCACGACGCGCAATGCGCGAGACCGTAGCTTGGGATACACCAACCCGAGCGATGACATGAGCAACAGCATCAAACAAGCGTGCATCAATCTCTTCAGCATCCTCTGGGAAATGAACAGTCTCAGGAATACTGAGGGAATGAGCCGGAATCTCTTGCGCCTCCGTTGCTCGACGTACCGCTGAGGCAATGAGTGAAATGGGGCCCTGCCAATCAAGACCAAACAATCCTGTTCCGGCTGTGCCCATAGCGATGCCCAAAACCATGCCCAAGTAGAACTCAAGAGCCGGTGTCCGAGAGGTGAACTTTCCGACTTCTTCGACAACAGATGGAGCAACCTCTTCGTACAACGCCTCGATACGCCGTGACACAACCAACAGATTGACCAAAATCAACAAACTGCGATCGGAACTCGATAACTGTTCTGAGAGCCGTAAGCGAGCAGCAACACCGGACTCTCGGGAGAGCGACTCTTCAAGGTCGCTGAGGAGGTGGCGAAGGGCAGGAAGACCTTCTGCCATCCAGACCTCAAGCAAAAGTTCATCGACATTCTCGTAGCGCGCGTAGAGAGCACCTGTTGAGAGTCCAGCTCGGCGAGCGATGGACGTAAAGCCCAATCTGTCTGGTCCAACAGAGTTGATTTCCTCAACAGCACAGGAAAGAAGCTTCAGACGTGTCGCTTCACTTTTCGGAAGGCGATCACCGGACTGAGGCATTTCCCCATCGTACACGGGACACAAAAAGAGAGAAGTGGTGGGCACGACGGGACTCGAACCCGGGACCTCTACCATGTCAAGGTAGCGCTCTAACCAACTGAGCTACGCGCCCTAAAAGGGACGATTGCCATGTTATCGGGGCTTCAGGCGCAGACTCACTTCGTTGGCCAACAGCTTGCCCTGACGAGTCAAAACGATGCGATTTCCCTGCACCGAGACCAATCCTTCAAGGGTTTCCACGTCCAAAGTTCCAAGAGGAACACCATCAGTCGTCCGCAATGAGAGTTCGAGGGCCTCTCGCGCTCGAGTCTCATCATCGAGCACCTCATCGGCAGCCTCCACACTGATGTCCTCTTTCACACATGCGATGTACCTGTCTGGGGTTCGCACATTCCAGTAGCGCCGACCATCTTGATGAGAGTGGGACGCACAACCAAACCCTTTGTAGTTACCTTGCGACCAATACACCTTGTTGTGACGACACTCATGGCCGTCGAGTGCCCAGTTAGAGATCTCGTAGTTATGCATGCCTGCTGCGCTCAACATGTCATCGGTCATTATGTATTTGTCTGCTTGATCATCGTCGTCCGGATGTCGCGCAGGATCATCAGCAAGTGGCGTTCCTGCTTCAACTGTGAGTCCATAGGCGGAAACATGAGTCGGCGCCAATTCGATTGCCGCAGCCAGTGTTGCGCGCCAATCTTCCAAAGACTCTCCGTGTACGCCATAAATGAGGTCAAGATTGATGGAGCTGATCCCAGACTCGCGAGCAGCATGCACTGCCTTTTCGACATTTGATGGATCATGAGTGCGACCAAGTGATGCGAGCACGTGTGTCACCATTGCCTGAACACCAATGCTGACTCTGTTGACACCACCTGCGGCGTACACCTGCATGAGTTCGGGTGTCACATCGTCTGGATTGCATTCAATGGTGACTTCTGCATCTGCAGAGAGTGGAATAGCAGCGATGATTGCTGTAATCAACTCTGGCGCAAGCCGTGTTGGAGTACCCCCGCCAAAAAACACCGTGTCTGCGACGGGCATTCCCGCTGCAACCGAACGTTGAATGTCGAGCACGACAGCGTCAACATATTCGACCATGAGATGATCGCGGTCCGTCCATGTGGCAAACGCGCAATAGTCGCATCGATGACGACAAAACGGAATGTGTACGTACACCCCGAACTCAGACATAACGACTACTGGGCTGCCGGAGGGATAAACAACAAACCAAGTTCCGACAATTTGTCACCCACATTGTCAACTGGAACATCGAGCATGACGGCAATGGCACGCGTGTCATGTGCCCGCACTGTGATGACCTTGCCATTGAAGTCTTGGCGCTGCACTTGAATCATGCGCAAGAAACGCTCAAGCATCTCAAACTCTTGGCCCGACATTGTTGACAATTTGGCCACATCGATGCGAAGTTTCTTTGGCGCAGCATCACCAGATGCCGCGTTATCGGTCCGTTGGGTATCGCGAGGCAACAACTGGTCAACTGTGACGCCGTAAAAGCGAGCCAAGCGCTCGAGTCGTGGGACCGAGATTGCACGTTCACCACGTTCGTAGGCACCAAGTACAGAGGCTTTGAATTCGCTCTCGCTTTGGGCTTCAACATCGGACAGCGACCACTGCTTCTGTTGCCGGATGCGTCGCAAACGCTCCCCGACCAGACGTGTAAATGGAGAATCTTGGAGAAGTTCGTCGTCAGATAACGGAGGCATAACAACACCCAGTGTGGTGCATTCAACGCCGCCAGTGTGCGACCATGCGGGCAGCCCCGACAATCGCTGCTGTTTCAGCCCTCAAAATCGACGGACCTAAGTCGAAAAGGGATGGAGCGCTTGCCACCTCAGCGGGAGCAAACCCTCCTTCGGGACCGACGACCAAGGTGGTCACTGTCTCCGGAGATGCCAAGCCTCCGGGTTCTGCGAAGGCAACGCCCTGGCCTGTCACATTGGCCAAGGAGACAGGGCCTGAGACCGTGGGAAGAAAGACCCGACGACTCTGCATAGCGGCCGCTCGAGCAATACGTGTATAGCGATCCATCACTTGTGGCACCTTGTTCGCAGCCCATCGCACCACACTGCGCTCCACGGGAGACAACACAATGATGTGATCGATGCCGATCTCGACGACCTTTTCAATCACAAGGTCTGTTCGGTCACCTTTAACCGGAGCAATCGCAATGGTGAGGGCCGGATTCGAAGGCTCGACGACGACGATCTCACCACTGACCTCAACTGCGCCAGAGTTCCAGATGCACGACACCCACGAGCCCTGGCCATTACTACACGTGACTGGCTCACCGTCTCGAAGGCGAAGCACGCGGGACAGATGGTGTGCATCCTCGTCATGCAAAGCAGGAGCCTGCACGGATTCGACGAAGACGTGCGCAGATGAATTGCGCAACGCATCAATCATGTAAACGCCGACTTGATACGAGAGAAGATTCCCTTGTCTGGGGACGCCACTTCATGACCAGAGATCTCGGCAAGTTGACGCAACAACTGCTCTTGCTCGTCGGACAATTCGGTCGGAACAATCACTGAGACTCGTACTCGAAGATTGCCTTTCCCGCGACCGTTGAGATGCGGAATACCGCGTCCACGCGCCACGAACTCGCGACCATGTTGTGTTCCCGCAGGAACAACTAGGTCAAGTTCCCCATCAAGCGCTTCAAGAACAGTATGAAAACCAAGAGCAGCTTGCGCAAATGTCAAAGGTAAGTCATATACGAGATCATCGTCTTCCCGAGAGAACTCCACATGCTGGGCAACTGCAACATGCACATAGAGGTCTCCGGCAGGACCTCCGCGCGGGCCAACTGCACCGCGACCCGACAAACGCAGAGTTTGCCCCGAAGAAATACCAGCGGGCACATCAACTGCATACGATTCTTTTGATCGCTTGCGACCGTCTCCATTGCACGGAGAACATGGAGTCATCACCACTTGACCCATTCCACCGCAACGGCCACAGGGACCAGTTGTCACCATCTGACCCAAGATGCTGTTACGCATCCGTCGAACTTGTCCAGTGCCATTGCAATCAACACACTGCACTGGCTGAGTACCTGCACCAGCGCCGCTGCCATTGCAATCCTCGCAACGCACTGCTGTCGGGACATCAACTGTGATCTTCGTTCCGAACATCACTGCTTCGAGGTCAATTCGCGCCGTGACTTCTAGATCTTGTCCACGTGGTGGACCTGCCTGCTGTCGCTGACCACCACCACCAAAGAATGCGTCAAAGATGTCACCGAGTCCGCCGCCACCAAACGGGTCTCCCCCGCCGCCACCGCCGAGGCCTTGCTCACCAAAACGGTCATATCGAGCACGCGCATCGGGATCGGACAATGTTTCATATGCACGGCTGACTTCTTTAAAGAGGTTCTCAGCTTCCGGATTATCGGGGTTCGCATCAGGGTGCAGTTCACGAGCCTTCTTGCGATACGCCTTCTTTAATTCGTCTGCCGAAGCTTGTCGAGAAACGCCAAGAAGTTCATAAAAATCAGAACTCATGATGCACCTTCCGCAATATGTCGACCCAATTGTTCACTAACCACTTCCACAGTATTGAGAGCTTGCGGGTAGTTCATTCGTGTTGGTCCCAATACACCCACTGATCCAATTGCTTCTCCGTCTGCGATCACCGGTGCGACAATAACCGAGCATGCCGACAACTGATCAATGCCGTGTTCCGCACCGATTGATACCGAAAGACCTCGATCGAGCAAGTCTTGAAGCAACGACACAACAACAAACTGTTGTTCAATAGTCGTAAGAACATCGCGCACAATGTCAACAGCATCAAAAGCACTTGCCAACGATGCAGCACCGCCGACAAAGACTGGCTTGTCTTTACGATGGCGCGACAACGCATTCACCGTGGCGAAACACACAGCATCGACATGGGCGTCGTTCGTTGAAGGAATTGTTTGAAAATCAACAAGCGATCTGTCTACGAGAATGCGCGACAGATGAGAAACAGCACTGTGGAAGTGTTCATCAGTGATGTCTTCTGACACTTGGATTGTTTCGTTCTCGACACTGTGGTTTGACATCACTACAACAACCGTGGCGGTGCGGGGTGTGACGCGACTGATGTGCACTGCACGAACTGTGGTGGCCTCTACCTCTGGACCAACAACGACAGCTGTGTGATGAGTGATATTGGCAAGCAGTGTGGTGGTGTGGCGCAATAAGTCTTCAAGTCGGCCATGTGCCCCCTGAAAGAAGTCACCCACTTGCGTTGCTTCTTCTTTGGCCAACACGCCTTCAGGTGTGATGGAGTCAACAAAATGTCGATAGCCCTTATCAGTGGGGATACGACCAGCCGATGTGTGTGGCTGAGCGAGGTACCCCTCTTGCTCAAGGGCGGCCATCTCATTACGAATGGTGGCACTCGAGACCTTGACAGCAGGAAGATTGGCGATGTGGCTGGAGCCAACGGGAAGACCCGTGGCTACATATTCCTGCACTACGGCACGAAGAATTGCTGTCTTGCGGTCATCCAACATGGTGTGGCAATTTTACTTTCCGCTGACCGCTTTATAACGAGATAATGCCTCTTCACGTTCCACTGCATGATCGACCATGGGCTCGGGGTATTCAGCAGGGGCTAACAAGCCCAGGGTCCACGGAGCATGAATGCTCTTGTTGTCCAAATGTGCGATCTCGGGAATCCACCGGCGCAGGTACTCCCCATCGGGATCAAACTTTTCACTCTGGCCCATCGGGTTAAAGACACGAAAGAAGGGCGAGGCGTCGGTGCCTGTGCCAGCAGTCCACTGCCAGCCGTGCGTATTGGACGCAACGTCTCCGTCCAGAAGATGCTCCATAAAGAACTTGGCTCCCCACTGCCATGGCAAGTGCAAGTCCTTCACGAGGAAACTGGCAACAATCATGCGCACACGGTTGTGCATCCACCCCGAACTAAGTAATTGACGAACCCCGGCATCGACAATGGGGAAACCTGTCTTGCCTGCACAGAACGTCGCAAAACGCGCTTCTGCCTGCGGGCCAGAATCAATTGGCAACGCATCCATCTTGGGCTGCAAGTTCTTCCACGTGGTGTCTGGCTGATGAAAGAGAACATCGGCATAGAACTCACGCCATGCAATTTCGGAACGGAACACATCTGACCCGGCAGATCCATCGAGGCGTTGCAGAAGTTGACGTGGATGCACAATGCCGAACTTCAGATATGGCGACAACATTGACGTGCCGTCCACCGCAGGGTTATTGCGTGCGTCTTTGTAGTCGCCCATCGCACGAGGTGCCCACTCGTCAAAACGTTCCCACACCGCATCTTCACTGGGGTTCGCACTGTGTGAAGTCCAACCCTCTTGCATGCGTGACCCCACACACAAGTCGCGGAAATCTGCGAACTCCACTGAGTTCTCAGGTGCCGAAGACCATTGATGTGTCAGCCACCGCTTATAGAACGGAGTGAATACCTTGACGGGTGTTCCATCATCTTTGCGAACGGTTCCGGGCGCAATGACATACGGCGTATCGGCGCGAACGAGTCGACGACCATCTGCTGCGAGTGCTTTTTCTACTGCAGCATCGCGTCGGCGACCGTATGGTGCGAAGTCTTCAGTGATGTGCACGGTGTTTGCACCGACGAGACGACAGAACTCAACGACTGCATCAGCGACTGGACCATCGCGATAGATGAGAGCGCGATCCATCGAATTGTCAAGCGCGTTCAGCGCACGAAACATGAACTGTTGGCGACCTTCGCCAGCAGTTGCGAGCAATGTGTCGTCGTACACGAAGAGCGGAACAACTTTCCCCACAGCGGCCGCAGATTGAAGAGCCTTGTTGTCCGCAAGACGAATGTCGCGGCGGATCCACCAGATTGCTGTGTTCTGTGTGCCATCAGCTGTTGTCATTGTGCCTTCTTCAATAGAGGGAGTATCAGTAATGCGGCAAACCCACCGTACGCCAACGACCATTCAATGCTGATGTGGTCACCGATCCAGCCCGTAATTGGACCACCGATGGGAGTCGAGCCAAGGAATGCCACTGACTGCAGAGCCATCATGCGACCCCGCATTTCTGCCGGTGCTTTCTGTTGCGACAACCCCGTCATCGAAGCGACAAGCCCTGTGCCGCCGAGACCCAATGGCAAAGCCATGAGACACGCAATGAGGAAGTTTGGAGCAAAGCCCATACCAATACACGACACACCACAGATCGCTATCAACATCGCATACCAGCGCATTGTGATGACTTGATAGCGAGCCGTTGCCAGCGCCCCCACGATGCTGCCAACACTTGTCAACGTAAGAAGGATTGCGTATCCGTTTGGTTCGTTCCATTTCACGTCGCTCAACTTGGGCAAGACAACGCTGTAGTTAAACGCGAAAGTGCTCACGACCGTGAACACGATGAATGTGTAGCGAAGCGAGACATCTGCCCACACAAACTTCAACGCTTCACGAACAGGCTTCCCTGTCCGTGGCGCAGCAGTGACGGGCACCATGTCTTCACGGCGCAACATCAACAATGAAGCAATCACAGCGACATAAGACAATGCGTTGAACGAAAACAGCCATGCAGTGCCCAACGGGCCAATGAGTACTGCTGCGAGAGCAGGACCAAAGATGCGCGATCCGGTCATCACTGTTGTGTTCAGAGACATCGCATTGGGAATATCTTTGGGGTCAACAAGTTCTGTAACAAGACCTCGACGAGATGGGTTATCGATTGCATTCGCAATTCCCAAGATCAGCGAGAGCGAATACACCACAGGCAAGGTTGCCCAACCACTGAAATCTGCAATTGCAAGCATGACCGCTTGAAGCAATAACGCACACTGAGTCCAGATGGTGATGGTGCGTCGATCAAATCGATCCGCAAAGCCGCCCGCCCATGCACCCAGCAGCAACATCGGCAGGAACTGAAAGAGAGTGTTTAATCCCGCATCGGTTGCTTTGTTGTTGATGCGATAAATCAGTAACGAGGTTGCAGTGAACTGCATCCATGTTCCGACATTGGACAATAGGAGTCCGACGAAATAGACCCGGACATTACGATGACGAAGGGAGCGAAAAGGATTTCCTTTCTCGCTCACCGCCGACTCGGCCATCAGTCGTCCAACTTCAAGGCACTGATGAAAACGTCGCCTGGCACTTCGACACGGCCGATCGCTTTCATCTTCTTCTTGCCTTCCTTCTGCTTCTCAAGGAGTTTGCGCTTACGAGTGATGTCGCCGCCGTAGCACTTCGCCAAAACATCTTTGCGCTTTGCCTTCACTGTCTCACGAGCGATAACTTTTCCGCCGATGGCAGCCTGAATGGGCACGTCGAACATCTGGCGTGGAATCAATTCACGAAGTTTTTCGCACATGCGGCGTCCGTAATCAAATGCTTTGTCACGATGAACGATGGTGCTGAACGCATCTGCAGGTTGAGCATTGAGAAGAATGTCCACTAACACCAATGCACTCGGGCGATAGCCCTCTAACTCATAGTCGAGGCTGGCGTAACCCTGTGTGCGGCTCTTCATCTGATCAAAGAAGTCAACAACAACTTCTGCCAACGGAACGAGGTAGTGAAGCTCAACTCGTTCTGGCGAGAGATATTCCAATTTCACCATTTCGCCACGACGCGACTGGCACAGGTCCATCAAAGTGCCGGTGTAGTCCTTCGGCGTAATGATGTTGACCTTAAAGAATGGCTCTTCAATGAAGTTGATATTCTGCGTTGGCGGAAGATCTGCAGGGTTCTCAACGGTGATGACTTCACCATCTGTTTTTGTTACGCGATACGCCACCGATGGTGCCGTTGCGATGAGCGCCAGGTTGAATTCACGCTCGAGGCGCTCTTTCACGATTTCCATGTGCAACAGACCGAGGAAGCCACAACGGAATCCGAAACCAAGCGCACCAGATGACTCTGGCTCGTATGTGATGGACGCGTCGTTGAGCTTTAACTTCTCAAGACTCTCGCGAAGGTTCTCGAAGTCGTCACCGTCAATGGGATACAAACCACAGAACACCATGGCCTTCGGGTCGCGATACCCAGGCAATGGTTCGGTAGAACCTGCGTGCAATGTGGTGACTGTTTCACCGCTTCGGGCTTCAGCGACATCTTTGATGCCTGCAATGAGATAGCCGACTTCGCCAGGTCCAAGTTCTGGCAATGGCTCTGGTCCGGGCTGACGCGCACCGATTTCGATTGCATCATGCGTCGCGCGTGTTTGCATGAACTGCAAACGGCTTCCCGTTGTCATCCGACCCTGCATCACACGAACGCTTGACACCACACCGCGGTACTGGTCGAACTGTGAGTCAAAAATGAGCGCCTGCAACGGCGCATCGAGATCGCCCTGTGGTGCAGGAATCTTTTCGATGATGAGATCTAAGAGCTCGGGCACTCCGGCGCCTGTCTTTGCAGAGATGCGCAAAATGTCTTCGGCAGGAATACCAAGGATGTTCTCAATCTCTTGCGCGTACCGATCGGGGTCTGCTGCAGGAAGGTCAATCTTGTTGAGAACCGCGACGATCTCAAGGTCGTTCTCAAGAGCCAGGTAACAGTTGGCGAGAGTTTGGGCTTCAATGCCTTGTGCAGCGTCCACCACAAGCACCACGCCTTCGCATGCAGCCAATGAACGACTGACCTCATATCCAAAGTCGACGTGCCCAGGAGTATCAATGAGGTGAAAGGTGTGGCCCTTCCAGTTCACGCGAACGTTCTGCGCCTTAATGGTGATGCCACGCTCTCGCTCGAGATCCATGGAGTCGAGATACTGAGCCTTCATATCGCGCGCCTGAACCGCGCCCGTCATCTCGAGGATGCGGTCGGAGAGGGTCGACTTGCCATGGTCAATGTGGGCAATGATCGAGAAATTGCGGATTTTTGAGATGTCCATGGGCTAATTGGAGCCTACCTGTGCGGTTGGGGACGGGGCTGTCTCCCGATAGCCTCGTTACTCGTGGCAAACATCAAGAGCCAAAAGAAGCGCATTCTTACCAACGCAAAAGCAGCAGACCGTAACAAGGCCGTCAAGAGCGAGCTGAAGACACGTATCCGCACTGCTACCGACAACGCTGGCACCCCAGAGGGTGAAGAAAGCCTTCGTGCTGCCGTCAAGCGCATCGACATGGCTGCTGCCAAGGGAATCATTCACCCGAACTCAGCTGCTCGTCGCAAGAGCCGCTTGATGAAGCGTTTCAACGTCGCTTCCAAGTAATCAGGGCTACCAAGTAATTGCTTTATAGCAATTAAGGCTTCTCGGTAATCAGACTTTCTGATCGCGTCGTCTCGACGCACTTCATTTCTTTTCTAACGCTTGTATGCGCGCGCCCGCTGCGGGGCTGTGCCACCAAGACGAGCGAGTCGTGCGACTAGCACTTCCATCACCAGTTCTGGTTCCCAGTCTTTTCCACCACGAAGGTCGAGATCTGCTGTGGCAATCAGCGAGATGGCCCGCGAGATACCGGCACTTCCGAGACGCTGATACTGCTCGAGAACTTTGCGCGCGGTGAACTCTTTGCCGCCGAGAATCTCCACTGCATCGGCTGCCGTACGAACACCGCGGCCATCAATCTTCATCATCTGGGCATAGCGGTTCGCCAGTAACGCCAGAATCTGCAACGGATGAGAGTCCCCCATCATGCGATGCAGCATGAGCAGTGCCTTGTTTGAGTCTCCGGCGTCAATTGCATCGGTGAGATCCCATGGGGCCACGCTGCCTGCTTCGCCCAGGAAGACTTCGATGTCGGAACGAGAAAGCTTTGCGCCTTCGCCGTAGGCCGACGTAAGGGTTGCCAACAATCCAGCGATACGAGCGTGGTCGCCACCAAACCAAGAGGCAATGAGGCGACCGGCATCGGCGGAATAGGTGAAGCCTGCTTCCACCAACTTCGTTTCCACCCATTTGATGCGCTCGTTCTGATTACTGACAACTGCAGCGCCAATGGTTTCGGCTTTTGCGCGCTTACATGCGTCGGACACTGCCTTCACCACACGGCCAGTAGATGTGATGACGAGATCCACCTCTTCAATGCACGCATCAATTGCCGCAACGAATGTGTCGACATCTTCTGCCAAAAGATCTTGGAGATGCCGCAACACAACGACTTTGCGCTCCATGAAAAGAGACATGGTGGTGAGCGCATCCGCCACTCCACCAATTACAAAGTTGCTGTCGGAACAGTCGAAGTCGTCGACCATCATGGAGCGGTCGTTGTCGCCAACAAGACGATCGACCAGCGTGGTGAGTTCAAGACTGATGAGGCTCTCATCGCCAGAAATCAGGTACACGCTCACGCCCTCTACCCTGCCACAGCGGTGTGCCTATTCGCATTTTTCTTCGCGCGATACAACAACAGAATTGTCACAAACATCCACAAACCCCCGTTCCACCATCCGCGCGGAGAGAGAAACGAGGCAAATCTCGACACCCCATCTACCCAGGCCACTGGAATCGTGAGTAGCCAAGACACCAGAGGAACCAGAACGGGAACAGCAGAAGCCAGCAGTGCAACAGGAATGCCAATTGTCATCACTACCCCGGCAACTGGAATTGCGAGTGGGTTTGCCAAAAGCGAGATAACCGGCACGAAGCCGAAGACGAGCAACGAGATCGGTGCTGTTCCCAACTGTGCAGCCAATGTTGCCGCCAGCACTCCGCGCGAACCCATCATTCGACCGATGCCCGCTGATGCCCATGCAAGTCCTGCAGTTGCACCAACACTTAAGGCGAATCCCACACTCCACGCCAACATCGGATCAATCAACAACAGCACGATGACCGCACGAGACAAAACGATTCGAGCATTGGCAGGCGACTTCAACACGGCATTACTAGCAACCATGCCGGCCATGAAAGCTGCGCGAAGAACTGATGGCTCACCGCGCGTGAGAGCGACGAACCACACAAGCAGCAAGATCGTGAGACTCCACTTCAGCCAATGACTTCGTCGTCTCAACAATGGTGACGCGATGATGAGCAAGTACGCCACGTTCTGTCCCGACACAGCGCATAAGTGAGAAAGTCCACTGTCTCGGAATCTTTGCACCATTGCCGCAGATTGATCGCGGTCATCGCCAATGACAAGCCCTGTGAACAATGCACGATGTTCCGAAGGCATCTGCTCGACTCCGCGCACAAGAGAACGCCTCATGCGATTGGCTGTTCTCACAAAGAGAGAACCTTCGGAATATGTTTCCGATACTGATGTGACGCTGAGACGCCCCACCACGTGATTGATGCGATCAAACCGCGAGAACTGTCCGTCGTTACGAGAACACTCCCCTTCAATACGTACTGATTCACCGACAAGTCGCTGCGTAAGAACCCGACCCGAAGCCCCATAGGCCAACACCTTGTACCGCTTGTTCTTCAGTTCAAGAACAGTTGCGGTGCCATACGAACGAAACGATGGGTCAACCCTGATTGTCGCAACACCCGCACACGTGCCCTCAAGAATGTGAAGCGGCTGATGCCACGCAGCAGAGCCACTTGCGAGCCCCACAGCAAACAACGAAACAATGACGGCCAACAACGGAGCCTTTGCGAATCGAAAGAGCACGCACACAGCGATCAACAACACCGAAGTGAAAACTCGTCGAGCAGAGAGACGTGGCCACCACTCGCCCACCCAGATACCAACCCACAAAACACCTGCAAGGAAGAGCCACCGTGTTGATGACCCCACACGATGCACGTGCGACATAGTGCTGCCCACGTACAGTTGAGATGTGGGCAGCAACTCAACATCAACCAAGGCGTCGCGCCCACTGCTTCCCGGCGGAGTCGCAGCGACTCGACGCGCAGTTCGCCGTCGCGGTGGATTCATGGCGATTGCTGTTGCCGCTTCCATGTGGCTTGGCGGCATTGTGCTTTCATGGATTTTGCCCGGTGTCATCGGCGGAGCGATCTCGTTCGTGTTGATGGTGATGGCTCTTCCTGTCATGCCGATTCTGGGGATGCCCGCTTCAGACGGCGGTCAACGGTTGCTTATTGCCGTTGTTTCCAGTGCTGTGATCTGGTGGTTCATCGGCCAGACAGTGGCCGCACGAGTTGCGAAAAGACCAGTTGTTGGTTGGCGAGAATGGGCTCGCGAATTTGTGTTGCTCGGCCTTGGTCTTTGGATTGGTGCGGCGGGCGCACTCATCATCGGCGCACTCGCTCTCGGCGCGTTTTAACTCACCGTCACCTGATCACGCAGAGCAGCAAGCTTCGCTGGTCCGATACCTGGGACGTTCAACAGGTCTTCCACTTTGCCGAATGATCCTTTTTTCGTGCGATAGGCAATGATGGCTTTCGCTGTACTCGGACCAACACCCGTTAATGAATCAAGTTCACTCGCCGTTGCAGTGTTGAGATTGATCAAGCGAGCTGGCTGTGCACCAGTGCTACTCCCAGCGATCACTGGCACTGTTGTTGGCGCGGTGCGTTGAGGACGCAAACGAGGCGCAGTGGTGACACGTGGTCGCGAAACCTTTTTGATCGGTATATAGATCTGCTCTGTATCTGTGATGGTTTGCGCCAGGTTGATCGACTCGAGATCTGCACTGCGCAATGCCCCACCTGCAGATGCGACTGCATCAACCACACGCGCGGAAGATGACAATCGATACACACCTGGATTCTTCACAGCACCAGCGACATGCACTGTGATGATGGAAGGCGAGGGAGTTGATGCCACAGCAGCCACCGAGGTGACCCGGGGAACGTACGCATCAATCGGCACCGGTGATGGTTTGAGAATGAACCACGCAAGACCACCAAGAACAATTGCAGTGCCACCTCCGGCGAGAATGCGCTGGGGTCCGATGAAAGCGAGCCATTGGCGAAGTCGGCGCAACAGCTTCTCAATGTCGATGTTTTCCATGCCCGCCATGTGCACACGAACATGGCAATGGGGCAGGTCAATCAGAACAAACGCGCAGTGAGTTGCTTTCGGTACTTCGCCGTCCGCGGATCTTCTGGACCCATTGTTTGGAGAATGTCGAGATATTCCTGACGCGCTGTTTCATCGTCTCTCACACGCTCAAGTAAGGACGTCAATTGATCATCAAAATCGTCAACAGGATTCAGCGAAAGTCGAGCAGCTGCCGCAATGCGACGCACACGTTCTGTTTCAGGCAATCGAGGCAACAGACTTAATGCCTCCTCGGCGCCACCAGTGCGTACGAGGAACTCTGCAAGAGAGCACACCGCATCTTCATTACCCGGCACGAGTGCAACTGCATCTCGCAGAGCCTGTTCAGTGCCTTGTTCAAGAAGTTCAAGTACCCGCACTTGAGTTGGGTCTGGCAGGAGCGATGTCACCAGGTTTTGAATCATGTGTTCGGGCTGGCCGCCCATGAATGCATCAAGTGGTTGTCCATCTTTGAAAATGACAACAGTCGGCACTGATTTGATACCGAAAGCCTGCATGAGGCCGGGGTTTTCATCGATATTGACCTTGGCAAGGACAACTTGGCCTCCCGTGGCATCGGTGGCACGTTCCAACATGGGTGTCAGTGTCTTGCAGGGCTCACACCATGGCGCCCAGAAGTCGACCAGAACGGGAGTCGTCTTTGACTGCTCGACTACATCGGTCTGAAAACTGGCGTCTGTGACGTCTACTGCCATCAGGGCACGATACAGGTAGTTTCAGAGGCGTGACTCTTCCTCAAGGCATCAGCGACAAGGTGGAAAATTGGCTCACGGCCAACATTCCCGGCGCCACCGCTCCGTTCACATACACGCAAATTGCAGGTGGACATTCCAACCTCACTTTCAAGGTCGACGACACTGCCGGACACTCCTACGTCTTGCGTCGCCCGCCACTTGGCCATCGCTTGGCTAGCGCACACGACATGTCGCGCGAACATCGCATCATCGCGGGGCTTGCCAACAGCAATGTTCCTGTTGCGCCTGCACTTGGTTTGTGTATGGATGAATCCATCAACGAAGCACCGTTCTACGTGATGTCTTTTGTTGACGGATACGTCGTGCGCGAAAAGGCTGTTGCAGAAACACTGCTTGGACCAGACGGATGCCGTCGTGCAAGCGAATCAATTGTCGACACCATGGCTGCGATTCACGCCGTTGACTTGAAGTCAGCAGGCCTTGATGAACTGGGTCGTCACGATGGATACATCGGTCGCCAACTCAAGCGCTGGCACGGCAATATTCTTGAACAGCGCACTCGCGAACTACCACTCGTTGATCAGGTGTATGAAGGTCTTCTTGCACGCATTCCTGAACAAGGACCAGCCACTTTGGTACATGGCGACTACCGCTTGGACAATTGCATGGTTGACGCAAAGGGCAATGTCATCGCAGTCCTCGACTGGGAGATCTGCACTTTGGGAGACCCCATGGCAGACCTCGGCTTGCTCATGGTCTACTGGACTGGTCCCGATGACGAAGCAAGTGCGTGGGCGAACAGTGTGAACACAGCCCCTGGTTTCTTGAATCGCGCCGATCTTGCCGCGCGCTATGCACAAGCGTCTGGGCGCGACATCTCACAACTCGATTTCTACGTCGCATTTGCGTATTGGAAACTCGCATGCATTCTTGAAGGCGTGTACGCGCGATATCTCGGTGGAGCAATGGGACAAAAAGACCCTGCAGAACTTGAGCCTTTCCGACTACAAGTAGAGGGTGCATCACAAAAAGCAGCCGCAACACTTGAGCGCCTGAAATGAGTACGAACGGACTCCCCTTCAGTGTCAAAGGTGTCTTGCCTGAACTCACCGACCCCACCCTCATCGTCATGCTCACCGGATGGATCGATGCAAGCGGTGCTGCATCATCTGCAATGTCACATTTGATTACCGAATCTGCCGCACGGTCTCTCATTGAGTTTGATGCAGACACGTTTATTGATTTCCGCGCACGCCGACCATTTATGGAATTGCGCGAAGGCGTGAACACGCGGATCGCTTGGAATCTTCCTGAGATGCAAGTAGGCACCGATGGCAACGAACGAGATGTGCTGTTTCTCACTGGCCCCGAGCCCGACATGTCGTGGAATGCATTCGCTGAAGCAGTTGCTGCACTCGCACAGCAGCTCAAGGTGTCGAAGTGCATCGGCCTCGGTGCATATCCGTACGGGGCTCCACATACGCGCTCAGTAGGACTCACGGCAACATCGCCAGACCCCTCCATCATCGAACGTCTCACATTGTCCAAGAACTCTTTGGATGCTCCAGCAGGAGTCGAGGCCATCATCGAGCACACAATGCATCGTGTTGGTATCCCGGCTTTCTGCTTGTGGGCTCAGATACCTCATTACGTGGCGTCGATGGCCTACCCCGCCGCTAGCGCCGCTCTCATTGATGCCTTGTGCCTCGAAACCGGTCTCGCCTACGACACCGCAACATTGCGCCAGGAAGCAGTTGTTCAGCGTGAGCGGCTCGATCAATTAGTCAGCAATAATCCTGATCATTCAGAGATGCTGGGCAAGCTTGAAGAGGCCTATGACTCGATGCATGGTGCCACTTCTGGCGACCAGGACACGCCAATTGAGATACCGAGCGTGGAAGACTTAGCAGCAGAAGTTGAGCAGTTCTTGCGCGACCAGCAACCCGGAGGGTGACATGAAAGTAGACGGCGGACTCGGATCAGATCTGAGCAAAGTTCCACAATCAGCCAAAGAACTTGAAGCCGCTGGCTACGCCGGTGCATGGACAGCGGAAACGTCACATGACCCGTTCTTTCCTCTTCTCTTGGGCGCGGAGCACACCAGCACTTTGGAACTCGGCACATCAATCGCAGTTGCCTTCGCTCGCAACCCAATGACACTTGCCAACATCGGCTGGGACTTACAGGCGTACTCGAAGGGTCGCTTTATGTTGGGCCTTGGTAGCCAAATCAAGCCACACATCACGAAGCGCTTCTCGATGGAGTGGAGCCACCCCGCTGCACGTATGCGCGAAATGATTCTTGCGATGCGTGCCATCTGGGATTGCTGGGAGAACGGCACGAAGCTTGACTTCCGCGGCGACTTTTACACCCACACATTGATGACACCGTTCTTCACACCCGATACAAAAGAGATTTCTCCTTTTGGTCCACCAAAGATCTTCCTCGCTGGCGTGGGCGAACTCATGACGGAAGTTGCGGGCGAAGTATGCGACGGATTCTTGTGCCACGGTTTCACCACCGAGAAGTACTTACGTGAAGTCACTATTCCTGCACTTGCGCGTGGTCGTGCCAAGGCTGGAAAGACAATGGAAGGCTTCGAGATTGTTGGACCTTCATTTGTTGTCACCGGCACCACAGAAGAGCAGATAAAGGCAGCCGCAGACGGAACACGTCAGCAGATTGCGTTCTACGGTTCGACACCCGCGTATCGCGGTGTTCTCGAGGCTCATGGTTGGGGCGGATTGCAGGACGAACTCAACACATTGTCGAAGACAGGCAAATGGGTCGAGATGGGCAACCTCATCACCGATGAAATTCTCAATACATTCGCTGTTGTTGGCGAGCCAGACAAGGTGGCACCAGAACTTGGTCGCCGCTACAGCGACGTCATTGACCGCATCAGTTTCTATGCGCCATACAAGGCAGACCCAGAAACCTGGATGCCAGTGATCGACGCACTGAAGAAGCAGTAAGCACTAAA
>ERZ1022756.218-NODE-218-length-19364-cov-7.303537_pt1 | contig 19364 bp, 17 predicted proteins | sample MGYA00520902_ERZ1022756 | MGnify/ENA primary metagenome ERZ1022756 (study PRJEB33162, sample SAMN09537601) | freshwater metagenome | isolation source: freshwater | place: Canada:Alberta | collected 2017-07 | study: EMG produced TPA metagenomics assembly of the...
TTAAGAACATTGCGGGGGCCGAGAGTTTCAATGAAGTGTTCTTCACGAATGTTCGTATTCCACATGAGAATGTCGTCGGTGAAGTGAACGATGGGTGGCGACTCGCGAAAGTGACATTAGGGAATGAAAGAGTGTCGCTCTCGACCGGTGGCGTGTTGTGGGGAGCAGGCTCCACTGCTTTGGACATCATCGAAGAAGCAAAAAAACTTGGTCCGCACAGTGCTGCAATGCGACAGCGACTCGCTCGGCTGTACATCGAGCACACTGTGATTGAAATCATTCGCATGCGGACACTCACCGCTCGATTACGAGGTGAGCAGCCCGGACCCGAAGCGAGTATCCGAAAAATCATGGCGGATGAACACGGTCAACGCGCGATGGAGATTGCTCGTGACATCACTGGTGCTGATGCAATGATCATCGGGGAAGCGGACGCAAAGACAGGGAAAACGATTCGCTCGAAGAGTTGGTACAGCGGCTATATGTTTTCGAAAGCGCTCACCATTGGCGGTGGTACAGGGGAAGTACAACGAAACATTCTGGGTGAACGTGTGTTGGGCTTGCCCGTGGAGCCTGACCCTGAAAAAGGTTTATCGTGGGCTGACACTCGAAGGGGAGGGTGAGCCATGAGTGCATCGACTGAACGACTTGTCGTTGACCTGTTAGATCCGCATTTCTATCAATCGAATCCACATGACGTGTGGGCTTGGATGCGTGCCAATGAGCCGGTCTATCGCGATGAGAAAAATGGTTTATGGGGTCTGTCGCGTCATGCCGATGTGATGGACGTTGAGCGACGTTCGTCAGTCTTTTCATCGAAGGGTGTGTATCGGGCGAACATCTCAATGGATGAGAGCAACATGATTGCTCAAGATGACCCACGTCATCGTCAGCAACGAATGTTGGTGCAGCCACAACTCACTCGATCTGCAGTTGCGGAGCGAACCCAAGAAATTGAAGCGCTTGTTGCTGAATTGATTTCAGAAGCCGTCGACAAAGGCGAGTTCGAAGTCGTTGAGATGTTGGCGGGTCAGTTACCTGCACGGTTGACATCTCGGTTGCTTGGATTCCCCGAAGAGATGTGGCCACAGCTGAAGTCGTGGAGCGAACGGTTGATGCGGACTGACATGCGTGAGCGTGATGAAGCTGTGATGTGCGAGTTCATTGATGCGAATCGTGAATTCATCGGCGCAATGATGCCCATCATGGGTGAGGTTGCTGCTTGCCCTCGTGATGATTTCATGTCGATTTGGGTGAACAGTGAGATTGATGGACAGCGGATGCCGCCTGAATCAATCGTTCATGAAGTGGGCCTCTTCATTGCTGGCGGTGCCGAGACCACGCGGACGGCAATCTCTCACGGCTTGCGAGAATTCTGTCGCCATCCCGACCAATGGGAAATGTTGGCGAATGATCCATCTCTGGTTGATAGCGCGGTCGAGGAAGTACTGCGCTGGGTGTCGCCGCTCAACAACATGTTTCGCATGGCACTCACTGATGACGAAGTGGGTGGTCAGCCGGTGAAGGCTGGTGATCGCTTTGTGATGTTGTACCCATCTGCAAACCGCGATGAATCAGTCTTTGCTGATCCATTCACTTTTGATATTCGCCGCTCACATAATCCGCATCTCTCCTTTGGGTTCGGCACCCATTTATGTGTTGGTGCAAATCTCGCCCGTTTGGTTCTCACGACGATGTTCCGTGAGTTGTCTCAAAAGGCAACATGTCTTGAAGTTGTGACAGAACCCGATGTTGAGGCAAATATTTTTGCGAGAGCGGTCAAGTCGTTCACAATGAGGGTGACGCCACGGCCTGTGTGACGGAATGTGCTGCCTGCAGCCCGTTAGTCTGAAGGTATGCGTCGTAGATTCATTGCCCCCATCGCCATTGTCCTTGCTGTATCCCTTGCCGGGTGCTCTAGTGGAAACTCGGCAGATGATGTCGTGCAGCCCAAGGATGATTTGAGCCAGGAAAACCTGAATGATGTTTCTGAGTCTGATCCGGGGCAGGAGGCTGCTGCTGCTTCTTGTAAAGAAGCGAAGGAAGTTGTTGGGCGTGCGCCGCGCATCGTTTCAACAGTTGCGCCGATTACCAACTTGATTGGTCTCATGGTGGCAGGCACCGCAGTTGAAGTAGATGGCATCGTTCCTGAAGGCACGAACTCTCACACTTTTGAACCACCGCCGAGCGCAGCTTCAGTTGTTGAGCGAGCTGATGTGATTTTTGTAAATGGTTTGGGTCTTGAAGATCCGACGCTTGAACTAGCAGAGGCCAATGCAAAGAACTCAGTGGTCTGTGAACTGGGAACAGCAACAATGCCGAAGGGGAGTTGGATCTTTGACTTCTCATTTCCTATGGATGGTGGAAAGCCAAACCCACATGTTTGGACAAGCCCGTTCTTGGTTCTCAACTATTTGAATGTGATTCGTGACGTAGCAGTGATGCTCGATCCGGACAATGTCGAAACTTTTGACGCAAACTATGTCAAGTTGTCGACCATTGCGATGGAACTTGACAAAGCAGTGAAGACAGCGACTGCGACAGTTCCACCAGCAAACCGAAAGTTGTTGACGTACCACGATGCCTACGCGTATTTCTCTGATCGCTATGGATACGAAGTTGTTGGAGCAATTCAGCCGCAGTCTTTTGAAGAGCCATCACCAAAAGAAATTGCAAACCTCATCGACCAAGTGAAGAAAGAAGGCGTAGTCGCTGTCTTTGGTAGCGAAGTGTTTCCATCGCCCGTGCTTGAACAGATTGGTAAGGAAACTGGCGTGCGTTATGTCGACACTCTCCGCGACGATGACCTCTTGGGCGGTCCTGGAGATAAAGATCATTCGTGGGCTGCGCTCATGCGTTCCAACTACATCACTATGGTGACTGCGTTGGGCGGCGACCCAGCGGCATTAGAGGCAATCAAGGCCGACATCGGACTCGTTGATAAGGCGTATTACCCGCAGTGACCGCTGAGATACTGGTCGAATGCGCTCACATCACATGCGCATACGACTCAACAGTGGCTGTGCATGATGCTCACGTCACCATTCATCGTGGTGACTTTGTGGGCATCGTCGGACCATCTGGTTCCGGCAAAACAACTCTGTTAAAGGCCGTCCTTGGTGCGGTCAAGCCAGTGGAAGGCCATGTCACAAAGAAGCCTGGTCTCCGCATGGGGTACGTGCCTCAAGTGGAGTCGGTGGACTGGAATTTCCCAGTAACTGTTCTTGAAGTCGTGGCAATGACACGCACTACTGGTCGTTTCTTCCCTCGTGTGAGCCCAAAGGAACGGGCGGAAGCTTTGGAAGTGCTCGAGCGACTTGGCCTTGGTGGCCTAGAGAATCGCCACATCCGTGAACTTTCAGGCGGTCAGCAGCAACGCGTGTTTGTGGCGCGTGCTTTGTTTCATCGTCCAGAACTCTTGGTGCTCGATGAACCGACCTCTGGTGTTGACGTGCGAACACGACATGAGGTTCTGCATCTTCTCGCCGACCTGCATGACGATGGAGTGTCGATTGTCCTGACAACACATGATCTCAATGGTCTGGCGGCACACTTGCCGCGCCTAGTGTGCATCAACACATCGGTCATCGCAGATGGTGCTCCGATTGATGTTCTGAACTCTGATGTTTTGGAAAAAACATATGGAGCTCCGATGGAAGTGTTAATCCATGGGGGAATGCCGATTGTCCTCGACAACGGTGGCGACAATCTGGCGCGCCGCTTGGGCGAAATTGCCGAAGTAGGAAAATGATGATCGCTGGAATCTTTGATCCGTATCGGTACGACTTTTTTACGAATGGCATTCTTGTTGCGACTATTGCAGGCGCTCTCTGTGGTCTTCTCGGTGTCTTTGTTGTTCTTCGTGGGATGAGCTACATCGGGCACGGTCTTTCACATTCCGTTTTCGGTGGTGCTGCGGCATCGGCAGTGATGGGCGTGAATTATTTCGTGGGTGCTGGAATCTGGGGCGTCACCTCGGGCATCATCATCGGCCGTATTGCGCGTCGACGTCTTATTGGTGCTGATGCTGCGATCGGTGTGGTGACAACTGCATCATTCGCCATTGGTCTTGCGCTGTTGAATCGATACGGCCAGGCAAAGAAAAGCATTGAAGCAGTTCTCTTCGGCAGCGTGTTGGGTGTTGAGACCGCTGACATCATTGCAGTATCGATTGTCGCGATACTGACGGCTGTTTTGATCTTTGGTCTTTACCGACATTTGCTCTTTGCAACATTTGACCCAGAAGTTGCACAAGTCTCTGGTGTCAAAGTGTCGTGGGTTGAAGCACTCCTCATGGGAATGTTGTCACTCACCATCTTGGTCACGATGCGGGTGATCGGAACATTGTTGATTTCAGCACTGCTCGTTATCCCAGCATCAGTTGCGCGAATGCTGACGAACTCGTTCTCGCGAATGCTGTGGATCTCTCCGCTTGTAGGAGCAACTTCAGCATTTATCGGGATGAACCTCTCGTATCACTTAGATACCTCTGCGAGTGCCACCATCATCTTGGTGGGCACGCTGATGTTCATCGTGGTGTACGCAATGTCTGGTTTGCGTGGCCGTTCACGCATCGCGCACATTCACCACGTATAAGGCATTTAGAGGTCCCACTCCACGCCAGTTGCGGTGTCGCGAACTTCGATTCCGATATTGACGAATGCATCACGAATGACATCTGACAAGTCGTAGCGCTTTTCGGCTCGGACAGTGGCGCGAATTGCAAGCATTGCTTCGACATACGGTGCAACAACATCGCGTGGATTGCGCACGCCACCAATCGCAGCATCACCGAGAGCGCTGATCATTGATCGCACAGCAGCGCGGGCTTTGTCGGCGATATCGCCTTGCAGGGTGTCTGCGGACCAATCATGAATGGCTTGCTCCAATGCAAGGCACGCGCGCACGGCGCCATCTGCATCGCGTGCCGTCATCGCATCATCAAACTGCTGTTGATGCGTCGCCAACGCGTCATTGAGGCTCGTCGGACGCTCAATGCCGGCAGATGCGCTCTTTGAGCGAACATCTGCGGCATCGCCGTCCTGCGCCTCATTAACGCGTCCAGATGCTTCGACACCCTTTAGATGCGGTGATCCGGTCGATGCATTTAGCGCAGTGCCGACATCCTGAGCCCCCTTCGTGTTCTCGTCTGTATCCAATAATGCCCAGGGGTCTTGCAGAACAGATAAAGCGATGGTGGAGCCGGATTCGTAGATGTATGAGTTCTCGCGGAGGCGAAGTGTGACTGTGCCGTTACCCACAACATTTGCAACGTGTGCATCAAGGTCAATCACGAGCCCGGTGTGCTCGTCAATGCCCAAGACATATGTGTCGTCATCGAGCATCTTTTCGAACATGCGTAAGCGGGACTCGCCGAGGTAACAGAACCGCGTGTCATGATTTCCGCCCTCTGCATTGTCGTAGTGCGGAATGACTGCTGCATTGATGCCAATCGCAGACAAGACATCAAGTCCGTCAAGACGTTGTACATCTTGGCCAACTTTGTATACCTCGTACACAGGCACAGTGACCTTGCCAAGTGTGAGAGCTGCGGCAGAAGCGAATGTCACGATTCCGCCATTCATCAATTTATTGATGATGCTGCTGGCGACATTTGAACCGCTCCACTGACGCAATGCGTATGTGGGTGATCCAGGTCCAGCAAAAATGTATGTGGCATCAGAGATAGATCGAAGTCCACGTTCAATCTGCACTGGGTCGGCAGCGATGTGTGTGTCGTGGAGACGAACAAGTCCTGCAACAGTGATGTCGACGTTGACAGAGTTGCGGAAGTACTCGACGGCACGCGTTGCTAACTCAGGTGCGTTCTCTTGAAAGCCATAGGGCGTGTCGAGAAGGACTGCCTTCACTGGCTTTGGAAGAAGTGCAGTGAGTTTGCGGTGTGTTGACACCATGGTGGGGGCGGTTTCGCCCGAACCCATGATTGTCAGAATGCGCGGAAGGCTCATGAAAAGAATCCTGTTGTCAGTGCGTCGTCGACGACGGCGGCGAATCGTTGGGGAAATTGTGCGTGAAGATCGTGGTCTGCTGGCTCAAACCATTCAACTTTGGCGCTTGGCAATACACGAAGTGCAGTAGCAATCTGTGCGCGTTTTGCACGAGTGTGGTCGTCTTCTTGTTTTGCAGCTGGCGTAAAGAGCACCGGAACCGAGATGTTCTCCCACAAAGCACTCGGCGTGTGTTGCCACAAGCCATACAGCACCTTGATGTGACGTTCCATTGTGAGGTGCGGACGAATCGTGCCATCAGCAAGATGTTCCATGTTGTGCATCTGGCCATCAATTGCTTCTTCAGACCAGTCGAGATGTGCAGCGCGAATGTAGGACCGCAGTCGGTCGTACTTCATGCCTGCAAGTGCAGGTGGGCGAAGTGTGCGTTCACATTCTTCCCATTCAGGAAATGCTTTCGAGAGTTCAATCGTTCCGCCATCAACGGCAACGATGCCGCGAATCAGATCGCCATGTCGGTGAGCAAGTTCGACAACCAAATTGCCACCCCAAGACTGGCCAATGACGAGGGGTTTCACTGAAGATGCTCGGCGCGGGTACAGGGTGTTGATGACGTCAGCAATGTCGTCAACAACCGTGGTCATCTCGTAGCCCTCCTCGGGCTTATCGCTGAAGCCGTGACCACGTAGGTCAATCGCAGTGACTGCATGACCCAGGCTGGCTAGGTGACGAGCAGGGCCGTCCCACAGCCGGGCATTTGATGCGAGTCCATGAACAAGAAGGATTGGAGAGCCCGGTGAATCCTCGGGACGTGTCCATTCCAGGATTCGCAGATTCAGACCGTCGCGCTGGGGGATGAAGCGCGATGTTGGGGTCAATTCCATGGTGTGCAGTGTCGCACCGAATTGGGGTTTTGGCACTCGAGTCGCTCGCCAAGCCCTGTGGGTTCTAGGGTTCGTGCATCATTCCAAGGGAGAAATCATGAAGCTGTCAATGGGAATCAACTACTCCGGTGGTTTTAAGGAATCAGTCGATCGGGTTGTTGAGCTGGAAAAAGTCGGTCTTGACCAGGTGTGGATCGCCGAGGCGTACAGCTTCGACGCAATCTCGCAGGTGGGGTACCTCGCTGCTAAGACAAACCGTGTCGAAATCGGAACCGGAATTGTCAACGTGTATTCACGTACTGCTGCTCTGATGGCAATGACTGCTGCAGGTTGCGACTATGTCAGCGACGGCCGTTTCATTCTTGGTCTTGGTGCATCTGGCGCTCAAGTCATTGAAGGTTTCCATGGCGTTCCGTATGAGAAGCCAATGCAGCGCATCAAGGAATACATCGAAGTGTGTCGCAAGGTGTGGGCACGCGAAGAGCCGCTTCGTTACGACGGCAAGACAGTGCAGATTCCATTGCCAGAAGGTCAGGGAACTGGTCTTGGCAAGGCATTAAAGATCGTTAACCATCCTGTGCGCAAGGACATCCCCATCTGGTGGGCATCGTTGAAGGACAAGAGCGTCGAAGCCACTGCAGAGATTGCTGATGGCTGGTTGCCCATCATGTTCTACCCAGAGCGTTATCACAATGTGTGGGGCGATCAATTGAAGGCGGGTCTTGCAAAGCGTGATCCAAGTCGTCCACGTCTCGATATCTCTGCTGGCGGCATGTTGGCGATTGATGAATCGCTGACAGGCGATGCACAGACGAAGATTCTCGACATGGCTCGTCCTCACATGGCGTTGTATGTCGGCGGCATGGGCGCACGCGGCAAGAACTTCTACAACGATGTGTGTCGTGACTATGGCTTCGAAAAAGAAGCCGTCGAAATTCAAGACTTGTACTTGGACGGCAAGAAGGATGAGGCAGCTGGCAAAATCCCAGGTGAGTGGATCATGAATGCCAACCTTGTTGGTAGCCCAGGATTCATCAAGGAGCGCGTTGCTGCTTACAAGGAAGCCGGTGTCACTGTGTTGTCGGTGAACCCAGTCGGACCAGACCCCGTTGGTCAGATCGAAAAACTTCGTTCCATCATCGACGGCTGATTGTGTCGTTGCTCACAGTTGACAAGGTTGCGTCTGGATGGGAGCCCGTTCGCGCCGCATTTCTTGAAGGCTTTGAGAAGAATGAGGAACACGGTGCAGGCGTGGCGGTGTATCACCGCGGCCAATGCGTTGTTGACCTCATGGGCGGATGGCGCGACAAAGACCACACGATTCCGTATGGCACTGATGCCCTACAAGTGGTGTTCTCGACAACAAAGGGCATTACGTCCATTGCAGTAGCAATCTGTGTGGAGCGTGGCCTTCTTGATTACAACGAAAAGGTTGTGACGTACTGGCCTGAGTTTGCAGACAAAGGCAAAGGTGATGTCACTGTTGCACAACTTCTGTCGCATCGTGCCGGTTTGTACACAGTCGATGGTGACATCACATTGGAAGAGGCATTGGATTGGGACACCGTCACAGGTCGTCTTGCTGCAACGGCGCCACGGTTTCCCGTCGACTCAACTCATGGGTATCACGCCATCACATTCGGATGGTTGGCAGGTGAACTTGTTCGTCGTGTGAGCGGCAAGAGCATCGGGCAATTTGTTCGCGATGAAATTACATCGCCGTTGAACGCAGAGTTTCACATTGGTCTGCCTGAAGAATTAGAGCCACGAGTCGCGCGTTTGATGGCGCATCCGATTCCGAAGTTCACCCCTGAAGTTGCCAAGTTGATGATGGAGCGCAGTGCACCAGGGACAAAAGGCGCAGAAGCTCTTGGCTTGAACGGTGCTTTTGGTAACGGTGTCTTTAACAAGCCTGAAGTTCATCGTGCGATGATCCCCGGTGCGAACGGCATTGGTAACGCCCGATCGCTTGCTCGTATTTATGCGGCAACAGTGGGCGAAGTAGATGGTGTGCGCATTCTGGGAGAAGAAACTCGGTCACGTGCGACTGTGAGCAACACGCCGAAGGGCGAGATGGATCAGGTTCTGATTTCTGAAACTGACTTCGCAATGGGTTTCATGGTTCATTGTCCGCGGACACCATTCTCTGGCCCAACGAGTTTTGGCCACGATGGTGCGGGTGGGTCGAGTTCCTTTGCTGACCCTTCGCGCGAGCTTGGGTTCTCTTACGTGATGAACACGATGATGACGGTTGCTGATAGCGACCCTCGTCGCGAGCGACTTATTGCTGCTGCTGTGCAGTCTGCAGACGCTTCCTGATTTCTGCTGTCGCAAAGATGTAGACAACAGATGCACATGCTGCAGCTGATGCAAACACCAAAATCGCTGCACGGACACCAATGAGTTCAGAGGTAATGCCGGCAAGGATGCTAGTCACGCCAATCATCGTGCTGACCAATGCCATGTCACCAGCCATCACGCGACCGCGCACATGGTCGGGGGCAGTCATCTGAAGTCCAAGTGTTGAGAGAGTCCATTGAGCACCACCGCTGAGGTGAGCGAGTGCAATAAACACGGCCGCCATGCCGATGAACGGGCTCAAGGCTGCTCCGACGTAGCAGACAGCAAAAATAATTCCGGCAAACCCACAGACTTTCAGAAGTTTGGCCATATCGCGACCGGCGATTCGTGCACCGATGATCGGGCCGAGTCCTGACCCGACACCACGGACGCCGATCAGAAGACCGCGTCCTGAGTCGCCAACTTGAAAGACGTTTGAGGCAAGCACGGCAAGTTGGCTCACGATTCCTGCGCCAACGGCAAATGTCATCTTCGAACACAACAAAGCAAGGATGATGGGGTCTTTCTTTGCAACTTGAATTGCTTCCTTCATGTCAGCAAGTGGGCGCACTCGTCGTGACGTTTGTTCTTCGGATCGAGCCGACTGCATTGGTCGACGAACATTCGCAAAAAGAGCGGCAGCGAGAAGAAAAGAAACTGCATTCGCAATGAATGCAGCATTGCGTCCGAAAGCAGCTGCAAAGACGCCACCAAGCGCGGCGCCGACCGCAAGCATGACGCCCCAAGTGCTGCCAAATAATGCATTGGTCTTACGAAGGTCTTCTTCGTTATCTGTGAGATTAGGAACTGATGCGCTGGTGCATGGTCCAACGAATGAGGCAAGGCCAGCGATGATGCATTGGGCCACAAACGTGATCCAGATTCCAGCAACCGAGTGAAGAAGCAAAAGAAGCGCACCGAATGCCTGAAGGACAGACACTGCAATCAAGACCTTGCGTCGGTCGTAGCGGTCAGCGAATGAGCCAGCAACGGGAGACATGAAGAGCGCAGGAATGGTCATGGAAACAAGGACGAGCGACACAAGAAAGCGAGAGTTGGTGGTGTCTTCCACTAGGCCAGCCAGTGCGACAAAAGCGAACCAGTCGCCCATGTACGAAACGACTTGTGCACCAAAGACGTTTCGGACATCTCGGTTACGGCGAAGAAGTGAAAACATGCCTCATCGACACTATGCCGACTTCAGAGGAAGCAGGCAGTATTGGCTTAATCAGCGAAGAGCGGCGAGGCGTTCGAGGGTTTCGCGGGCCTGCGACATGATCTCATCGACGACCTGCTTGGCGGGAACGATCTCATCAATCGCACCGACGGCTTGTCCGATAGCCATGAAAGCTTTGTTTACGTCGAGAGTTGTCTCGGGGCCCACACCAAGGTGGTCGATGCCTGCCTGAATCGTGGCAATGGCTTGGCCGGGGAAACCTTGCAGTTCCTCAGGGTGCTTCTCGAAGTGCTCAGTCCATTCGGTGCGCGCAACTCGACATGTCTTGCCGGTGTATGCCTTGCTGATGACGGTGTCGTCTTCAGCCATCGTGAGCATCTTTTCTTTGTAGCCATTACCCGTGTGCGCTTCATGTGTGGCGATGAACTTTGTGCCAATCCAAACAGCTTCTGCACCGAGAGCAAGAGATGCAATCAGGCCGCGACCGTCATAGATACCACCAGCAGCAACGACCGGAACTTTTCCGTTCACAGCATCAACAACTTGAGGGATAAGTGCCATGGTTGCAACGGTGCCTGTATGGCCACCTGCTTCGGTTCCTTGTGCGACCACAAAGTCGCATCCGCTGGCAACTGCTGCAACTGCGTGACGCACTTTGCCGCACATGGAGCCAACAAGAATGTTGTGCTTGTGTAGTTCGTCAATGATTTCACGAGGAACGCCAAGACCTGCCACGTAGATGCTCGCGCCACCTTCAATGATTGCCTTGAGGTTGCGCTCGATGGAATCTGGAGACGCTGTGAGGAGGTCGACACCAAACGGCTTCTTTGTCATCTCACGCACACGAGCCATTTCTGAGATGAGAAGTTCGGTACTCATCGGTGCTGCGCCAAAGGTGCCGATGCCGCCTGCCTCAGACACTGCAGCAACGAGGTCGCTGTAAGAGACTCCGCCCATGCCCGCGAGCATGACGGGAAGTTCAATGTCAAACATTTCGGTGATGCGTGTCTTCATGCCTCAACCGTACAACGAGGACTACTTGCGGTAAGCACCTGGGCGATCGAGGAACTTTCTGTGCCAGCGCCGTGGAGTGAAAATCACTGCCCGGGGCTCATCTTCGAACATCCATCGTGCAAAATTTGTGCGGGTCCAGTCATTGGTGTTCACCAGTGCCAGTACTGAGCGAGCAATCATTGGTGACGACATCAGGAAGCTAAGAGTGCGGGACATGCGATGGTCTGCCAAGAGCGTCTTGTCGACGCTGTGTGAATACAGGGCCCGAACATCTGCTGGAGTTGCTCCTTCGTGGATGGCATGAGCAGCGGCAATACCTGTCTCAAGCGCTTGCCCGATTCCTTCACCAGTGAGAACGTCGGTTGCGCACACAGCATCACCGACGAAGAGCACTCGACCAGAGGATCGAACCGCTGAATCAATGCGCGCAGGAATTGGCCATGCGGTGTGACGGCCTTCGGGAGCGAAATCAGCGCCAAGGGCCTCAGTGATGTGAGGGCGAGTGAGGAGATCTCGCCATGTGTCATTCATGAACTGAACACTGTGATCCTTAGTGCGCAAAATACAGAAACCAAAATTGGCTCGATTATTGGGCAGAGGAAAACTCCACGCGTATCCAGGCAGCAAATCTTTGTCGAACCAGATGTGCAAAGTTTTTGTTGCGCTGCCTGTGACGTTGCCGATGTACTGGCGAAATGAATGCATCTCACCGAGATATCCGGGAGTTGACAGACCTAGTGCTTTTCGCACGGGGGACCACATGCCATCTGCTGCGACGACATAGTCGACAGAGAAGTTTTCGTGGCCTTCTATTTCCACCGTGGCGCCCGAAGCGTTGCTCTGTGAAAGTGAGACAAAAGCTGCACCTTCATGAATGGTGATGCCGAGGTCACGACAGTGTTGGACAAGCGCATAGTCCAATTGCTCGCGTGGTGCGATGGCGCCAAAGACGCCACCACCTTCAGGCAAGTGCGTATCGATGACCTGACCTCGAGGTGCTCGCAATTGAATGGTGGAGCACTCATGCCAATCAGGCACTCGACTGCGGTCGAATCTCAACTCGTCCAGAATCCTCAGTGCGTTGGTCGTTAGTCCATCACCACAGCACTTATCGCGGGGGAATGTGGCTTTGTCGACCACGGTGACGTCGTGACCAAGGCGATGAAGGGTCGCGGCACATGCGGTTCCTGACGGGCCTGCCCCAACGATGAGGACCCTCTGTGGCGCGGATGTGAGCACAGAATGGAGGCTATGGGGCGGTCGGGCTATGTGGGCTGTGACACCAGTTCGTAGTATCGGTGAAGACACTAAGGGGTGTCGTTACCTATTGAAGGAGCCATCATGGCGAAGTTGTGTGAAGGCCGTGTAGCCGTAGTAACCGGAGCAGGTCGCGGAATTGGACGCGAGCATGCATTGAGCCTGGCAAGCCAGGGCGCAAAAGTTGTTGTGAACGACTTGGGCGCAGGCGTTGACGGCAGTGGCGGCGACGTCAGCCCAGCACAGTCGGTTGTCGACGAGATCAAGGGCATGGGTGGAGAAGCTGTTGCCAATGGCGACGACATCTCTTCATGGGAAGGGGCACAGCGCCTCATCAACACCGCAGTCGAAACATTCGGTGACATCAACATCGTTGTGAACAACGCGGGCATCTTGCGCGACCGCATGCTCACCAACATGACCGAAGAAGAATGGGATGCGGTTATCAAGGTGCACCTCAAGGGCACCTTTGGTCCTGCACGTTGGGCTGCTGCGTACTGGCGCGAGCAAGCGAAGGCCGGCAAAGAGGTCTATGGCCGCATCATCAACACCACGTCGGTGTCGGGTATCTATGGCAACATCGGCCAGACGAACTACGGCGCAGCAAAAGCAGGCATCGCATCGTTCACCGTTATCGCTGCACTTGAACTTGCACGCTTTGGTGTCACCGTGAACGCAGTCGCACCTGTTGCTCTCACGCGTATGACCGAAGGACTCGGAAACGCACCAGAGACCGATGAAGAGCGCGAGATGCGTTCACCACGTTGGATCGCACCAATCGTTACCTGGCTTGCCGGTAGTGAAGCAGGCGACGTCACCGGCCGCATCTTCGAAGCAAGTGGTCAGACATTGGCAATCGCCGAAGGTTGGCACCGCGGACCAAGCGTGAAGCCAATCGACGACCCAACAAAGATTGGTGCAGCTGTCACGGAAATGTTGAAGACAGCACGTCCGAACGCCGGCATGGACGGCAAAGACGGCTCGTACCCACAAAACACCATCGGGAAGAAGTAGGTCTCGCAATGGCATTGAATCCCGCAGCAGTTGGTTCGGTTGGCGAGCCATATGAAATCTCTTGGACTTCGAAAGATTCATTGCTCTATGCAGTGACTCTCAATGTGAGTTCTGACCAGTTGCAGTATGTGACTGAGAACTCAACCGGTGTCACGCAGAAGGCATTGCCAACAATGCCGGTGGTTCTTGGCTACGGGCAAGGCACCGCTGAGTCAAATCCAATGCGCAATGTTGGTGAATTCAACTTTGCAAACTTGGTGCACGCATCTCAAGCAATCACATTGCATCAGCCACTTCCTGTTGAAGGAAGCGCAACAGTGCAGAGCAAGCTTGTCGCAATGTATGACAAGGTGAAAGCTGCAGTCATTGTGACTGAAGCAGAAGCCACCGATGCTGCTGGTAAGCCGTTGTACTCCACGCGTTCATCTGTGTTCATTCGTGAAGCAGGCGGATTTGGTGGCGAGCGTGGTCCAAGTGGTGCGGTTAATGAACCACCTGCGACGGCTCCTGATCATGAAGAGACATTTCAGACATCACCAGACCAAGCGTTGTTGTACCGCTTGAACGGTGACCGCAACCCATTGCACTCAGACCCGAATCACCCTGCTGTCGCAGCTGGTGTGTTTCCTCGTCCGATTCTGCATGGTTTGTGCACATACGGTTTCACTGGTCGCGGATTACTGAACGCTCTGTGCGACGGCGATGCAGATCGTTTCAAGCACATTGAAGGTCGATTCGCCTCTCCAGTGTTCCCAGGTGAAGCTCTCACAGTGAAAATCTGGAAGACCGCACCTGGTGAAGCAGTGTTCGAAACCTACGTTGGTGACCGCAAGGTTATTGATCAAGGACTCGTCCGCTTCTCATAAGCATTTTCAGTCCCTAGACTTTTTAACGTAAATCCCGTGGGTGCTTCTAGCCCGCGGGATTTACGTGTTTAGGAGCCCAAGTTGTCCTGGCATACGCTGACACGGTGGCGATGAAAACAGTGTGGGTCTTTGGTGATCAGTTAAATCGCCAGATTGGTGCATTACGGGATGCGCAGCCAGAAACTCATCAGATTCTGATGGTGGAATCGCGAAGAAAGATCTCGTCTCGACCGTGGCACTTTCAGCGAGCGCACTTTCTGATTGCAGCAATGCGTCGGTTTGCGGAAGAACTTCGAGCTGAAGGTTTTGAAGTCGATTACCGATTCGCCGACACAATGCGTTCAGGTGTTGCTGCGCATATTGCCGACGTTGCGCCGTCACGAATCTTTGTGACTGAACCAAACAGTGTGACGGCCCGACAACTTGTTGCATCCCTTGATGTGGATGTCATTCGCTCAGACCAGTTCCTCTGTCACCCCGACGAGTACTCAGAATTCATGAGTACACGAAAGTCTTTCAAGATGGAGGATTTCTATCGGTGGCAACGTCGCCGATTGAACGTTTTGATGGACGGCGATGAACCAGTCGGTGGTAAATGGAACTTTGATGAAGAGAATCGTTTACCGCCACCGAAGACCGGTCATGATCGTTGGCCAACGCCTGTGCAGTATGAACTGGATGAACTTGATCAACAAGTGATGTCGGATGTTGCGGGGAACACGTGGGGTAACGCTCCGACCGGCGTGTGGGCGACGACACGCACAGAAGCATTGAAGCGACTTGAGTTCTTTGTCTCTGAAGTCCTGCCGATGTTTGGCGAACATGAAGATGCAATGTTGCAATCAAATTGGCACCTTGCTCACTCGCTGTTGTCTCCGTATCTCAATAACGGCTTGTTGCTGCCTGGAGAAGTAGTCGCTGCTGCGGAGGCTGCGTATCGCAGTGGTTCTGTGCCCATTAACAGTGCAGAAGGATTCATTCGACAGATCATTGGGTGGCGTGAGTACATCTGGAACTGTTACTGGCGTTGGATGCCTGAGTATGCCGAAATGAATTCTCTTGACGCCCAAGTCGGTATTCCACCGATGTTCTTGGATTCAGAAGTAACACAGATGAATTGCATGAAGTCTGTTGTGGGACATGTTGAAGAGCGCGCGTACGCACATCACATCGAACGTCTGATGGTGCTGGGTAATTTCGCCCTCATCGCCGGCATTAACCCACAAGAACTCACGCGCTGGATGTGGGACAGCTTTGTTGATGCTGCCGAATGGGTGATGGTTCCGAACGTGATCGGTATGTCTCAATATGCCGATGGCGGGATGTTGGCAACCAAGCCCTACGCCAGTGGCGGTGCCTATATCGACCGGATGAGTGATCACTGCAAGGGGTGTGTGTACGACCGCAAGAAGCGAGTGGGCGAGGATGCCTGCCCCTTCACGGTTCTTTATTGGGACTTCTTCCTTCGACACCAAGACCGATTTGTGAAGAATCCACGGGTGGCTCGACAAGTTCGTGCCGCACAGCAACTGGCCGACAGGGATGAATTGCAGGCCACCGCTGTGGTTATCAAGGGAAAACTGCAAAAGGGTCTCCTGTGACGGGTGAATGACGGTCGGATGCCCGCTAATCCTTGTGGGGTAAGGATTTTTAATCCTGATAATTCCGACTGGTTTTGTCGGGAATAGGGGTATCTTGGGCGAATGCCCATCGGTACCTGGACAAAAGACACCCTCCATCTCCACGTCGATGAGATCTCGGCCGCAGCTCGTGAGTTGGAAAAAGCGCATCCGACGGACATTGTTCGTTGGGCAGCAGATCGGGTCGGCAGTGCCATCACGGTGACCTGCAGTTTTGAAGATGCAGTTCTTGCGCATGTAGCCGCAACCGCTGTGCCAGGTATCGAAATTGTGATGATTGATACGCAATACGTATTCGCAGAAACTCACTGGCTTGCAAATGAGTTGAAGAACAACAACGGCATCAATCTTCGGGTCGTGCACCCGTTGAACGTGACTCCCGACAATTTGTGGCAACGCGATACAACCGCATGTTGCAATGTGCGCAAGGTTGAACCGTTGAATGCATTGCTCGCTGAGAACGCAGGGTGGGTGACAGGCGTACGACGAGTTGATGGTCCGACGCGCGCTGACACACCGGTGTTGTCGTTCGACGCCGCTCGCAGTGTGTTGAAGGTGAATCCTCTCGCGCTCTATAGCGATGAAGAGATGGAGTCGTACGAGTATCTCTTCGAGTTGCCACGTAATCCGTTGAAAGATCGCGGATACCCCTCAATCGGGTGTTGGCCATGCACCAAGCCAGTTGCCCCCGGCGAAGACAAGAGAGCTGGCCGATGGGCTGGCGAAGCAAAAACCGAATGCGGACTACACGTCTGATCTGGGGATTTGAAAAAGGAGAATCATGAGCATCGTTACATCCCAAGAAGAGAATGCAATACTGCAGAGCCGTTCACACTTAGATCGGCTTGAAGCAGAAGCAATCACCATCATCCGCGAAGTAGTCGCTGGGTGTGAATCGCCCGTGCTTTTGTTCTCGGGTGGCAAAGACTCCGCAGTCTTGCTGTGGCTGGCGATCAAAGCATTTGCGCCAGCTCGCTTGCCATTTCCTGTCATGCATGTTGATACGGGCCACAACTTCCCTGAGGTGATCGAGTATCGCGATGAATTCGTTCGCAAGTACAACATTGAGTTGGTTGTTGCCTCTGTGCAAGAGAGCATCGATAGAGGAGACATTCCTGACCCAGGTCCAACCGGAAGTCGCAATCGTCAACAGGCAGTAACGCTGTTGAGCGCAATTCGCGCAAACAAGTTTGATGCTGCTTTTGGTGGCGGTCGTCGCGACGAGGACAAGGCTCGCGCGAAAGAGCGCATTCTTAGTTTCCGTGACAAAAAGGGTGGCTGGGAACCTCGGGCGCAACGCCCTGAGCCTTGGAACATTCTGAATCCACGCATCACCAAGGGCGAGCACCTTCGTGCTTTCCCAATCTCAAACTGGACTGAGCTGGACATTTGGGAGTACATCGCACGTGAGGACATTCCTCTTCCGGCCATCTACTTCTCGCACGAGCGTGTCGTCATTGAACGCGATGGAATGTTGCTGTCTGTTGGCGGCCCAGTTGTCGCCGAAGAAGGGGAGACTCCGAAGAAGGAGATTGTTCGCTACCGCACAGTGGGTGACATGAGCTGCACCGGAGCAATTCGTTCTGAAGCGACCTCGTATGAAGATGTCCTGGCAGAAGTAAAGACCGCTCGCATCACTGAGCGTGGCGCAACACGTGCCGACGACAACTTCTCCGAGTCCGCGATGGAAGATCGTAAGCGCGAAGGTTATTTCTGATGTCTGCGACAGCAACCGAGCAGAACACTCAAGTACGAATCGCCACCATTGGTTCGGTGGATGATGGAAAGAGCACGTTGATTGGCCGACTTCTTCATGATTCGAAAGGAATCTTCGAAGATCAGTTGAGCGCAGTCAGTAAGGCGAGTCGCCGCTATGGAGATGGTTCTTTCAACCTTGCGTTATTGACTGACGGACTACGTGCAGAACGTGAGCAGGGCATCACCATTGATGTTGCGTATCGATACTTCGCAACACCAAAGCGCAGTTTTGTCTTGGCAGATACACCTGGCCATGCGCAGTTCACGCGCAACATGGTGACGGGTGCATCTGTTAGCGATATCGCCATTGTTTTGGTTGATGCTCGTCATGGTGTCGTTGAACAAACTCGTCGACATGTTTCCATTGCCGCATTGCTGGGTGTCTCTCATCTCATCCTTGCTGTGAACAAAATGGACCTCGTGGCGTGGAGTGAGACATCGTTTGATGAGGTGGTCACCGATGTGGCAGGAATTCTTTCCACGTTGGAGTCATCAGTTCCGCTTCATGCAATTCCGATCTGTGCAACCGATGGACAGAATGTTGTCGAAAGAGGTCCAGAGGCTTCCTGGTACGAGGGTCCGTCTGTTCTTGACCTCCTCGAGACCCTCGATGTTGCTCCTGCTGCAACAGTGGGTGCTCGTCTTGCAGTGCAGTGGACGCTTCGTGAACACGGTGGCAGTGACTATCGCGGCTATTCAGGTCGTCTTGAAGGTGGCGTGTTGCGAGTGGGAGATGCTGTCACAGTGCATCCAAAAGGAAACACCAGTGTGGTGAAGGGGTTGACGCGCGCCGGTGCTCCCACCGACATCGCAGTTCCCGGAGATGCAATTGCCATTGAGCTGGCAGATGATCTTGATGTTGGGAAATTTGATGTGATTGTTGCAAGCACTGCAACTCAGCCAATTGACACAACAAACATCATCGCGGATGTCTGTTGGTTGGCGGAGACAGAATTGAATGTGGGAGACAATCTGATTGTTCGCCATCCTTCAGGCGAGGCAAACGGAAAAGTCGTAAGGATTATTCATCGTCTTGATCTGGATACTCTCAAGAACTCGGCTGCCGACAAGTTGACTATGAATGACATTGCTCGTGTTGAGATCACGTTGCAAACGCCATTAGTCGTTGATGCATACAGCTCGAATCGTGCTGGTGGAAGCGCGATCGCTATTGACCCCGTCAGCAATGCAACGGTGGGTGCATTGATGGTGGTGGGCCAAGGCGAAGCACAGTCACAATCGAATGTAGAAGTGGTTGCTGATGCAAGCACAGAGGCAGAGCCTCAAGGCAAAGTTCGTTCATTGCTGCGTGGTTTCTTCACGCTCAAGATCAACGAGCAGTAGAGAAATTCCCTAGTTAAAGAGTGTCCACTCGTCGGACTTCTTGCCACGTAGTTCGTCGTAGTTGACCTCAACGCACACAATGCCACGCGACTCAGCAAGAG
>ERZ1022756.219-NODE-219-length-19361-cov-6.948928_pt1 | contig 19361 bp, 19 predicted proteins | sample MGYA00520902_ERZ1022756 | MGnify/ENA primary metagenome ERZ1022756 (study PRJEB33162, sample SAMN09537601) | freshwater metagenome | isolation source: freshwater | place: Canada:Alberta | collected 2017-07 | study: EMG produced TPA metagenomics assembly of the...
TCTTAGCGGAGTTAACTTTGCCACAGAGAGCGTGGAGCCCGCGTCTTGGGGGCGTGGGTATTTGGATGGCGATTTCATCAAGAGCATTATGAAAAATTTTGATGGGGGAGAATTTTCAAAATACCCTCTAATGTCCCAAAGAGAGTTTAAAACCCTAAGTCGACAAAGAAAATTCAAAATTTTCGAGCCACTGAATCTCGGTCACTACAATCCCGACCAAGAACTAGATGGCCTTATTTCAAAGTTTTCTTGGGCGGTTTATGAACAAAAACATGGGGAGTCCGTGTTTACAAATTGGTTCCAAAGCTCCTACCTGCCTAGAAGATATGGGATTGATAAACGTCGCGCCCACCTTTCGAGCAAAATCCTGGCGGGTTTGGAAAGTAGGGATGAAGCCTTGGTGTTGGTTTCCGAACCTCTACCTTCTCCCGTCCAACTGGATCGTTTGGTAGTTCAGAGGCTACAGATGGAAAATGACGAGTTATCCACCCTTATAGAGGGACCTCATCCGTCTCACATCGACGCAACTAGGCCTTAAGTGCATGTCCTTAACACTCAATAAACATCCATTACGAAGAGGTGCGGAGGTTCACATTATCTGAGACCGTAGGCATCGGCCTCCTCCAAAATTTTTTTGATCTAGGCGACAAGGACTAATCGAAGCAATCCTTGGAGGGCGGAAGTTGAAATTCTCGATCGCCACTCAATATTGTCCTGTTTCATAAACAAAGTAAGTTCCTCCTGAGACTTGACCTTAGTAAGAAATAGATTAAGCAGAGAGCCTAGTGAGTTGAAGCCAGGTGAATCCGAATCTCTCCACACGACCATGGGCTTACCCGTTAGCCCCCAATACGCAATTATTGAGACTCCGTCTGTGATCAGATTCTGGTGATTTAATATGTCGTCCACAAGACTGGACCGAGATAGAGCAACATTCGGTAAGGAGATGAAGTCGCTATATTGAATTTCTAAATTCTTAACGGAGTCCAGTGTTACCCGCTCTTCCTCAGATGCAGGATTGACGTTAGCAGTCAGGCAGTTAAGGGCTTCCTTGAGAATTGGGTGGGGCCTAAAGGTTAACGTTTTTTCAGGATTGTTACGCAAAAAGTTGGTGATTGGGATCAATGATTCTTTAAATCTTGAGTACCCCCTAGAATTACCAAACCAGTTTTGGCTCCAATGTGGGGCCCAAAGCAGTGTGTGCTCGGGTTTACGAGAGGAAGGGGAATTGGACAATAGTCTTGCTTGAGGATCTGGAATCAGTCTTGCCTTAAGGGGCTGGTGAATAAATGCACCCACGTATGCCAGAACGTCGGTAACTCCTAGTTTGTCCACCAATTTAAATGACGGCAGTCGATAATGACCAGCGTTCCAGTTAGACAAGGCTATTCCATAGCCGGTGTAGATGAACTCTAGGTTGTGGTTGGTTACTTTCTCCGCCCAAAACCAGTCGGGATAGTCCTCTAAATAAGGACTCTGCAAAACTACCGCGGTGTGCTTGGGTGTCCAGTGTCTGTTTAAGTCAATTTGGGATCGAACAACCCGACCGCCTGCAAGAGTAGGATATCTGCTCCATGCGTTCTCTGAATGACGTGCACAGGGTACAATTAGATTGCAGTAATCAATTCCATTTGCTGACAGCATTTCACCCCACAAAAGCATCTTCTCTTGAGTTTCATCCGGGATTAGTGCCAAGCAGATGTGTTTGTTAGAGAGGCGTGATAGCTTCATTTGCTACATATAAAGAGAACGTGCTGGGTATCCTTATGTTGCTGATGCTCTTGAGGGTACGTGTGGATTGAGACATCCTTGAACATGGGGGCTAGTCTCTCCGATTGGGTTGCGACCGACGGGTACCTTGCAGAATAATCCATTTTCAACTTCTCAGAATATCCATTGAAAACAAAATCCTCAGTTCCTAGGGAGACCTGATTTTTAATCAGAGCGATGCCCCTCGGCGCAAGCAATTTAGAAATGTTTAGGTAGAGTTTATTCTCGGAATGGGGATCTAAGTGGGTGACCAACCCAAATGCCAGAATCAAGTCGAACTCCTTTTCAATGTCGAAGGATGCTACGTCACTGCAAAGAAACTCCTCATGGGAACCTGAAAAAAACCTAGCGAAGCCTTTTTCAAAGTCGACCGCGGTTAGATGGCCGTCTATCGAGATAACAGCTTTGGACAGCTCACCGGAGCCGCACCCTAAATCCAAAACAGATTTTGGTGAAGGGCTTAGGCTTTTCACTAAATCGATGTCGTAATTCAATAGATGGGAACCAGTCCATCGGTTGGAATTAGTTTTGGACTGAGTTTCCCAAAATTTCCGAATCAGTTCCTTGTCAAGCTTCCCTGAATCAGTTCGAGACACGAGCCACCCAATCTTTCGCTCTAGCAAACTCTTCTTGAGTATCGAATTCTATTCCATCAATTGGAATTGCAAGGACAGGAAGTTGCTTGCTCAGTCCCTGAAAAACATGTCCGCTGCCCAGATTCAATGCGGCGCTTTTGCTTAGTGAGGTGGGGCCCATGTACTCCCAGTCGTATAGCTTATTCGTGTTGTCTCGTTGAAAACTGATACATCCCATTTCCTGTGATACCTCAACAAACACTGGGGTCTCGCTGGCAATTTTAATCACCCCGATGGCATCCCTCCCTGAATCCACAACCTCATGAAGAGATTCGTCAGCGATTAACGTGTCCCCGTCTATGGAAACCAACCTATTGTTGCTAGATACGCGAGCTGCCATTCTGACTGAGGCCGCTGTCCCCGTAGTCTCCCAATCCTCGTTAACAAGAATAGATAGATTATTCCGGAGTGGGCGAAGGTGGTCCATCATGCGAGCGTGGTGAAAACCTGCCACGACAATAATTTCTGGATTTTCATACATCCTGAGAATTTGCTCTATTTGCCTCTTTATAACAGTTTTTCCATGAATTTCATAAAGGGATTTCGGGAGTTTTCCTCCCATTCTTTTTCCTTGGCCAGCCGCTGGAATTACAAAGCTGAAAGAATTCGACACAACTCGTCCTCTCTTGCTATAACCGCGTCCGCTGCCAGCAGCAGAGCCTCAGGAACTTTATGCACTAACTCGACGGCAATTCCGAAATCGGCTGCAGCTAGCATTTCGACGTCATTTGCTCCATCCCCTACGGCAATAACTTTCTTATCAGCAAAGATTTCAATGAGTTCCTTCTTCTCAAGAATGTAGTTTAGTTGCCGAGAATACTGTCTAGGCAGCTTCTGAACCTCGCTCTCTGATGCCAGGGAGGTGAAGGCATAAATGCCTTGGGAGACAAGCCAAGGATTTAGCCAAATATCCAGATTACCGGTTGCAACTATTGCTCTATTTGAATTGCCCCTAATCCAAGACAGTAATTCACTGTGTTTTTCAATCGAGTTGACTACATTTACGATTGAGTCGGTTGGAATTTCTGCGAGCATTTCTATTCTCATTTCAAAAGATTGCGCCCAAGGAACTTTTCCTGTGATTGCCAGGCCGGTAAGGTGGTCAAGCTTGGCCAGTAAATCTACTCCGCCAAGGGCGGCAATTTGTGGAAGCACTTCTTTCTTCGTAATTGTCCCGTCAAAGTCGAACAAGAAGATTTTCTCTTCTTCCTGGAATATCTGTCTTGGCAAATTAGGATCTCGAGCGTCTAAAATTTTTGAGCTTGAAGAATTGTTCACTTTGGCAACCTCATTGTGTTCATGTCCTTCGGATCAACTAATTTGGACTAGTTCTTACCGCATGTGATTTTACAAGAGTGCGCTTGGAGGGACTCGAACCCCCAACCTTCTGATCCGTAGTCAGATGCTCTATCCGTTGAGCTACAAACGCTGGGAAGCCTTAGGTTTTAGGCGCCATACTTAGTCTACCGCATTAGGCTCCGCACGGGAAGCTCCAGAGATTTAGAGGCAAGAGCCTCAAGATCCTCCCCGTGGTCCCATGAATGGCAATGAGTTTTGAATGGTTGGCTGTGACAACAGACCTTAAATTCATGCAAACCACCAGTGGACTGGCCTAAACGTTGGACAATAGTCACTTTTTTTGTGTGGTTCGTACGTCCGTGCTACGAAGTCAGTTCTCAGATCCCTATAGCTCAATGCCAATATCACAGTGTCAGGGCAAAGAAACGACATTCACTTCAAGTCACTTAGGGTTCCGTGGTCAGGCTTGGTAATGCAAACAGTAAACTGAAGCGCATGAGGAGATTTGTGAAAGAAACTGGCTGGTTAAGTCTGGTTGCGGGGACTTTGTTTCTCATCTCTAATCTAGTTGTCGCCCTTTCAATCTTATGGATATACCTCCCTTCATGAAAATTAGGGCGTTGGCGTCTCGGGTAGTTAGCTTTGTCAAGCGATTCCGAGTTGATTTAGTACTTATTCTCTTCGTTTTTCTCTCCACGCTTGTCAGTGTTTTTCCAGAAGGAGTTGATTCTGTCCATCTAGGGGCGAGACTCAGCAACTCACCTAATGAAATTGTTGAAATATTTGGGCTCAGTGACGGCGGCAGTTACCTAAAGGCTGCAATCGAACTAAGCACTCTGGGCGGTCTTACTACTGACAAATTTTGGGTTATAAACCTCTGGCCTCCCGGGATGGTGATCGTAAATGCTGCGCTCATAGAGGTATTTGGCAATGGCTACGGTGTCGCGTACGGCCTGCTGATCGTAATAGTGTGGACCACTCTATTGTCTGCATTTGCCGTGAAGGTCTTACGCCGCTTTGGATCTCTCGCCGCCTTCACGTCTAGTGCGCTTGTTCTGGTCTCCGGCCCAATGCAGAGCTGGATATTTGGTTCTGGATTGTTTTACGCTGAAGGATTCTCTACAGCGGCATACTTGTCTGGTTTGATTCTGCTAATAAAATCTTCCCAAAGCATAGTCAAATCAAGGATGATAAGCCTTGGTTTTCTAGCAGGTACATCGTTTGCGGCCGCGGCCTACTTTAGGTCTTCCTTCTCGCTCATAGAACCTGCGCTTCTGTTGATGACTCTCGTGTTTTCAATCCTTTACTTTGCAGGTAGATACTCACTAAGCAATCGGAGGGTGCGGTCAAAGCTAACAGCAACCGCGCTACCTTTGGGTAGCGCTTGGATAGCAATGACTCTTCTAATGGAGCCCTGGTTGCGTTTCACGGAAATGGCGATAAGGCCAGGGCTGAGAACGTGGAGCGTAGTTTCGGGTGGGTTCTTCCGAGGCGCATGGGTAGAACGAAATGAAATGGCAGGTTTTCTGGCAAATGGGGGTGTGGGATGGGCCTGTGAACTTGATCCCGATACTTGTCAAGAAATTGCCGCGAGTGAGGCCGCGACTGGTCAGCTCTTTCCGATTAGTGAAATTGTGCTTCTCACTGTAAAGACAGCCCTACTCAATTTGGACCAATACCTTCTGGATAGGTTTGAGTTCATATCAACTGGATGGTTCTCAAACGAAGCATCTGGGATGGGGACGCCCGCTGTTTTGTGGGGTTTTATTCTTCTCGTAGGCTTTGTCTTAGTCGTGAGCTTGATAGTACGAAAGATTTCTAGCAACAACTACATTTTGGCCTCAATACTTATCCTCGCAGTAATTTTGACTTTGCCTTTGTTTATTGGGCACATCGAGCCCAGGTACTTTATCCCACTAAAGATGTTGATTTTGCTGATTCCCTGGATAATGAGCCCGAACGATGCCATTGATCACAAAAATAGTTCCCGCTGGTGAGGGTGAGGCCCGTCAACATCGGCAGAAAGCGTTTGAGTAATACTCGGAATCAACTCATCAATAATCTTCAGGCTTATCAAGGACTACGGGATTGACAATAGGGTTTTTGGAGTTACTTTCCAGGTGTTTTGCTAGACCATTCAGAAATCTGATCAATGCATAATTCTCTAGCGCTGGTTTCATTATCTAAGTACTTCGAATACCACTCGGCGGTTTTTTCTATAACTTGCTTTATGTCCCATTTGGGTGACCAAGCAATCACTTCTTTCGCCAGATTACTGTTGAGCGACAACCATCCCGCCTCGGGAAATTTGCTCGTTGTTGAATCGAAGCCCGAAACTCCGAAATAACCAGACATCATCTCCACCAACTGGCCCACCGAAACATTGCTGGAGTCTGTTGGGCCCAAATTGAATTCCCTAGCGAATGGCCCCGGCTCCGGAGACGAGAGGCCAGAGAGTATCTTAAAGTAGCCCTCGACTAAAGCAATAACGTGTTGCCAAGGTCGAGTGGCCTCAGGATGTCGTAACCTCGGATTCTCATATCTCGAAAAAGCTCGAATGAAATCAGGGATCAGCCTGTCCTGAGACCAGTCACCTCCGCCGATTATGTTCCCTCCCCTTGCTACGGCAATAAGCGGTCGGGTCTCTACGGAAAATGCGTGTCGATAACTGGCAATAGCTATCTCCGCCGCAACTTTTGAAGCGGAATAGGGATCTTTACCGCCTAACTCGTCCGACTCCAAAAATTCTTTTCCTGTTTCGAGATTTTTGTAGACTTTGTCAGTTGTCACGCAAAGCACGCCACTAATCGATCGAATAGACCGCGCGGCCTCAAGAACATTTACAGTTCCTTGGGTGTTGACTTCAAAAGTTTCTCTGGGGGTGGCATAGCTACGAAGCACTAGGGGTTGCGCCGCAAGATGAAGTACCAGGTCCGGCTGAAAGCTCTCCATAGTTGACCGGAGCAGATCAAAGTTTCTAACATCACCAATTTGCTCTTCCAAGAGCTCGGAAACCTTCGCCTCGCTGTAAAGATTGGGTAGCGTGTCGGGTAAGAGTGAGTAACCGAAAACGTTTGCACCGATTTGGCTAAGCCAGATAGAAGCCCAGGATCCAGTGAATCCAGTGTGCCCCGTTATGAAAATGCGCTTGCCTCTCAAGTTATGTTTAAAGTCGAGTGGGCCGCGTTTGGTCTCCGTGATCACAAACCTTAACTTATCAACTTCCTACAGATTTGCCGGCAAAGGGGTTAGATTTCGAAGATTAGGCGGTAGAAATGAACTCGCGAATCGATGTCCCAATAAACCGCATCATCTCTTCTGTTAGGCCGGGATAAACCCCCACCCAAAAAGTTCTGTTCATAATGATGTCCGTATTTGTTAGATTGCCGACAATTTTCCAGTCGACATGTCTATAGGCAGGTTGGCGGACAAGGTTGCCACCAAACAACAGACGGGTTCCAATCTTCATCTTTTCTAGATGCCTCAATAAATCCTCCCTTTGAACTGGGTGATCCGGGTCAAGGGTGATTGGAAAACCAAACCATGACGGGTCAGAGTATTGAGTGGCTTCTGGTAAAATTAGGCCGTTTACATTGTTAAGTGCGTACCTTAGAAGTCCAAAATTCCGCTTTCTTATCTCCGTGAAGCGGTCGATCTTCTGCAGTTGCGATAACCCTAGCGCTGCCTGCATGTCTGTCGCCTTAAGGTTGTATCCGATGTGGCTGTAAATATATTTGTGGTCGTAGCCACGAGGCAAGTCGCCTAGCTGCCAATCGAATCTTTTGTGGCAAGTGTTGTCGTGGCCCGTTTCACAATAGCAATCTCGACCCCAATCTCTAAAGGATTCAATTTGCTTGCGAATCAAAGGGGACTTAGTGAACACAGCTCCCCCCTCGCCGGTTGTTATGTGGTGAGCTGGATAAAAACTCAATGTTGACGTATCCCCAAAACTTCCGGTCTTTTGGCCCTTATAAGTCGAACCCAGTGCATCACAGGAATCCTCAATTAGCCAAAGGCCGTGTTTGTCGCAGAGCTCTTTGACTGTTTCTAAATCAAATGGATTCCCAAGTGTGTGAGCCATCATGATTGCTTTGGTCTTTGGGCCTACCGCCTCTCGAAGCATATCCGGCTGGGCGTCGTAAGTCCCTAGATTTACGTCCACTAAAACTGGTCGTAAATTATTTTGGATAATCGGATTCACGGTCGTTGGGAATCCAGCTGCAACTGTAAGAACCTCATCGCCAGGCTGCAGTGCTCTCTTTCCTAGCTTGGGGCTAGTGAGGGCACTCAAGGCTACGAGATTGGCGCTTGATCCACTATTAACGAAAACTGCGTTTCTAACTCCCACAAATGTAGCTAACTGTTTTTCGAAGTCCTTGTGAAACCTTCCTGCAGTTAGCCACCCATCCAGTGAGGCGTCGACTAGGGAAGCGATATCTTCAGCGTCCAAAACTTTTCCCGAAACAGGAACTGGAGTTTCACCTGGAATAAATTTAGATTCGCTCAGAGAATTTTCTGCAAATGACTTGACTCTATCGAGAATATCCTTGCGATCGGCTTTATCCGGAGGTACCATTTTTGTCCCCTAGGTTGCGCTGTCGTCGAACATAATCATGGTACCTCAAGCGAACGAGGCTTCGGGCGGTATTCCCAGCCAAGCTCTGGATGTGTTCGCACTCATTCGGATCATAAACAGGTGACTTCAATTGGCCTAACGATTTTTAAGGCTCATCTCAAGTAGGCTTGGGGGACGCGGGGTCGAGCTAGGAAATGTCTACTCTGTAACCGGAGCAAAACAAATTGAACAAAAAAGGAAATCAGGTTGTCGGTAAAGGTTGTGATTTTGGCTGGTGGTTTGGGAACTCGTATCTCTGAGGAAACGGCAGAGAAGCCCAAGCCGATGGTTAAAATTGGGGATGAGCCCATGGTTTGGCACATCATGAATATCTTCGCCTCCCAGGGATTTACTAAATTCGTGATTGCCACAGGATATAAGCACAAGGTCATAGAAGACTATATTCAGACATTGGATAATGACTGGGACATAGAGTGCTTGTTTACAGGCCAGGAGTCCCAAACGGGTTGGAGAATCAGGGCGTGCCTCGAACACATCAAGGCGGATAGTGAGGCGATAGTGACTTACGGAGACGGTTTGGCCAATGTCTCCGTTGAAAAACTTCTAAAGTTTCATAGGCAGCATGGAAAAGTAGCAACTGTTACAGCAGTACGTCCGCCAGCAAGATTTGGAGTATTAGAATTTGAAAACGGCCAAGTAACCCACTTTGGAGAAAAAAACCAGGCAGATTCAGGATGGATAAACGGGGGGTTTTTTGTTCTGGATACTCGTCTTTCCGAGACACCGAAGTCCCCTTCGACCAGTTTTGAATCTGATATTCTGCCTGGTCTAGCCTCGGAAGGTCAGTTGATGGCCTACCAACATCACGGGTTCTGGCAACCTATGGACACACTTAGGGAGAAAAACATCCTCGTTGAACTGGCCAATAGCCCAACTCCCCCCTGGCTCTATCAACCCGCCTAAACAATTTGTGGACTTGTCATGCTGCTAATTAACGGAGTAACTGGCGAGGTTGGAGCGTGTGTTGCTGACTTAGCACATTCTTCAGGACTCAGAATTGCGGGTATAGGCAGAAATCAGGCCAAGCTCGATGAGCTTTCGGCCATGTACCCGGAAGGAGTGTTTATGGGATTGGATGATATTTCAAGTGAGAATGAGGCCGGCGCCATACTTGACACTTTAAGGTTGTTGATCGACGCTCCACTAACGCAATATGTTCACGCAGCAGCTTTTCTCGCAAGAACAGCATCGCCCCTCGAAACAAGTCTAGAGAATTTTCGACAAACTCTGGAAGTAAACCTCGTGGGAGCCTTCGTGTGGAACAAGGCCATTATGGGGGAAATGATTTCAAACTCAACACCTGGTTCAATTGTCAACATCTCCTCGCAGGCTTCACGAACTGGGGGATACGGAGGAACGACTTCTTACGCCGCCTCTAAAGGGGGTTTGGCTACTATGACCAAGACATTCGCGCGTTTTGGTTCACCTCACAATATTCGAGTTAATTCTGTTTCTCCGGGATTTATAGACAACGCAATGATGCATGATGGGTTGGGTTCCAAGGAAGTTGAGCTGTTTGAAAGTAAGACAACGCTAGGTAGATTTGCTACAAACAGTGAGGTTGCTGGTGTCATCAATTTCTTGCTAGGTCCTCAATCTTCTTACATCACAGGCGAGAACATCGAAGTCTCAGGTGGTCTTTCTCTTGGGTAACAGCGCAGAAGAGGTGCCAACCCGCAGGATTTCCATCAACTCTTCTTTGGGCAGTTACAGTGTTGAGGTGTTCAAGGAAACAAGAATTCCGAGGGCTGACCTAGTGATTGTGGATGAAACAGTCCTTGGGATGCACCCTGGGCTAGCCGGACCGCACATTGTGAGCCTCAAGCTGTCCGAAATCGACAAGAATCTTGAGACAGTGGGTCTAATCCTCGGCTATTTTCAAGCCCACGGTCTTGACAAGAATAGTTTGGTAGCTTTTGTGGGAGGGGGGGTCCTACAAGATGTTGCTACTCTTGCATCGTCTCTTTACATGAGAGGGGTTAGGTGGGCCTATTGCCCTACGACCCTTCAGTCGATGATTGACTCCTGTGTTGGAGGCAAGAGCGCAATAAACTTCGGAAATCAGAAAAATGCTTTGGGAAACTTCTACCCTCCTGTTGAAATAGCTATTTGTACTGATTTCCTCACAACTTTAAGTACGGAACATCTTGTTTCAGGTCTAATGGAGGGCTTGAAGATTTCTATAGCGGCAGGGAAAGAACGGGACTTCAAGCGTCTAACCTCCGATTTATTGGTTGCGAATATCCTGGAATTACCTTTTTCAGAAATAATTTCATTTAGCTTGCAGCAAAAAAAAGTATTTGTCGAGGAAGATGAATTTGACCGAGGTATTAGGAGAAAACTGAACTTTGGCCACACTTTTGGTCACGCCATAGAATCAGGGTCGGGGTTCCAAGTTGCTCACGGCGTTGCTATCGGGATTGGAATGTTGGCCGCGTTTAACCTTTCAAGGACGCTAGGCTTGCAGACAGCAATTAATCAAACACCCGAGAAATTAATTGTAAAGCTCTTTAAATATCTAAATTTAGACCGCGCGATAATCCCTATTGATTTCGACACGGAGAGATGTATTGAATCCTTGAGATTTGATAAAAAGACAATTGAGCAAAACTACCTGTTCATACTCCCTTCAGAGTCAGGCCTGCAGGAAGTTCCGCTTGCTATGTCCACAGGAAACAAGAAATTGATTCTTGAATCAATTGACGCGGCCATCGAAATGATTTCCTGATGGCTAAGTATTCGGATGAACTCGCTTCCTGGCTGATTGACGAGGGCTACCAAACTTGCTTCTTCGTGGCAGGTGGAAACATCATGCATCTCATAGAATCTTTTTCAAAAAAGTTTGAAATGATCCCAGTAGTTCACGAAGTAGCAGCCGTGATCGCGGCCGATTACTACAATGAGGCCTCTTCTGCAGGCAGTTACTCGCCGCGGGGGAAAGCGCTAGCCCTAGTTACCGTAGGGCCTGGAGTAACAAATACCGTGACGGCAGTTGCCGGTGCCTTTGTAGATGGAAGGGAGCTAATCCTTATTGGGGGGCAGGTAAAGTCTTCAGACCTCAAGCAAAGTGATGAAAGACAGCGGGGAATACAAGAGGTTGATGGAGTGGAAATTCTGAAGTCAATCACCAAAGCAAGCATGAGGCTAGATCAGAGAATCACTGAGGCGCATTTTAAAAAGATAGTAGCTGCTTCAGGTCAGAATCGAAAGGGGCCTGTTTACTTCGAGGTCTGCCTTGATGTCCAAGGTTCTGAAGCCAGTTCCCTCGATAACGATTTAGAGGCCCCTGACTCAGGAGTTCTGCCTAAACCGCCTCTTTCGAATGTTTATGAAGTTTGCGAGAGTGACTTGACTAGTTACCTCAAATCGTCCCTGAGGCCTCTGATACTTGTTGGGGGTGGAGTCTCGCGTTCTCAAAAAACTCTAATCAAGGACATAAAAAAGCTTGGGATCCCAATTGCCACGACGTGGCATGGGGCAGACAGGATACCTTCGGACGATGAGCTCTACGCTGGAAGACCGAATTTATTCGGGCAGCGATGGGCAAACATAATCCTCCAACAGGCTGACCTCCTGATATCTCTTGGATCTTCTCTTGGGTTACAGCAAACTGGCTTCAATCTTCAAGAGTTTGCCCCGATGGCAAGGATTCTCCAGGTCGACGTTGACATGACTTCCATGAAGAGTGCTTACAAGCCGAGCATCGTTCCAGTCCATATGTCGGTGGAGAATTTTGTGGGAAAGATGCTCAGCTTAGAACAACTCCCCGACATCCAGTCGTCGAGGTCATGGGCAAACTGGAAGGATTTTGTAGTTAGAGTGAGAGGCGAGATACCCTTGGTCGAACCGGTAACGTATTCTGATGACCAGTCCATCAACCCGTTCCACTTTCTTGAAGTCCTCTCTGGTATTGCCCCGAGAAATTTAAACTTCATCCCGTGTAGCAGTGGCGGTTCGTATACGGCATCAATGCAAGTGTTTCAGCAGAAGCAAGGTCAAACTATAGTGTCCAGCAGGGGCCTCGGCAGTATGGGGATCGGTTTATCTGGGGCAATTGGTGCATCACTGGGCAACAACCAACTCACCTGGTTGGTGGAGGGAGACGGGGGCATTTTGCAAAATATCCAAGAAATTGGCACGATCGTGAAGCAGGCCTTACCCATCAAAGTTATAGTTTTCAACAATGATGGGTACGCCTCGATCAGGAGCACTCAAGAGAAGTATTTTGCAGGGAATTACTTGGGGTGCGACTCCAAAACTGGCCTAGGTCTTCCGAATTTCGAGATGCTTGCAAAGTCGTATGGAATGAGGTACTCATCAATCCAAAAAATGAAAGAGGTTCCAGCCTCCGTTCCCTTCCTACTCGATGACAAATGCCATTTCCTGGAAGTCTCAATCCCGAGAGACCAAGTCTTTGCTCCAAAAATTGAATCGAGGCTTGCAGCGGATGGATCTATGAGTTCAAATCCATTGCACGTGATGCACCCTCTTTTAGCATCAGAGGTTGAAAAGTCCGTACTACCATGGCTAGAAGGGAGGAATAATGAATAGCGTTGAAAAAAAGATGCAATCAATTTTGATTGGACTCAAAAACGACTACGGGGTGGTTTCCGTAAAGGCTGAATTTGAGGCAGAGGGTACCCGAATGGATGAACTTCTGAGGCTTGTTGACATCGCGCGCGGCGCAGGATTAGGCATCACAGTAAAAGTTGGCGGATGCGAAGCCATTCGTGATCTGTTGGAAGCAAAACAGATTGGTGTTCGGGCGATCGTGGCCCCGATGGTAGAGAGCGGATACGCGGCTAGTAAATTTGTTGCAGCTAAAAACCTAGTTTTCCATGGTGAGGAACATGAGGATGTGAAGTTTTTAGCGAATCTGGAAACTGCCTTGGCTTTGAGCAATTTAAATGATATCGGAGAAGCTATCGAGAGCGACGAAGGCCTCGATGGTTTAGTTTTCGGAAGGGTAGACTTTGTCGGCTCTAAGGGTCTCGAACGGGGATCAGTTAATTCAAAACAGGTATTGGATTCAGTTGTTGAGGTCGCAGAATACTTACGCAGTAAGAATAAGGAGCTAGTTGTCGGTGGAGGAGTCTCTAAAGACTCTTTAGAGTTCCTTCGGCATGTAAAGCAAGTTCACATGACCAGATTTGAAACTCGAAAGGTGGTTTTTTCGAGTGAGGCGCTCTCCACGTCTGGAATAGAAAAAGGCCTGCTCGACGCAGTGCACTTTGAATTACTGTGGCTGCTAAACAAAAAAGAATACTATGGGGGGATTCACCGGGAAGACGACAAGCGTATTGAAATGCTTGAGGACCGTTGGAAGGTGCTCGAAACGACAAAGCATAAATGACCGAAAAAAAATTCTTTCACGCAGGAATTGCCGTTGATAACCTAGACTTTGCCGTAAGTTTCTTCGAAAGAATATTCGGGTTCGAGCTTGTACAAAGTAGAAGGATTGATAACCCCTACCTCTGGAAACTAATCGGCAAACAAGGAACGTCAGCGGAAGTCAGAATGATGGCGATCGATTCAGACACTTTCTTAGAAATACTTGAGTGGACAAAGCCAGATACTTCACACCAACCTGAGTATCACCGCGACCTGGATATTACGGATGTGGGGGCTCAGCACCTATGCATTTACTCTGAAGATGCTGAGTCTTTATTTCAGAGGCTTGGGGCGGAACCTAGCGTTGAATTCATATCAGCCGAGGTGACCGAGATTGCCTCAGGGCCCAACAAGGATGCCAAAGTTTTCTTCGTCAAAGTCTTCGGGTTTTTGTTCTTGGAAATCTTTCAAAAAGCCCCTGCGTCAAGTGAATCCTGACTTCCAAAGTCTAAGGACTAGGACCAGCCGTTCAAGATTCTCCACTCTACGCTCTCTATGGTTTTTGCTATTGCGGACTCAATTGTCACCCTAGGGCGCCAATTAAAAGACCGCAACATTGATGTGTCGCCAAGACCTCTCATGATAGGGCTCTCTGGGGTTTCTGAATCAGCGCCATCGGATGACGTTAACACCGAGCATCCTGGTCGGTTCTGGGAAACTAAGTTTGCAAAATCGAGTATGGTGAGCTCGGGCTCACCACAAACATTTAGAACTTTGAACGGTTTGTCGCCCCAGGAGCAGCGAACGGCGTGCGCCAAATCCGAGGAGTACATGAAGCTCCTTCGGGCTTGGCCATTGGACCTAAGGATTATATCGCCACCGTTCACTAGGCTGAAGATTGCGTCAGCGAACACTCGATTGTCATCAGCGCGGAGCCCCGGGCCGAACGTGTGAAAAATTCTCAGAATAGTAGCTGGAACCCCGGTGCGCTCGCTCCACAATTTGGTCATTAGCTCCGTGAATCTTTTTACCTCAGGATACAAGCCCCTGGAGCCGAGATGATCAAAGCCACCGTAATCTGATTCAGCTGTGGGCAAATTAGGCGAGTCTCCATAAACCTCCCCGCTTGAAAAGTAGGTGACCCGTCCCCCCGTTCCTTCTAGGGTCTGAAACAACCTCTCTGTCAGTAGTAGATTGCTTTCGATCAGTGATTGGCTGTTGGAGGAAACTTGCTTTATTGACGCGGGGCTCGCTGCGTGAATAATGTGCAACTTGTCAATTTTACGCCCCACTTCTTCGAGCACTTTGAAGTCATGAATGGCAACACCCGGCCTGGAGCTTAGGCTCCGTAAGTGGCGAGTCATTGATCGAGAAAAACCAAGCACAGCAGACTTGGAGGCTGAGAGCGAGTTAACTGTTGAAATGAAGTCCAGCAGATATGACCCTAGCAATCCAGAAGCCCCCAACACGGCACAGTTCGGAAAAGGATCTCCACCTGATTCCACATATTCTTGGGCGTCTTGTCGAATTACTGGATCAAATTCTATCGGCGTGAACACAAATTTTTCCTTAGGTCTCCAAAAGTATTGTGTTACTAAAGCTCTGAGGTTGTAGCGACATTACCAGCTCTAAGACTGTTGTGAATCAGATACACATAATGGCCAACAACTGCCACCAGTCCGAAAAGAACTGAAAATCCCATCAGCGTTATGCCAATAGGCAGTAAGCCCTCACGATTAAATGGCAGAAGAAATATATCAAACACTGAATACAGTGTCAGCCCAATGCCCATGATGAGAGAAACTCCTGATCCCAGAAGAACCCTAGAGAATACTGATGGCAAAACTAAACTCAATCCGTTTAGTGCATCGTCGACCAGGCTGAAGACACTGGCGCTGCTTTTACCTTTTTGTCTCGCCTCCATCTTGTATTCGACGTAGCGCACATTGCCACTAATCTGGGAGAGATAAATCCTTAAGAAAGGGTTTGGGTCGTTCAACTGGATAAGTTGCTTGATAGCATCAAAACGAATTAGGCAAAACTCTGAAGTGCCAATAACATAAGCCCCCTTAGTGGCATTACGCAGGACCCGATAGAACAAGTTACGCAGGATAGACAGGGCCTTAGACTCTCTGCGATCGGCCCTCACGGCAAACACTGAATCGCATTCCTCAGATTTCTGCACTTCGATCATGGCCCTGATCACATGGGCCGGGTCTTGCAAGTCAGCTGCAAAGAATGGCACTACCCATTCTGTTTTTATCTCACGTAGTGCTCTCTGAATACTTGAGAAGACTCCAACATTGTAGGAATTTGAAAGAACACGAATGTGTGGAAACTCTTCCTTAAGTTTTACTAAGACGTGCAGAGAGTCGTCAGTAGATGCATTGTCGATGAAAATGTGATCGAAACCCATCTCTCCAATTTCGTTCTTCACCGCAATGATGCAATCCCTCAGATTTGCCGCCTCGTTAAGGCAAGGAGTAACTACCGTTATAGAATTCATACCTTCACACTACTTGTTTTCGGAATGTATTTTACTAATTGGAAGCATGGGGCGCTGCTTGCAGAAAACTAACAACTGCTTCAATGGCTATGAGTAGTTCCGTACTCTAGAAGTTTATGCACATGGCTCCGTTGTTAAGAGCGCAGACTCTCGAGGTACTCCACAACACCGTGTTTGTCCGAGGTGTGCACAAAAATGAAGTTAGTTTCCTGGTCCATGTCCGTGAATTCAGTTATGTACCTAAGTTGGGGTGATACCCCCCAGCAGCTGTAGCCGCGGTCGACTAGAAACTCAAGGACCGAGTTCGGATGATACGAAAATTCAGAACTCCATTTCCGGAGAAGTTCTGCAAAAATTACCGGTTTGTACTTTTTGATGGTCTGCTCTGCGCCTTTTAAGGCCGGAAATTCTGCCCCTTCAACATCTATCTTAATCAAGTCGCATCCTTCTAATTTCATTGATTCAAGCAAGTTGTCTAGTGTTTCCAACTTGATAACCTGTGATTCATGTTTCTCATCACTATGAAGATTCCGCATGGATGCCGCGGATGAGCCGGACACATTCGGTATAAACATTTCGGCCGTTCCCGAAACGTCGGATAAGCCGACACAACATAGCTCCACAGTGCCGCTTAGATTGTTAAGGCGAACATTTCCGCTTAATTGGAGAAATGATTGAAGTACTGGTTCTATCGAAATTAATTTGCCAGCGGGTTGTAGTTCTTTTCCCAATTCAACGGTGTAGTAGCCTACGTTCGCTCCAATATCAATAACTACACGGCAAGATTTAGAAATGTTCCTTAGGATTTGAGTTTCAAGTGGTTCATATTCTCCTACTGCAATGAGACATGCGACTGCTGTCCTTGGGTCTGCCATCTCCCATTTGTAAGCTCGCGCAGGATTGTTCATTCGCACTTCAATCGAGTCGGATGTTAATGCCAGGCTTCTCTCGGGTCCCGCCATCAACATCTTCTGAAGGTCTGGGATACTTACTGAACCGGCCGCTAGTTTATCCAGCTTTACCTTTAATTCACTCCGGGTATCCTGCATTTTTTGAATCAAATTGCGTCCCTCCAGTAATAGGGTGTTTTCGTTTTCACCTACGCTTAGGCTACCTGACGGTCGAAGAGAGAGTGTCCTTTAAATATTAAAGGTTTGGGGAAGGCTACTGCATGTGGCTAAGGCGTGGATTCTGGCACCGGTTGCCAATGACCCCTGCTGTGCTGCTGTGCTGCTCACCATAGATAAACAAGCTTTTCTAAATTGAACTAAGGAGTGGGGTGAATTCATACGGGTAGCAAGTCTGCGGCGCTCCCACTTCCAACAAATTTAATAGCAGCTTTGCGTAAAATGGTGAGTATTGACTAGAGCATCTGAGTTGAGATAAGCAAGTCTTAAGTGGTTCAGTGATTTCTGAGTCGAGAAGACTTTGAATTTTGTACAACGAGCTTTAGGAGCTATGTATGTTTGGGCAGGTGACATTTGGACGCTACCTTTCGCCCTGCTGTCTTACCAGAGTATGGCAACACATTGTCGTTGAAATAAGGTATCAAGTGACTCTAAAGATAGTGGTCCGTGACGTGAATTAATTTTTTACGATGACGCTGAGTCTAAGTACAATTGGATACGTGATTACATCCACCTCGGTCCTAGACGGCCTTGAAAACGAATTCATTGAGATCTTCAGAGGAACAGCTGCCGCATTTCGCAAACCAGTGATGCTGTATTCCATCCGCGAAGACTCCTCGGTTTTGCTTCACCTCGCTCTTAAGGCCTTCGCTCCAGGACCTAACTCGTTTCCCTTAATGCACGTGGACCCCACTTGGAAGTTCAAGAAAATGATTCCCTTCAGGGATGAAACAGTCAAGGAACATGGATTTGAACTATTGGTTCAAATCAACTAAGAGGGAATTAAGGATGGCGTCACGTCATCTTTTCTGGGCGCCTCCGAATACACAACAATCATGAAGACTGTTGCCCTTCGAGCGGGCCTTGATAAGCAAAGCTTGATGCGGCAATTTGCGGCTCTCGAAGAGACGAAGAGCGTAGCCTCTCCAAAGAGAGAATCCTTTCCGTTCGTGAAACGGGTCACCACTGGGACCCAGGAAATCAACGGCCAGAGCTGTGGAGAACCTATAGCCCTTAGCTTGCACCAGATCAGACCTTGAGGTTTTTCCGATTTCCGACTGGACTTAGCTAGATAACTGGAACTGCATGCTGCAAGAAAAAATCACGATGAGACCCCTTTACTTACTTCGCCAAGGTAAAGACCGATAGTTTGGCGCGGTGATCAGGTGATCATGGCGGACGATGGTCGCTATCCGATAAAGGTCGGCGAAACAGCCGAGATCCGTAGGATCCGCTTCAGGGCCCCAGGTTGCGATCCACTAACAGCGGGTGCCGACTCAGATGCGACCACTGTTAAAAATTTTATTGGAGAGTTCACTGAACTAAAGCTCTCTGAGGGAGCGATAAGGTTAATGGACGGCGAAAAAGAAGACTCCATGGAGAAGAATAAGACTGAAGGGTATTTCTGATGGAAAAACCCATTATCAGGTTGGTGACTTGCGGATCGGTGGACGACGGCAAGTCAACCCTAATTGGTCGTCTCCTTGTCGAAACTGACAGCGTCCCGGACGACACCATCGATACTGCGAAGTCCGTTCGCCGATCGGGCTCAACAATCAAAGCGGGTGAGATTGACTTCAGCCTTCTAACCGACGGTCTTGAAGCTGAGCGTGAACAGGGAATCACGATTGACGTTGCTTACCGCTCCATGAATCTTTTGAATGGGCGAAGGCTCATCATCGCTGATGCCCCAGGGCACGAGCAATACACCAGAAACATGGCAGTGGCTGCTTCAAGATCAGATATTGCTCTAGTTCTTGTTGATGCGACCCGTGGTATCAGAACTCAAACTCTCAGGCACTTAACCATCTGCTCTCTTATGGGGGTAACAAACATCGCTGTTGTTGTCAACAAGATGGATGGCGTTGATTACAGCGAGCAAGTCTTTACTAGCATTCAGCGCGAACTGAATGAAACTATCGAGCGCCTTGAATTAACTAACATCCAATTTGTACCGGTCAGCGCATTGGCTGGAGACAATGTGGTTTACGAAACAGAGAGTATGCCCTGGTATCAAGGCCCGACACTGTTGTCATACATCCAGGAGTGGAATCTTG
>ERZ1022756.220-NODE-220-length-19355-cov-13.384974_pt1 | contig 19355 bp, 19 predicted proteins | sample MGYA00520902_ERZ1022756 | MGnify/ENA primary metagenome ERZ1022756 (study PRJEB33162, sample SAMN09537601) | freshwater metagenome | isolation source: freshwater | place: Canada:Alberta | collected 2017-07 | study: EMG produced TPA metagenomics assembly of the...
TGGAAAGAAAACGCCATGTTTACAGTTGACGTGACTCTTGCCAGCCGCTACTTCGAACGTTTTGCCGACCACGTAGTGGATATATCTTCGAAGGTAAGCTACCTCACCACTGGTGAGTGGAACGAATCTGATTAAGTTTTATTTCTTTCCCTGATTTGCTACTGCAGCGGCTCCTGCTGCCGCTGCCTCAGGGTCTAAGTAACTTCCGCCTTTTACAGTTGGTTCAAACTTTTCATTGAGCGTATAAACCAGAGGCATGCCAGTAGGAATGTTTAGCTCCGCGATATCCTCATCGGAAATGCCGTCCAAGTGCTTAACAAGTGCACGAAGAGAGTTACCGTGAGCCGTTACCAAAACTGTTCTGCCTGCTTGCAGGTCCTGTTTGATCTGATCCCAAAGTGGCATCATGCGAACAAGTACATCTTTTAGGCACTCGGTTTTTGGCAGCTGAGAACCAAGGTCGGCATAACGTTCATCGCCAGCCTGGGAGTACTTATCTGAATCTTCAATTGGCGGCGGCGGAACATCAAAGCTTCTGCGCCAGACCTGAAACTGTTCTGGTCCATACTCGGCTAAGGTCTGGGCCTTGTCCTTGCCCTGCAAGGCACCGTAGTGGCGCTCGTTTAGACGCCACGAACGCTTGACTTCTATCCAGCTGCGCTCAGCGGTATCTAGGGCGATATTTGCGGTGGAGATAGCACGCCTCAGTAAAGAGGTATAAAGAAGGTCAGGCTTTAGGCCAGATTCTGCCAAAAGCTCTCCGGCTCGTTTAGCTTCTTGACGACCCTGGTCACTTAGATCAACATCAACCCAGCCAGTAAAAAGGTTCTGTTGGTTCCACACACTGTTTCCGTGGCGGAGCAAAATCAAGGTGTATGGGCTAGTCATACTCTCAAGTTTAGTCAGCAGGGTAGTTTTTAGTGGTGGCATTGAAAAAACCGATTGGCGCGATAACTCGCGGAACCACTAACCCTAACCGCCTTCGGCGCATCGATAGGTACCTCACACAGCTGAGCTTCCTTCGCAAGCTACCTAATGCCCTTGCCGTTGATCTGGGTTACGGCAAGACGCCAGTGACGGCACTTGAGCTATTGACAAGACTTGAGAAAGTTGCTCCAGGTGTTCGCGTGCTTGGAATAGAAATAGACCCGGCCCGGGTGAGTGAAGTAAAAGCAATGGAGCACGCCCGCCTGGCGTTTGAGCACGGTGGCTTCGAGATTCCCATTCCTAAAGTGTTTTCAGATCGAGACGATGTTGATTTGATTCGAGCACTAAATGTTTTGCGCCAATACTCAGAGTCTGAAGTCGAATCTGCTTGGGCACTTATGCAATCAAGGCTTAGCAGAGAAGGTTTGATTATTGAAGGAACCTCAGATGAAATCGGGAGAGTTGCAAGTTGGATAACGCTAAGTAAAACCAACCCGATATCATTTACCATTTCGCTAAGGCTGCAGGGACTTGATAAACCATCCAAAGTTGCCGAGAGGCTTCCCAAGATCCTGATTCACAAAAACACATCCGGAAACAATATCCACCGGTATCTTCAAGATTTGGATAAGGCTTGGGAAAAGGCTTCTGGCTTTGGAGCTTTTGGTTCAGCGCAAAGATTTGTTCAAACTGCGAAGTCTTTGCTTCAGGATGGCTGGCCAATAGAAAACTTACCTAAGCGTTGGAGGCTGGGCGAGCTAACCGTGAAATACGAGGCTATTTCCCCTTCGCGCCCAAATTGAGTTTTGGGAGTTTGGGGATGTTCGCCACCGACCCAGCTGACTGAGGAACAATTACTTCCTGGGTTGCGGCAATCAATCCGTGCTTACCAACCACCTCTAGGGCAGCATTTTCTGGCACAGACCGGGCGATGACTGCCAATGCAATTGGTCCCATTTCAAAGTGCTGGGCAACTGAAGTGATTTTGCCGCGGGATTTGTCTTCGCCAAGGACCCGCACTTCATCCCCTACATCTGGCAGTGCATGCTCAGAACCATCTAAATGTAAGAAAGTCAGTCGTCTGGGTGGATGACCAAGGTTGTGAACCTTGGCTACCGACTCTTGGCCGCGATAACAACCTTTGGAAAGGTGCACAGCTGTTGCCAGCAGATCTAGCTCGTGCGGAAGAGATTTTTCATCAACCTCATTTATTGCCTTAGGCCTTCCAGCAGCCACCCGAAGGCCATCGGCCGCCATGGTTCCAGCTAAAGATTTACCAGCTAGGACTTTTTCTAAATCAGCAATTTGAACAAGATGCTCAAACCACGAGTAGTCCACGCTTCGAGTCGAATAGCGAAAGCCTCCGACAACTACTCCCGGCCACTGGTCTTTCCAAACCAAAGGATGATCGTTCGATACAAAAGCTAATTCAGATTGTGCAGCGGTTGCTCCTAGTGTTGCAAACTCAGCCGACCGGTTGACTATTTCAACCTTCATGCGAAAAACCATTTTCTGAAGCCAGGACAAAAGTGCTTCAGTATTTTTGCTATCGACCATGAGCCAAGTTGTCAGACCATCATCGATGACTTTGACTACTTGCTCAATCCGACCCTGGGGGTCCAATAGCAGCGCTTCGGCCGATTCACCTGAGGCCAAGTTCTTGAGATTTTGACTAAGCAAAGAGTGAAGCCAGCTCAGGCGATCAACACCACTGACTGCGATAACACCTTGAGTATCCAATAGACAAAGCGCTTGACCTTCAGAAAGTTTTCGCTGCTCGATCATGGGATCGCCGTAATGCTCCTTGACTTGCAACTACTCAACTCTTTCGAGCTTCGCTGATGCGTGAGAAGCAAGAGGATTACCCAGTGCTGCCATATCCCATGCCCAAAGCAGGCTTCCGTCAACTAGGCCAAACATTCTGGTTGCTGCGACATACTCTTTTGCCGAAGAAGATCTCATCACTGCGTCCGTTGAAAGATCAACTCGGGCACCTTTAATTTGTCCGATGTAAAGCTCGCTGACTCCACTTGGATGAAGAATCGATGCTTCGATATCGAACCCACCGTCTTTATTTCTCAAGGTTTCTAGATGTTCATGGCTTGCAACAACTTTCTCGCCAATTCCGGGCAGCAAACCCGGTCCGCTATCTGAACCCTCCGGAGACTTAGCCAAACGCCAAAAACCAATCTCGGTTGGTAAGGATGTTCCGTCAGCAAGCTGTGACTTAGCTACGTAGCTTAGGAAAGGTTGGTCGTCATGACTGAATTCAATTGTTTGGATGAACTGCTGTTCTATTTTTGAAGTTTTAGATTGATAAGAGATAAGTCCGGAACCCGACCACTTACCTACCAAGAATGCGAAGGGAGTTAGTTCCAGCGGCAGACCCTCTGGTAGAACAAACAACTATTTCTGACCCTTGAAAAGTCGGTACAGAACCAGTGCTGAAATTGATCCGATAGCCAGAGAAGCTAAGACCAAAAGTCCAGTGAAGAATATTTCCAGTGCAAGCATGACTAAAGTCTAACTGGCTAAAAACACATAGGCCGTGGCAACCGCAAGGATCAAGTAGCTTCCTCCGCCAACATAAACGAGCTTTCTGACGATACCTTCAGGCTGGGCCCTAAACAAGTGGTAAAGCGAAACCAGCGCCACTGACCCAGCCAGGATTGTCCCGAACCAAGCCGGGGCAATTGAAGGCCCCTGGCTCACGATTGCCCATATAGCTAGAGCGGCGACAATCAGCCAGATGCTGATGATTTGTCCCCAGTGCTTGGTCATGTCTCAATCATGCCTTAGGCCCTGCCGGGTATGGCTAAACTTGGCACAAAGATTTGGAGAGTACATGGCGCAGCTTCTGGTTCTTACGGCTTCAGCCGAATCAGAGGTTCTTCCTGCCCTAGGACTACTTAGTCACAGAGTCCGCTACATCGCTGCAGAGCCGGCCAGTTTAGTGAACGCCCCGGGTCACGATTTGGTTTTCCTCGATGCCAGAAAAGACCTTGCTTCATCAAAGGCCATGGCAAAACTCTTGAACGCTACCGGTTTGTCAGCACCTCTTATTGTCATTGTTTCCGAAGGTGGCCTTGCAGCCTTGAACTCTGAATGGGCGGCCGATGACATCATTCTTGATTCGGCTGGACCCGCCGAGATAGAAACTCGAGTAAAGCTTGCAATTAGTAGATCTAAGGAAACAGGTCAGAACGACACCATCAACGCATCTGGTGTAGTTATCGATGAAGCTAGCTACTCTGCAAAAATTCATGGGCGGCCGCTGGATCTGACTTACAAGGAGTTTGAACTTTTGAAGTTCCTAGCCCAGCATCCAGGCAGAGTCTTCTCAAGAGATCAGTTGCTCAGTGAAGTCTGGGGATACGACTACTTCGGTGGAACCAGAACCGTGGATGTCCATATTCGACGGCTCAGGGCCAAACTAGGTGACCTAGAGGCTCTGATTGGCACCGTGAGAAACGTCGGATACCGCTTCAATCCCAGCGATTCAGAGCTAGCAAGCCTGTAGTTCAATAAAAGTTAACCGCCCAGACCCCAAGGCGTGTCAATATTGAGCCTATGTCTGAAGAAACCATGGCGATCACCCTTCCCGTTTCACGGGATGGGCTTTCCGCTGACCGTTTCTTAGATCGTGAACTTAGCTGGCTAGCTTTCAACCGGAGAGTTTTGGAGCTGGCCCAAGACCCGAATATGCATCTGCTCGAAAGAGTGAATTTTCTTAGTATTTTCTCCTCGAACTTGGATGAATTTTTTATGGTTCGAGTTGCAGGGCTAAAAAGACGTCTTGCTACAGGCTTAGCTGTGAAGAGCCCCTCTGGATTATCTCCAAAGGAAGTGCTCACAAAGATTTCTGAGGAAGCGCATGAGCTTCAGCTTGCGCACGCCAAGTTGTTTCTTGAAGTCATCGAGCCTGAATTAGAAAAACACGGAATCAATTTAGTTCGATGGAATGAACTACGTGATGATGAGAAGCTATCTCTTCAGGAGTACTTCCAGTCACACATTTTTCCTGTGCTAACTCCACTAGCTGTTGACCCGGCTCACCCGTTCCCATACATCTCTGGTTTATCCCTGAACCTGGCCGTTGTATTGCAGAATCCAGGAACCGAGAAGGAGCACTTCGCGCGAGTGAAGGTCCCTCCGCTACTTCCGCGTTTTGTGTTGATTCCCAACCCAGAAAAACACGAAGGCGTTCGATATGTGCCTCTAGAAGACATCATCGGTGAGTTTTTAGGTCTGCTATTTCCTGGGATGACCGTTTTGCAGTATCACAACTTCCGAGTCACTAGAAATGAGGACTTGGAGGTTGATGAAGACGAAGGCGAGAACTTGCTTCTTGCACTCGAAAAGGAACTGCTTCGAAGAAGATTCGGCCCGCCGGTTCGCCTTGAGGTCGCAGATGACATGAACCCTCAGGTACTCGAACTTCTCATTCGGGAACTTGATATCTCCACTCAGGACGTTTACACCTTGCCTTCACCGCTTGATCTAACTGGATTGAGCGACATAGGTGGCTTACCACGGTCTGAGCTTCGCTTCCCACCGCACGCTGTAGTTACGAATAAGTATCTTCTTCCTCGCGATGAAGAAACTGTTGACATTTTTAGCGTGCTGAAAAAGCGTGAGGTTTTGGTTCACCACCCCTATGAATCTTTCTCCACAAGCGTCCAGGAATTTTTAGAACAAGCCGCCGAAGATCCTCAGGTGTTGGCTATCAAGCAAACTCTCTACCGGACCTCGGGAGACTCTCCTATTGTTGACGCTTTGATTCAAGCCGCCCAAGCTGGAAAACAAGTGTTGGCGCTTGTGGAAATCAAGGCTCGATTTGACGAACAGAACAACATCACGTGGGCAAGAAAGCTTGAGCAGGCAGGCGTGCACGTTGTCTATGGAATTGTTGGCCTAAAGACCCACTGCAAGCTGGCTCTTGTTATTCGTCAAGAAGCCGGCGCCTTGGTTCGCTACTGCCACATTGGAACGGGAAACTATAACCCAAAGACAGCCAGGTACTACGAAGACTACGGTCTACTTACCTCTCGAGAATCAGTTGGTGAAGACCTCACCAAGCTTTTCAACCACCTCTCCGGATACGCACCCGAGGCCACCTTCAAGTCGCTACTGGTTTCTCCTGTCGGGGTTAGGGAGGGCCTGACTGATCTGATCGAGCAAGAAATCCAGCTCCATAAAGCCGGCAAGACAGCTCGAATCAGTATGAAAGTTAATGCACTAGTTGATGAAGAAATAATTGACGCTCTCTACCGAGCTTCAAAAGCTGGTGTGCCAATTGACATTTTGGTTCGCGGAATGTGTGCCCTAAGACCAGGAGTTCCAGGGTTATCAGAAACTATCCGAGTTCGTTCCATTCTTGGTAGATACCTTGAGCACAGCAGAATCTTTAGCTTTCTAGGCGGAGGCGATCCTAAGGTTTACCTAGGGTCAGCAGACATGATGCACAGAAACCTGGACCGCCGGGTAGAAGTTTTGGTTCGTCTAAGCGAACCAGATCACGTCAACAGCATCACTGACATGTTTGAGCTAGCGATGAGCGAACAAGTTTCTTCCTGGGCTCTTGAATCCAGCGGCCATTGGCAAAGAAGCCAGTTTGATTCAGAAGGCAACGCCCTGCGAGATTTCCAAGACAGCATGATGCTCTCAATTTCAGAACCAAGAGGCAAATAGCAATTATGGAAATCTTCGCCGCCGGTGCGGTCTGCTGGAGAGAAGTCGGCAAAGACCTACTGGTGGCCATCATCCATCGCGGGCGTTATCAAGATTGGACCTTCCCCAAAGGCAAGGTTGATTCAGGTGAGACTTTGGCCGAAGCCGCCGTTAGGGAAGTTAAGGAAGAAACTGGCCTGAAAGTTAAGTTAGGCGTACCCTTGTCAACAGTTTCTTATCCGCTCGATAAGTCAAAGACAAAAACTGTGCATTACTGGGCCACCAAGGTTTCAGACAAGGCACTTGCAAGCTCTAAGTTCAAGCCCGACGAAGAAGTCTCTGAGGTTATCTGGCTAAAAGCTGATCAAGCATTTGCCAAACTCAGCTACCAGCATGATCGTGATTTACTTCAAGAAGTTCTAGATCTTCGCCACAACGGCATGCTAAAGACCAAACCGCTAATCATTATTCGCCACGCTCATGCCACCCCTCGAGCCGATTACGTTGGCGAGGATGGCAAGCGGCCACTGCTTCCTGAGGGAAAGAAACAAGCAAAAGAATTGATTCGATTGCTCAGTGCCTACGGTCCAAAGCGTGTGTTCACAAGCCCATGGAAGCGCTGCAAAGACACCATCACTCCCTACGCGAAGGCGCATCGCTACAAGATCATTGACCGCGGCGAGCTTTCTGAAATGGGTAATGCCAAAGGCCCAGCCCGAACTGCCAAGGTTGCGAAAAAGCTTTTTGCAGATGCTCGCTCATCGGTTCTGTGCACTCATCGCCCTACCTTGCCAACAATTACCCAAGTTCTGGCCAGCTACGCTGAACCAAAACTGGCAAAACTTATCCTTGAGGCCAAAGCTCTAAAGCCAGGTGACTTTATTGTTTTGCACCTAACCACCGTGGGTAAGAAACCGCGTCTGGTTGCGGTTGAGCAGCAGAGCTTGGAAGAGCGTCTCTAGCAAGAAGTTTTTGACCCAAGGGTAAATGTAGGGTTAGAGCATGATTGAAACTGTCAGCCACGACCTTCCGACTCTGACTGGGCGCGATGGCAAGCCGGCTAAATGCCTTGTTACTGGAGCAACCGGATACATAGGTGGCCGTCTTATTAGGGAGCTTTTGGCCCATGGCTACCGAGTTAGGGTATTGGCTCGCAAACCAGAGAGACTCAAAGACCACCCCTGGATTGACCGTGTTGAAGTCGTTTCTGGTGACGCTCACGCCGTTGAAGCATTGGATAAAGCCCTCGATGGAATAGACGTTGCGTACTACTTACTACACGCCCTGATGAGTAAGGATGACTTCGAGCAGGAAGAAAAGGACATTGCCCAGAAATTTGGGGAGGCAGCCAAAAAGGCAAACATCCAAAGGATTGTTTACCTCGGCGGAATCATCGCCCAAGACGAACAACTCTCGCCCCACCTGCAGTCGCGTGCTGATACCGGGACAATTCTTCGAAGCTTTGGAGTTCCAACCATCGAGCTTCGGGCTGGCGTCGTGATTGGCAGTGGATCGGCCTCATTTGAAATGCTGCGCTATCTAACAGAGCGCCTTCCGATAATGACCACTCCGCGTTGGGTTGAAACAAAAATCCAACCTATTGCTGTGAGGGATGTGCTTCGCTACCTGGTTGGGGCCGCAGCTTTGGATCCATCGATCTCAGGAGACTACGACATCGGTGGTCCGGAGGTGTTTAGCTATCGAGACATGATGATGAAGTACGCCGAGGCCGCCGGGCTTCGAAAAAGAATCATCATTCCGGTTCCTGTTCTAACTCCTAAACTCTCAAGCGGCTGGGTTGGACTGGTGACTCCGGTTCCGATTACCTTGGCAAGAAGATTGGTTGAGAGCTTGAAAAATGAAGTTGTTGCCCGCAACGACTCAATTAGGAAACTGATCCCAGATTCAAAAGATGGTCTCACTCCTTTCAAGAAGGCGGTGGAACTTGCACTAACCCGAATCAAGGAAGCCAACGTTGAAACTCGTTGGACTAACGCTTCAGTTCCTGGAACACCATCTGACCCTCTGCCAACTGACCCGGACTGGGCTGGTGGAACTTTATACACCGACGTTCGCACAGTTCATTCTGATGATCCAATTGAGACTGTTTGGAAGCGAGTCGAAGCTATCGGTGGCAAGAACGGCTATTCAACTGCCACCTGGGCCTGGGAGGTCCGCGGACTAATGGATAAGTTTGTAGGTGGTGTCGGTCTGCGCCGAGGCCGACGTGACGACGAACACCTCATCGAGGGTGAAGCGTTGGACTTCTGGAGAGTTGAAGCCATAAACAGACCCCTACTGCTGCGCTTGCGCGCTGAGATGAGAATGCCCGGTCTGGCCTGGCTGGAATTTGCGCTGGAGAAAGATGCGGCTGGGTCCGGAACGATCATCACCCAACGAGCACTCTTTGCACCCAAGGGCTTGTTCGGCCACGCTTACTGGTGGTCGGTTTGGCCAATGCACGGTCTAGTTTTTCCATCCATGGTCAAGAACATGGCTGGCCCATCTGCTCGAAAGATAAGTAAGTAATTCAATGAGTAAAACCACCTGGGCTGTTATTGCCCTTTTCGGAGTCACCATTTCATGGGGTGCCGGTTTCGTGTTGATGAAAGATGCAATCAACCAGCAGCCGGTGTTTGACTTTCTTGCTACCCGCTTTACTCTTGCAACGCTTGTCATGATTGCTGTTCGGCCACAGGTGCTTACTGCAATCAACAAACAGCTGCTGTTTAGAGGATCGATTCTTGGAGCAACCCTTGGGCTTGCATACATCACTCAGACAATCGGGCTAGATCTAACAACTGCAGCCATAACTGGATTTCTAACGGGCTTGTATGTGGTGTTCACACCGATACTGTTTTGGTTGATCTCCAGGAAGAAAGTCGAGAAGAAGGTAATTGTTGGAACAATTACCGCCTTTGTTGCTTTGTTGCTGATTTCCTTTAATGGCTTCTCGGTTGATGTGGGACAGTTATGGCTGATTGCCTGCGCACTTTTATTTGCCCTACACATTATTGGTTTGAGTTTCTGGAGCACCGCCAAAGATACCTATGCACTCACAGTTATCCAGCTCGGAGCAGGTGGAGTCGTTTGCTGGCTTGGAGCGGTAGCAGATGGCTATCAGCCCCCACCAAATGCATCGGTCTGGGCAGTTGTGGTTTTCACGGCCGTATTTGCAACTGCTATGGCTTTCCTGGTTCAGACCTGGGCGCAATCGATCATGGACCCTTCAAGGGTTGCAATCATCTTGACTACCGAAGTGATTTTTGCTGCGGCAATTTCTGTAGCAGTAGGTCAAGAGACTCTGGCCCTTCGCACCGTCTTCGGTGGAGGGCTAATGGTTATTGCGATGCTGATCGTTGAGTGGCCGGATAGAAAATCCAAGTCCAGTCCACTTTCCCAAACCCACTTCACCTAGGTTCGCTAGCTGCATGCACCTAGTCTTATCGCTGCCCTTATTCAGTAGACTAGGAGTGCTAGGGGCCTCTAGCTCAGTTGGTTAGAGCAACGGACTTTTAATCCGTGGGTCGTGGGTTCGATTCCCACGGGGCCTACAAGGAACACCTCACTGCGACAAATCGTTTTAGTTCTGTTTTCATGGAGCTTTTCCAGCTCAATACAATTCATTTATGCCTTACCCCCTTCTGACCGATCGTCTCAGCATCGAGCCACTGACGATGCGTGATCTAGATTCATTTGTGTCTTACCGACAAGATGCGGAAATCGCCCGCTTCCAAGGCTGGGAACCAAGTTACTCCAAGGCACAAGCCATCGATCTCATCAAATCACAAACAGGAGTTGAGCTGCCAAGCAAAGGACAATGGCTACAACTTGCCATTCACAATCGAGTAAGTGGAGAGCACTTAGGCGATCTGGCAATTCACCGCCTGGAAGATACCGACCCCGCTTACGAAATTGGTTTCACAATCGCCAAGAAGCACCAAGGGAATGGTTTTGCCATAGAAGCGGCTGGCAAACTTATGAACTATCTGAGACTTGGGGAGGCAACCAAGTTCATAGCAACTACCGATAGAAGAAACACTTCGTCGATCAAGGTTCTTACCGGTTTGGGCTTTGAGATACAGCCATCAAAGAGCTGGAGCGAAGAATTCAAGAATGAACTAGTCACAGTCGATTACTTCGAGACAACCTAACCCACTGCAACACAGTGGGTTAGGGAGCAGAGTTACTCTGAGCGCTTTTTGCCTTCGGCTTTAGCCTGCTTGTCTTGTCTTTTTTCTTTCAAGCTTTTTGCAGGGGCCTTCTTGTTGTTCTTCTGTGGTTTCTGTTCTTTTTGTGCCATGATTTCTCTCCTTTAAGCTGGTACGCCTATTAGTTGAATTTTATCCGCTAGTTTCTTACAGGAGTCTCATAGACCCATAGAAAGTGGTTCTAATCTGCTTTATCTGCAGGGAGCCTGAGATCAAGTGGCTTGCCATACAGCCAACCCTGGGCGAATTTAGCTCCAACTTCGCGAGCAAATTCGAGCTCGGCTTCTGTCTCGACTTTCTCAACGATAACCTCTGCCCCAACGAGTTCAGCAAACTTAACGCCAAGCTCCAGAAGTCCCCTGCGCAGTTCTGGTTTTTCTACTGCTATCAAAGACCCGTCGAGCTTTACAAAATCAGTAGGCAGGCTACCGATAATGCTCAAACTAGTTTTTCCAGTTCCGAAATCATCAATAGCTAGCTTCGCTCCCCGCTGACGCAATCCAAAGAGCCCCATCTGCAGGTCTATCTGGTTATCAAAAACGGAAGTCTCTGTCAGCTCAAAAATCAAAGAGAAGTTAACTTCCTTAAGTTTTGGAATTAGCAGGTCAATTGCCGCGAAGAAGAATTTATGGTCGTTGCCGACAGTCTGTGCGCTTAGGTTGATAGAAATCACTTCTCCACCGTTTGCAGCCAGCTCTGGGTAGGCTCTCTCAACAGCCTTCAAGGTCCAAAAATCGATTATTTGGATAAGGTTTAGATCCTCAGCAACTTGGATAAACATGTCTGGGCTAACCGGACCCACTTCAGGAATCTCCCATCGGCAAAGAGCCTCATACCCATAGATTTCTCCAGTGGCCACGTAGTTGATTGGCTGAAAAACCCAATACATTCCTTCTGGTGGGGCGGAACCAGGACCCAATCGAGAAAGCTCTTGTCTAGCTCTTTCGGAAAGGGCAAGTTTTTCATCAGCTAGTTCCGGGCGACCAGTGCGAGTGGATTTGATAAGAGCCAGATTTAGGCGACTAAACCATGCTTCGGCGTCTAGCGCTGAGGTGTGATCGGTGACCACGGCCCCGATACTTGCATTGATTAGAAACCGATAGTTACCCGAGGTGTTAATGCCTCGAAGAGCTGCCCTAACTCCTTGCATAAAGCCAAGGCTGTTAGAAGGATCCTTTGCCTGCATAGCGATTAAGACTGGGGATACGCGCTCAAGTTTGGCAACCGAGTTGAGACTGGCAAGGCTTGCTTCAAGTTCTTGAATAGCCTGTAAAACTAATGGTTCTCCATAGTGGACTTCAAGAATGGATTTGTTCGTCACTAATAGCTTTACGAGCAGAATGTCTTCTTTGGCCAGTGTTGACTGAACCTCCGCAAGTAACTTAACCTGTTTGCTTGGTACTTTACCCGCTGGGTCTAATTTCAAACTGATTCCCCGTACTTCTTGTGGCTATCAGTGTACCTCTCGGGATGACTTGATTTATTCGGTAGAGTTAGGCAAAGCTTTGCGCTCGGTCAATTTGGGGGAACAAAAAACTGTGACCTCTTGGCGAAAACCCAATAATCGTAAGTACCAGGGGCTTATTGGCCTATTAGTACTTTTAACTGTAATTGGCGCGTTTATCGTAATTTCTTACACGCTGCAGACCAACGACGTGACTCTTACTGAGCCGCCAGAAAAACTCTTGGTGTTTGACTTTTTCACGCTTTCATACAGCTGGCAGGCTCCGCCTTTGTTTGCGGTGATCGCAGCAATTGCTACCGGTCTAATTGTTGTAGTGACTTTTGTTGGACTTGAGCTTGGCGATGCAAATCTTTCCCGACGATCGCATGACGCAATCCACAAAAAGCTTTCACCGTGGGTCCTTATGGAATCCACACAGGGAGTCTTTAACGGGGAAGTGACTCTAACGGCACTCATTCCTGCACATAACGAAGAAGCCCTCATTGGAGCAACAATTCGTTCACTAATGGAGCAAGATCGCAAACCAGACCGTGTGATTGTGGTGGCAGATAACTGTTCAGATAGGACTGTGGCTGTTGCTAAAAGCCTCGGCGTGGAGGTCTTTGAGTCCTTCAAAAATCTCGACAAGAAGGCTGGTGCGTTGAATCAGGCCCTAGAGAAACTTCTTCCGAGCATGGGTGAAAACGACACTGTGATGATTATGGATGCAGACACCGTACTGCGCCAGGGCTTCCTCGCGTCTGCCATCAAGCACTTCACCGACGATCGAGGCTTGAGTGCAATCGGAGGCCTGTTTTTTGGCGAAGACAGGCCGGGGTTAATTGCTCAGATTCAGAAAAACGAATACACGCGCTATTCGCGCGAGATAAACCGGAGAAAAGGACGTGTATTTGTTTTAACAGGCACCGCTTCTATATTTCGGGCTAGGGCGCTTAGGACCGTTGCTGAAGAGCGCGAGAACTTACTGCCGGGTGTTAAGGGACAGGTTTACGACACCCATGCCCTGACCGAAGATAACGAACTTACCCTGGCATTGAAATCTCTGGGTGCGTTGATGATGTCGCCGCCTGAGTGCATGGTTGAGACCGAGCTCATGCCCTCTCTGCGAACTCTATGGAGGCAACGGCTTAGATGGGAACGAGGTGCGATGGAAAACATTGCCACCTACGGGATAACCTCAACTACCGCTAGGTACTGGTCGCAACAACTAGGTCTGGCATATTCTGTATTTGCTCTTTGGACTTATTTTTTGCTAATCGTTTTGCAAATTGTTAGTTCAGACACTTGGGTTTGGTACCCCTTCTGGATACTAATGGGCGCGGTATTCATTGCCGAAAAGGTATGGACGGTTCGTAATGCAGGTTGGAAAGCCAGACTCCTGTCCTCTACGTTGGTGATTGAGCTGCTTTACGACACATTTCTTGGCATAGTTTTCGCTAAAGGAACCATTGATATGGCCTTTGGAAGGCAGGCAAACTGGGGCGACGAGCAAAAGCACAATCCTCCGAGGCACAGTTCTAAACAGCACCACGCTGCCAAGCACAGATTGAATAAACATCAAACTTTAGAGCGCGAGGCTAAAGAATGAACTACTTAGATCTATTTCAAGGATTGCTGTTGCCAGAGAGTTTTATGCAGTCGCGTTTCTTTGTAATTCTGGCAACTCTAGTTGCCTTAAACACAGTGATTTATGCTGCGCTATCTATAGTTCATGTAATTCCAAAGTGGTTCAAACCAAGCTGGATGCGAGGGCACCGCCCAAGAGGTGTGACTAGGAGCATCTACCCTGATGGCCCTAAGTGATTTGGACAACGGGTTCAACTAGAAAACGATTTCGCCCTTCAAACTTTGCTCGGTACATGGCCTTATCGGCAATTCGCATAACCTCGTCAGGATGAGCAGATCCATCTGTCAAAACGCAGCCAGCCGAACAAGTGATTGGAATGTCAATTTCGTCACGCTTAAAGGGCCTCTGCATAGCTGCGAAGACCTCCTCCATTAGCTCCTGGAGCTGGGACTCTTGTTCCAGGTCATGAAGCAAGACAGCAAATTCGTCGCCGGCAATTCTGGCAACCAAGGCACTTTCTGGAAGCGAGTGGCGAATGCGCTTTACAAAGTTGACTAGAACTGCATCCCCAACGTCGTGTCCGTACGTGTCGTTCACAGTCTTGAAATGGTCGATGTCAATAAAGACAAAACCAGTAAGGACTCCTTTTTCCCGAGCCATGGCTACACTCTCAGCTAAAGACTCTTGTAGTTTCGCTCGATTTGGCATACCTGTTAGGAAGTCATGTTCAGCAAGCCACAGCAAGCGTGCATGTTCGCGCTCTACGCCACTCACATCCCGGTAGGTAGCGAACACAAGATCGTTTCCAAAAGGCACAACGGTATTCTCAAATGCACCAGGTAATCCATCTGGTCCAGTTACCGGCACAATGTCTTTGACGCTATGCCCTTTCCGAAGGGCCTTTTCAAACAATGCATGAAGGGACTTAGCGTCTTTCCCCGTAACAACCTCAGTCAAGAGTTGTCCAAGCAGTTCAAGCTGAGGGTGTCCGGCTTTGTCTGCACCAGTTTTGTTCATGAGTACCAGGGTGAAATTCTCAATCGACTGATCAGGCGCTCTGACGGACTTCCAGATTGCAAATCCATCATCGCTAGCATCTAAGGCTTCGCCAATAAGGTCAAGTTGTTCTTGACGAGCCAGCGAAATTCTGTCTTTTTCAGTCCTACCCACGAAACGTTTCAATATCAACGGCCCCCCTGCCATATTGCACCACTAAGTGCTGAGTCTAGTCAGATGCAGTGTGGCCAGAAACCGATTTCTTGATGGCATTGTGGTTAGAAAGAATGCTCAATTCAATTTTTAGCCAACGATTAGTCAGGCAGTTACTGCCTAGATTCATTTAAGGGCTACAGAGTTAGCGTGATCTCATTCTCGAAAGGAACTCAATCGTTCTCGGCTTACTGGCCTTTTCAAAGAAGTCCTTGGCCTCACCTTGTTCATAGATCTGACCTTGCTCGAGGAAGATAACCCAGTCGGCAACTTCTCTGGCAAAAGAAAGTTCATGGGTTGCCATCAAGATCGTTGTTCCGCCAGCCTTCAACTCGCGAATAAGGTCTAGAACCTCACCGACTAGCTCTGGATCCAGTGCACTAGTAACTTCATCCAATAGCAAAACCTTGGGCTCCATAGCAACAGCGCGAATAATCGCAGCTCTTTGCTGCTGACCGCCCGAAATCTTGTCTGGGTAAGAATCTCCCCTATCCCCAAGCCCAATTCGATCTAGCCAGCTCTGAGCTAACTTATTGGCGGCATCCTTGTTCATCTTCTTTACGTGCCTAAGAGCAAGGGTGATGTTGTTGAGGATGCTCAAGTGAGTAAAGAGATTAAATGATTGAAACACCAGACCAATCTGGGCTCTGATCAGGTCCTGGTTCACGCCAGGTGCAGATACTTCTTCGCCATCTAGAAAAATCTGCCCATCGGTTAGATCTTCAATCTGATTCACACAGCGAAGCAGGGTGGATTTTCCAGAACCGGACGAGCCAATCAATGCAACGATCTGGCCAGGAAACACCTCAAGGTCAACTCCATTGATTACCTTGCGGTCACCGTAAAACTTCTTGAGTCCGACAACTTTGAGCCTTGGGCTATTCCAATCGATCACAGCGAGACCCCCTGCTGTTCACGAGCAGTGAAGCGGGCTGTGATCTTGTCAGCCAATCGGATTGTTGGAATTGCGAGCAGGACAAACAATAACCCAGCGACCACATATGGTGTGAAGTTAGCAAATTTGGCTACCTCAATCTGAGCCCCGCGAACTGCATCAATTGCTCCTAGAACAGAAATCAGACCAACGTCCTTCTGCAATGCAATGAAGTCATTCATCAATGGTGGCACTACTTTTCTAACTGCCTGAGGTAAAACAACCAAGCGCATCGACTTGGAATAGGAAAGGCCTAGTGATCTAGCAGCTAGGCGCTGTGAAGAGTGAACGGATTCGATACCTGCCCTAAAAACTTCGGAAACGTAAGCGCTATAAGTGATTGTCAAAGCAGTTATTCCAAGAACTTCTGCCGGGATTCTTCCAAGAAATTCAAGTCTGAGTCCTGGAATGCCAAATCCAACCAGGTACAAAACGATGATTAACGGCAGTCCTCTAAAAAGGTCGACGTAGCCCTTGGAGAGCACTCGAAGAGGAAAAAACACGGGGGATTTCAGAGTGCGGATTATGGCCAAAAGCAGGCCAAAGAACAAAACCAGAATTGCCGCCGCTACCAGCACCCGAAGATTCAGTAGCAAACCATCGATGACTCTCGGGAAGCTAGCTACCGCGACGTCCCAGTTGAAAAAGGATTGCTCTACTCTTTCCCAGCCAGGGGTTGCAATCAGACCAAACCAGACAATAACTGCAAATGCCAGCGTGCTGGCAAGGGAGATCCAGACCGAACGCTTGCGCTGCGCTTTGCGGTATGCGCGGCGATCCTTCTCTGCCTGAGATAGCTCTTGCTCGTTTAAGTCCATTACTCAATCCAAATAGAAATAGGTGGGGCATTTACTGCCCCACCTATTTTCTCAATTTTTACTTACTTTAGAACCGGTGCGCCTGCGAAGTCTGCGAGCCAGGTGGTTTCTAGCTCAGCAAGCTTTCCGTTTGCGCGAAGAGCGTCAACTGCAGCTGATACGGCTGCTGTCAAGGGTGATCCCTTGTCCAGAACTAGACCGAAGGTGTCTCCTGCTTCAGCTCCAGCAAGCTGACCGAGGATAATTCCTCCGTCAAGCTCAACTGCAGTTAGGTAGAAAGCAGTTGGTAGGTCAACAACGATTGCGTCGACCTGTCCATTAGCTAGTGCTGCCTTAGCGTCGTCATTTGAGTTGAACGCCTGAGCTCCAGCGGTTGGGGCAATTACGTTCTCAATTGCAGCAAAGCTTGTGGTTCCAGTTGCCGCACCAATCAAAAGTCCCTTTAGGTCTGCAAGCGAGGCAGCCTCGGCAGCTTTAGATCCAGCCACAGTGATTACTGTTTGTGCTGTTGAGTAGTAAGGAGATGAAAAGTCCACTGCCTCTTTGCGCTCTTCAGTTATCGAGTACTGCTGCAAGTTGAAGTCGAAGTTTTTTGCACCTGGAGCAATTGCCTCATCGAAAGTTGTGCGAACCCACACCACGTCTTCTGGAGCAAAGCCGAGCTCAGCAGCAACTGCGTACGCAACTGCAGCCTCAAAGCCCTCGCCAGATTCTGGAGCGTCACCAACAACCCAAGGCTCGTATGCCGGAAGTCCGGTTCCGATGGTTAGTTTGCCGGCTGTAATGGTCTGAAGTTCGTCAGGTGCAACCTCAGGTGCAGCTGTAGGTGCGCAACCACTGAGTGTGAATGCAAGAGCAGCGGAAGTCGCAATTGCGAGCGCTGCTTTTTTGACAGAAGAAATAGACATTTGTCTCCTAGTTGATTGTGCGGGAGTTCCCCAGAACCAAATTTACCCCAGAGATCTCCCCTATTTGGGCAAATGCCGAAAACGAGGTAGGGGTTAGCTTCTTGGGCGAAGCTCAGCCACCATTGGGCAAACAAACGGGTCGGCGTTATTGCTTAGCCCGACCTTATTGAGGTGCTTCATGATGGCGGCATAGCTGGCCAGAAGGTTCATCTCCACCAGCGTGACTTCATGCTTGCGGCAGTACTCCACCACAATTTCGTGCGCCTTACGAAGATTGGGTCGGGCCATGGATGGAAACAGGTGATGCTCGACCTGGTAGTTCAGACCCCCCATTAGATTGTCTTTGAGCCAGGAGCCTCTAATGTTTCTGGAGGTGAGGACCTGACGAGAAAAGAAGTCAAGTTTGGCCTCTTTTGGAACCAGTGGCATTCCCTTGTGGTTCGGGGCAAATGCAGCACCCATGAAAAAGCCGAAGGCCATCATCATCACAAACCACAGTGCCAGACCCCAAAGTGGGCCAAACATAATTGCAAAGACCACATACGGGGTTAACTGACGGATCATCATGAGGGAAAACTCGAGTAGGCGAATAGCGAGCTTGCGGTCCTTTCGAACAAGTCCTGCAAAGGAATCAACCAGCAGGTCAAAGCCTGTGAATAACAGAAGAAGAGGAAACAAGTAGCCCTGTCGGTCCGAGAACCACCGCTCTATGCCTCGCTTTGATTCTTTTGATTCTGTTGTAAAGCTCAGCACTCTAATTGCTATATCTGGGTCTTCGCCAATCTGATTTGGGCGCTGGTGATGCTTGTTGTGCTTGCGGAGCCAGAACCCATAGCTCAGGCCAGCAAACAAGTTTGCAAGTAGAAGACCCATCCAGTCGTTGGCCTTATTGTTTCTAAACACTTGTCGGTGTGAAGCCTCGTGAGCGATGAAGCCATACTGAGCACTCAAAACCCCAAGACCTGCAACAAGCACAAACGCCGCTATAAGCCAGAGTTTGTTCTGCTCCGTCAAGGCTGAAAGGTAACCGCTCAGGGTCCAAAAACCAGCTGCCGCAATTGTTAGTACGATCAGGCGCACTATATAGAAGCTTGGCTTTTTGGAGAGCAGCCCGGCGTCTCTAACTTGGGCCAACACTTGATTGAAGTGGGTGGTTGATTTGGTTGCCAGCATGCTCATTGTGCGAGTCTAACTGCGTACTCTGGCAAACCCCTGCCAGAAGCTGGCATCAGCCCCTCGTGAAGTGATCTTGCGACAGGTCTTGGCCGTTCTTGTTGAAAAACGCCCTAGATGCAACCACAACGGAGAGCACCATGATGGTGATGATCCCAACGCCACTGACCGCCATAAGAGATGTAATCTCGTTGAACTCAAGAACTAAAGGGGTACTGAGGTCAACTTCGGCCTGGATGACGCTGATTCTTGACATCTGGACGATTCCTCTCGGGGGTTAGTTCCTGACACTCTAGGTATCCATGGCACTGATTCGCTAAGTCCCAGTTTATCTCTAGATTTGGCCCAATGACACGCCCGAGCGGACCCCCAGAAGCCCTTTATTTGGCGCAAATTCAGGCTTGTTTCCTTAGAAAACCCTGATAACGGGTGCTAGGTTAAAAGGCGTGTAAGTGATGCGAGGAAGCATCGTC